>OMGQ01000732.1_pt1 | contig 26367 bp, 27 predicted proteins | sample 1646071 | NCBI WGS metagenome assembly OMGQ01 (sample SAMN05578585, study PRJEB25193) | human gut metagenome | biome: Human Microbiome; feature: human-associated habitat; material: feces | host: Homo sapiens | place: USA:Birmingham
AATGGTGGGAGTAAGATTAGAGAAAATGCACGATTCTTAACAAAGGAAGTGATTGAACAAATATTAAAAGCAAATGTGTTTATCGATACATATAGGGCGAGTTATTTGCTAAGAAAGAAATATATTTTTGAATTAATTGATTATTCGGATATATCAGATGAAGATAAAGATTTTTTGAAATTTCGATATATTGATATATATGTAATTGGAGAACGTTTGCTTAGATTTTTGAGGCGGTTTATTCAGGAGCACTATTCAGAGTATCACTATATAGATGAAGAAGATGAAAATAAAGATGTAAAAATTATTCTAGAGAATGCGAAAGGGCAAAGGCTTTTTGTAAAGGTTCAATTAATTGGAATATGCAATTACTTTTTTATTACATCTGATGCTAATAGTGATAGTCCCATTTTTCAGTTTTACGTATTGTATGAAAACAATAAAATAACAATTGAACAGAAGAACAAGGTTTTAGTTTTGATTTTGAGTATTGTGATTATTCAGAAAACCTATATTTTGAATATAACGACAAAATAGAAATGTTGTTTGATACAAAATTGAATAACGAGAGATTTGAGCTTATTTATGTGTATGCAGAACGTCTGTATGATGTGCCAAAGAGAGCATTGTTATTTTCTAATGAATATCAAGTTGAAAAACAAGGAGATATATTTAAACTTAGCAATGCTGAACAAAGTATAAAAATGCCAGAAAATTTCTTTGGTGAAAATATTTCAAGCGTATATGCGATTGTTGGAAAAAATGGTACAGGAAAAAGTTCAATTATTAATCTGTTGATGAATAGTAAAATTTTTGTCAAGAATGGTAATGGACAGGACGGAGAGTATCTAATCATATATAAAATGGGAAAAAATCTATATTGGTCATCATCAAATAGCAGATTTGAAGCGGTATCACAAAATAATTTACTTTTTAAAATGGAAAGTAATGAAAATTATTATTCTCTTGTAAATACGAAAGTTGCACTGTTCTCAAATGTATATGATACACAGAAAAAGTGTGATGAAGGTGTTTTGAACAATGAAAAGAATAGAATAAATCTTACTACTCAGAAAATTGCATATGAAATAGATGGTATGTGTAATTATGATGTGTATAGGATACTTAATTATATTAGTAAATATCAGTTGAATACTAATGATGCTTACGACAAATGGGAAAATAGGTGTGTTAAAAGTATTGTAATAAAATTAAATAAGTGGTTACCTAGTGATTCAATAAAAAAAATAGAGAAACTTTATGATGAAATTGCAGAAACTTTTAGTTTAGAGTTTAATGGAAATCCAGAAGTCTCTTTATTGCAAAAACTTGTGTTGATAAGGGAAAAGGATGATAAAAGCAAAGCTATTGAAAGTTTTAATGTACTAAATAAAATTTTTTCATTGATTCAAGGACATCTTTTCGAGTTGAAACAAGAAAATATTGGACTAGTATTGCAGTTTTTAGATTTAGTATATGAAAATTCTTTCTTAAAGAGAAGTATATTCGTTGGTTTTTCTAATTTATCATCTGGCGAGTGTGCTAAGCTAACATTATTTTCTAGAATATTATCTTTATTCTATGTCGGAGAGGATATGCCACAAGCTATAAAATGTGAAAATGTGGGAGGCAATTACGTTTTAATATTTGATGAGGCAGAAGTGTATTTGCATCCTGCATGGCAAAGAAAAATACTTCAACATATAATTAGCTATGTTGTTACTATTAACGACGAATTTTCCGTTTTTGATAACTTAATGATAATACTATCATCAAATTCGCCGTTTTATTTATCGGATTTACCAAAACAAAATATTTTCTTTTTTGGTAATGAAAATGAAATAAAGGATGAAAACACTTTTGGACAAAACATACATATGTTAATGCGAAACAATTTCTTTATGAATGAGGGATTGATGGGAGAGTTCTCAGTAAATAAAATTAATCAGACTATTGAAAAACTGAATTCATTAGAATGGAAGGAATCGTTAGCAGAAGCGCAATATGTGTGCGATATTATAGGAGAGACCATAATAAAAAACAGTTTGCAGACAAAAATAGATAAATTAATAAACAATGATAACGCAGAAATAATACGCAGAAAAAAGAAACAAATAGAAAAATTGCAAGCTGAAATAGAGGAATTGGGAGGTGATTGAAATGTTTGCGGTAAAATGCTCAGAAAAGATAGCGGAGACTCATTGGAAAAATCTTGAACCTATATTAATAGCACGAATAAATGTCGAATTGGGGAAATTAAATGCGACTACAGATGCTGCTGAAATTAAATTATTTAAAGCATTGTTGGAAGAGCATGGACGATTATCGATAAAAGAAATTATAACAGGAACACCAGAAAAATTAATGGAGATATATGATGAGATTCTTAAAAATTATAATTATTATGATGACGGTCAATTAATCTTTACGGGTGAAGGATTAACCAATCAAAAAAAAGCAGATAAAACAATTTATGGTTCTAAGATTCGAGAAGGATTAAAGCGAATTTTTGATTATGACAGCTTTTCCAAAAAAAATATTGGGTGGAACGCATATTCTTTATGTGAGAAATTGGATGTCAGAATCTGTCCTTATTGCAATCAGCAATTTACATTTACAATAAATAGAGACGACGTTGAGATAATGAGACCAGAGTTGGATCATTATTTTCCTAAAGTGGATTATCCAATGTTTGCGTTATCCATATATAATTTGGTTCCAAGTTGCCATGGGTGCAATAGCATAGTAAAAGGCGCTAGGAAAATGAAACTTACAGAACATTTTCACCCATATATTGACGAGGATAAGGCATTTAGTTTTAAGTATGATATTGAAGAAATCAATGATACTATTAAAACTGATATAAGGTTTGAGTACGGTGGGAATTCTAAGGCTAAGGATACGTGTGATTTTTTTAAACTTGATAAGATTTATTCGGAACACACATGGATTACTGATAAAATAGTGCAAACTAAAAATGATTATCCTCAAAGTTATGTAGAAGAATTGTTAAACATCATAAAGAAGGTAAAGCCAGAAACTACAAAAGAAGATATAATTAAAATGGTATATGCTTCATACTATGTCGATGATGAAAACAAAGAAATATTAGGCAAATTAAAAAAAGATATTTTAAGCCAGGTCATTGAACAATATAAGTTTTAATTGTTGAGTTTATTGGAGTGGTTTGTTAAGGAGAAAACTTGTGATAACATCATTAAATGTGAACAACTTTTTAGGACAAAAAGAATGGAATGAATTGATAGGCAACATAGAAGAAAAAGAGAGGATTTGGGAAAAGAATAGAGAATATTTGTTTTCTTATATTAAGAGCCATATAAATAGAGATGATGATTTGGTTATACTTCACGAAGTTCCATATGTTTACGAGACAAGGTATAATTATCGTGGACAACTGAAATATAAACGTAGCAATGTACGATGTCAAATATATCTTCAGCTGTTGGAGTTTTGTAAAAGTAAGAAATTATCTATTTTATATCCTGAAACAGTTGAGGTATCGTACTTTAGGACAATTGCGATTTGCTATGACAAGAAGTATAGCAATATAAATTCAGGAGTTGTTTTTGAGGAATATAAAAATCGTATTTTGGTATTAAAGAATAATGTTACTGAAATCAAACAGGCAGTGGTTGGAGTTCATGCACCGTCTACAGGAAATATAGATAATTATTGGAAGTCGTTGAAGGAGTTGCATAGTCATCTAGAATTGCAGGGCTATAGGAACAAAATTTTTATCGGAGATTTTAATGTTTACTTGCCGGGGACTTGTCAAAAGAAATTATTTTTTGGGTTGTTGTCAGAAGGCTTGGTGGATATGTGGATTGAAAAAGGCAATTCACACAAGGATGCAACTTTCGAAAAAGGTACAAGAATTGATTATGCACTTGTTTCAGATGGCATATATAATGAATTCGAAATATATAAAGATGACGATATAAGAAAAGACAGATATTCAGATCATTCTGCAGTTATTATTTCCAATAGTTAATGAGTAATATAACTATTTAACCCAAGCGATTGCAAAGCGGGAGTCATAATCCGCCACCGCATTATGAAAGGTAGGTGCATATCTAATAATGGAAACATTTAGAATGGCTGGTGATAATAACCGGTTGTATTTTAAAAACTACGGGAGAAGACCTGATGATGAAGAGTTTGCAGAGGTTATGAAAATTCTTAAAGAAGAAGGTGCAATTATTAGTGATAAATATATAGCACCAGATTGTGATTGGTATCAGAATTGCACTATTGGAGAAGGTGTCTTTGATATTCTTTATTCGATTGATGGAGATGGAACTTTTCTCTATACAGAAAGTAGCAAAACGCTAGAAGTATTAGAACGCTTATTTGCGAACAACCATAATAAGAATACAACTGAATAAACCATATCAGAAAAAATAAAAATTTCCCCCATCACACTCTTGACACGAGGGGGAACAGGTAAAACTTATACTTCCGCATTTGCAATGAGAGAACTGGGATTTAAGAGAGTCTTATTTTTAGTTCATAGGGGACAGCTTGCAAGACAGACTAAGAAATCTTACGAAAAGGTGTTTGCCAATCTGTTTCTGTGGGGTTAGTTGGTGCGGGTTATCATGAATATGATGCGGATTATGTATTTGCTACGGTCCAGACATTAAATCGTGATGAACATTTGCTTCAATATGATAAGAATTCATTTGATTGTATTGTGTTGGATGAAGCACATCATGTAACTGCTGATACATATCAGAAGATTATGAAACATTTTTCGCCTAAGCTTTGGCTTGGAATGACAGCAACTCCTGATAAGCGGGATGACAATGTTGCAGGTAGAAGTGTTTATGAGTTATTTAATTATCAGATTGCTTATGAGATACGTTTGCAGCAGGCCATGGAAGAAAATCTGTTATGTCCGTTCCATTATTTTGGAATTACTGATTTGTCTATAGTTGGAGATGATAAAGATAATCGTAATTTCAGTATGCTTACAAGCGATGAACGTGTGAAACATATAATCCGGCAGGCAAATTACTATGGATATAGTGGAGAAAAGGTTAAAGGACTTATATTCTGTAGCAGTATCAAAGAGACACAGGAATTATCACATAAGTTTAACAATATAGTTAATCCCGATACAGGGGGATTTTATAGGACAATAGCATTGAATGGTGATGCTAACGAACAGGAAAGACAGGATGCATTTGAAAGACTTGCAATGAATGAGAGTGAGGCAAATGTCCATAAGCAGCCATTAGATTATATATTTTCTGTGGAGATACTGAATGAGGGTGTTGATATTGTAGAGGTTAATCAGGTTATTATGCTCAGACCAACACAATCACCAATAGCATTATCTGGGGATAGAACTTACAATAAAGACAATATTCGTAGATATATAATGGAAGGCGGAAGAATTATTCCAGGCGCATCTACAGTGCATTTTGATGAAATAAGCAAAAAGAGAATATTTGCATCTGTTGATAATGCTAATTTTAGTGATATTAAGCTGATAAAAGAAAATTATACAAATCTTAAGAATAAATTGGGGAGAATACCGGCACTTAAGGATTTTGATGATTATGGGGAGATGGATGTTATACGAATTTTTGATAATAACAGCCTCGGTTCGTATTATAAATTCTTAGTGAAATATGAGAAGGATTATAAGATTCGTTTGTCACAGGAAGAAGAAAAGATAGTTGAATTTATTTCAAAGAAACTGGCAAATGGTAAGAGAATACAGGAATTACAATTATTAAAGAGAACACTTCTATATGCAAATGGATTATCAAAATGTGGATTATTTACAGGACTATCACAGGATCTGTTGACATATGGTAAATCCATCAGTAAGGAACAGCAAGAAAATATCATAAATGTTATGACAAATGAATTCCCTGCGGGTTCAGGTAAAAAAACATATTCCCAGTGTGTCTTTATAGAAAAGGAAGGCAATGATTATAAACCAACGAAGACGTTTCTTGAAATGTTATCAGATAGAGATTTTTATAATGTTATTAAGGAACTTGTTGATTTTGGTATAAGCAGGTATGAAAGAGATTATAAGCAAAGTTATGATGTAACAGATTTTGTCCTTTATCAGAAATATACATATGAGGACGTGTGTCGTTTGCTTAATTGGGAACAGAATGAAGTGCCATTAAATATTGGCGGTTATAAATATGATAAGAAGACAAAAACATTCCCTGTATTTATTAATTATGATAAATCGGATGATATCAGTGATACGACAAAATATGAGGATCATTTTGTGCCAGGATTTAGAGATCGTTTGATAGCAATATCGAAATCTGGAAGAAGTCTGCAGTCTGAAGATGTACAGAATTTTCTTAAGGCAAAAGAGCGGGGAATTAGAGTGGAGCTTTTTGTTCGTAAGAATAAAGATGATAAGATCTCTAAGGAGTTTTATTATCTGGGACATATGACAGCTAGTGGAAATACCAAAGAATTTACAATGCCAAATACACAGAAGACAGCAGTTGAAATAGAATGGATTCTTGATGTTCCTGTGCGTGAAGATATCTATGAGTATATTGTAAATTCATAAATACTTACAAAATCTCTGCATATGCAAAGACAGTCACATTTTGTTACAGAAAAGAGGAAAATACATGAAAACAGTAAGGGTAGTTGCAGCAATAATAAAGTCAGTTAATAATAAGAAAGAACCAATTATTTTTGCAACCCAGCGAGGATATGGAGAATTCAAAGATGGCTGGGAATTTCCAGGTGGTAAGATAGAAGCTGGAGAGACTCCACAGGAAGCATTAAAACGTGAGATTATGGAAGAATTAGATACAGAGATTAAAGTTGGAGCTTTAATCGATACGATAGAATATGATTATCCTAATTTCCATCTTTCAATGGATTGCTTCTGGTGTGAGATATTAAGTGGAGATCTGGTATTAAAGGAACATGAGAATGCAAAATGGCTGACTAAGGAGCATATTGGAGAGGTTGAGTGGCTGCCAGCGGATGTTACTTTGATTGAGAAGATAAGAAGATACATATAAATAGGAGCATAAATGAGAAAACTAATTTTCGAAATAATCGAAGTTGCAGAAGATAATGACAAATGCAGTAAAATCTATGATACATTTATGATGATAACGATATGCGTCAGTATATTTCCATTAGCATTTAAGAATCAGACGGGAGTATTTAATGTTATTGATAAGGTTTCGGTATTTATATTTGTTGTGGATTATATTTTGATACTGGTGACTGAAGATTATAAATTGGAAAAGGGTGTAATATCATTTGTTATGTATCCGTTTTCGTTTATGGCTATTGTCGATTTGCTGTCAATTTTACCATCTCTAATTATAGTGAATAATAGTTTAAAGTTGTTAAAAATATTTAGACTGTTCAGGACTTTCCGTGTGTTTCGAGTGTTTAAATCATTTAGATACTCAAAAAACATCCAAATGTTTTTAAATGTCTTTCATAGGCAGAAAGAATCTTTGACTGTCGTATGTGTTCTGGCTGTTGGATATATATTTATTTCGGCACTTGTTATATTTAATGTAGAACCGGAAACTTTTAACAACTTTTTTGATGCTATATATTGGGCTACAGTATCTTTGACAACAGTAGGTTACGGAGACATATATGCAGTTTCAATGGCAGGAAAGGTTATTACGATGATATCATCAGTGTTTGGCATTGCAATTGTAGCATTGCCAGCAGGCATAATAACAGCAGGATATATGGAGGAGTTGAATAAAGATAAATGATAATACACAAATCAATCATTCGAGTGGGAACAACAGAGGGGCATTTTCGTATGATTATGCCTTCTCTTATGAGACAGTTTAAGGAAAGGTGCAGATATTAGATCATTTGCTTGACTGGGAGGGGGTTACGCTGGATTGTGTGCACACATCATGTTATTTTGACCTGCATCTGCAGATGCCACAGGAGAATCTAGCGGCGTGTTTCAGCTTGTCCATGTATCTGCCACATTTGCACGAACTGAATTTATATAATGACAATAAGCTGCTGGTGTTTCCTATAAAAGATTTGACTGAAACCAATCCGGTATACATATTTATGAATAAGGATAATGCGTATGTGGAAGGAACTGCTGGATTAAAGAATTTGTTGAAAAATGAAGTGGAAAATTATGTTTAGATAATTTAGATTGTCGTATACAATAATTATGCCCTGATTGATGAATCTATAGATTATAGAATATTTATAGATTGATAAATCAGGGCTTTTGTTTTGTTGATAATTTACCTGCAAGGTAAATTATTGGTTGACATGAGAGTTGACAGATGTTAATATAAATTTACCACAAAGGTAAATTTGTATTAAGAGGTGGTTCATTGGATATTACATACAAAGACAAGAAAATTAAGAATATTTGTATGGATGCTAAAGCTGCCGATAGAACCTATGGAAATGAGATGTCTGAGAAAATACATATGCGTCTGGATCAGATTAGAGCTGCGGATACAGTAGAAGAGATGATTCAGTGTCATATTGGTAGATGCCATCAACTATCAAATAATAGGAAAGGGCAGTATGCAGTTGATTTAGTTCATCCATACAGATTGGTGTTTGAGAAACATGGTGATGTGGTTCAGATTGCACATATTATGGAAATAGTGGATTATCATTAGTTGGAATATGAATAGGAGGTAGCAAAATGGTGAGAAGTCGCAGTATAATTGCAACGCCACCAGGAGCGACAATAAAAGAACAGCTTAACGACAGGGGGATGAGTCAGAAGGAGTTTGCTGTAAGAATTGATATGTCAGAGAAACATGTCAGCAAACTCATTAATGGAGAGGTTCAGTTGACACCTGAGGTGGCTGTTAGATTGGAAATAGTGCTTGGCGTGCCAGCAAGGTTTTGGAACAATTTGGAGGCAATATATAGAGAAAAACTTATAAAGATTGCAGCGGAAAAGGCTATGGATGCGGATGAGAATTTGGCTAGACAATTTCCATATAGTGAGATGGCTAAGTTAGGCTGGATACCACAAACAAGGAATTCTAAGGAAAAAGTTATTAATCTTAGAAAGTATTTTGAAGTGGTTAGTTTATCATTGTTAGAGAATACACAGATTACAAGAATTGCATGCAGAAGACTTGCAGTGACAGATAAGAGTGATTTGGCTTTGCTAGCATGGACACAGGAAGCTAAAATTCAAGCACGTGGCATAGAAACGAAACCAATTAATATTAAGGGTCTTATAAGTGTTATGCCAGATATAAGAAAGATGACTTTAAAAAAACCAAAAGATTTTTGCTTTAAGCTTAAATCATTGCTTGCAGAAAATGGGGTTGCATTGGTATTTTTACCACATTTGAAAGGTTCATTTTTACAAGGTGCTACATTTATAGATGGGAATAAGATTGTTGTTGGATTAACAGCAAGAGGCAAGGATGCAGATAAATTCTGGTTTAGTCTGTTCCATGAACTTGGACACATTATTCTTGGGCATGTGGGAAAAAATGGTGGAACAACAGAACAGGATGAACAGGATGCAGATGTATGGTCAAGAGATGAATTGATTCCATTAGAGGCATTTAAAATGTTTAAAGAAAAACAGAATTTTTCGGTTGCAAGTGTAAAAAGATTTGCAAAAGAGAATAAAATTGCTCCGGGAATTGTTGTTGGACGATTACAGAATGAAGGCTGTATTGAGTACAATATGTTAAATGAATTGAAGGAACATTATGTAATTACTGTATAAGAATTTACATAAGGAGAATTTTCATGAGCAATATTATTGTTTTGTCAGGCAGTCCGCGTAAGGGTGGCAATACGGACCTGTTGGTTGATGCATTTGTTAAAGGTGCGGAAAAGAATAATAATGTAGAAGTCGTTTCGGTGGCGGATTATAAGGTCAACCCATGCATTGGTTGTAATTCTTGCTTTGACAGGGAAGGGCATGATTGTTTTCAGCAGGACGACATGCAGGTGGTTTATGATAAGTTAAAATGTGCTGATGTGATAGTGGTTGCTTCGCCAGTGTATTTTTATGGAGTGAGCGCGCAGCTTAAAGCAATTATCGACAGGTTACATACTCCTATGAGAAATGATTTCAAAGTCAAGAAGCTGGCATTGATATTGGTAGGGGCAGCGGTTTTGCCGGAATTGTTTGATTCAATTAAGATACAGTATCAGCTTGTGCTTAATTTCTTTAAGCTTGAAGATGCGGGAATGGTGTTGGTCAGAGGTGCTAAGGATAAAGGTGATGTCAGGAACACTGATGGGCTGGATGAGGCTTATCGGCTGGGATTGGCGATGGAGTGATGAAATAATAAATTAAAGGTAACATCATTATGTATGGAGGGGATATGTTTCCAATAATTGATAAAAGAGAAACTGGAATTAATATAAGAAAAATCATGGATTGTCAGGGACTGACGGCAAAAGATGTTCAGCAATATCTTGAACTTGGATGTGTGCAAAGTGTATATCGTTGGTTTGATGGGGTTAGTATGCCAACAGTTGATAATTTGTATGCATTAAGTGAATTGTTTAAGATGCCTATGGATTGCATTGTATGTGGCAACAGAAAGTCAGCTTATTGTAATTATGTTGACCAATACAATGAAGCACAGATAAGAAGAATTAGTGAGTATTATAAGATTTTAAGAAATAATCAAGCTGCATAAGATTGAATTACAAATTCAATGACAAATATTAAATACATCGTTAGAATATTAGTAGAAATAGTATTCTAATGGTGTATTTTTGCTTACTGGATATATATTTAGAAAAGTGATTAGGTATGATTACATTAAACGGATAATTGACAATATGGCATATATGCCATATAATATTGCAGAGGAGATTATATGACAGAATTTAAATTGATTGCATATGAAAAGAAAAATGGCGAGGTTCCAGTAGAAGAATTTCTGGATTCTGTTAATCCTAAGATGCGAGCTAAGATATTTGGATTATTGGGAATTCTTCAAGAAAAGGGGAATATGCTTAAAGAACCATATAGTAAGCATTTGGATGACGGAATATTTGAATTGCGTTGTAAATTTGGAAGTGATATCACCAGAGTCTTATATTTTTTCTATTATGAGGGGAAAATAATATTGACGAATGGTTTTATTAAAAAGACACAGAAAACTCCAAAAGAAGAGATACAGATTGCAAAGGATAGACGAAAGGATTTCATAGAAAGGGTGATGAGGGATGAGAACATTTGATGATATGCTTTCTAAGCAATTACAGGATGAAGAATTTAAAAAAGAATATGATGCAATTCAGCCAGAGATGGACGTTATAAGGGCTATCGTAGATGCTCGTACTTCTCAGAACATGACACAGAAGGAATTGGCTGAACGCACTGGTATTAATCAGGCAGATATCAGCAAGCTTGAGAATGGAACACGGAACCCTTCTGTTAATTTGCTTAAAAGATTAGCGGACGGCATGGGAATGGCTCTTAAGATTGAGTTTGTGCCAAAGCGGAATATATAATAATATATTCATACTTATTGGTTTTTCCAGGGATAATAAATTCAATGGATTAAACTCGTAAATGGCGCTTAGGATAATATTACTTCATGGACGCCATTTTTATTTTAAAAACGCAAGCTGCAGGTATATGATGACTTTGAACATAACTGACATTATTGTCAAAAATATTCAATAAGGAGTCCGATATTAACATTTATTGTTTGATGATCTGGTGCTGACGGAGCAGCTGTTTCCGCATTTGTATGAAGTGCAGGAAATTGCAGAGAAAAGAGTGGAAGTCATAATGGCTGGATTACCGGAAAAGAATCTGAAAACGGCAAAATAAAGAAAAACATTACTTGCGAATATTTGATATTTTGCCGATAATGCAGTATACTATATCATAGTAAAGTATAAATTTAGATTCGATTTATAACGGAGGAGAGCAGATGCGATACCTTTCAGTTACTGAAATAGCAAGAAAATGGAATGTGTCGGAACGTAGTGTCAGAAATTACTGTGCTCAGGGACGAGTAAACGGTGCGTTTCTTACCGGCAAGACTTGGAACATTCCCGAAAATGTAGAAAAGCCGGAGCGTTCCAATAAAAAGAAAGAGCAGCCAATTACATTGCTAGATATTCTGCAGGAGCAGAAGGCAAGTAAGTATTCCGGTGGTATTTATCATAAGACACAGATTGAGTTAACATATAACTCCAATCATATTGAAGGCAGCCGCCTGACCCACGATCAGACCAGATATATCTTTGAAACCAACACCATCGGTGTAGAAAAAGATGTGCTGAATGTGGATGATGTGATTGAAACAGCAAATCACTTCCGCTGTATAGATATGATTATTGATAATGCAAAGAAATCTCTGACAGAGAAGTTTATGAAAGAACTTCATCTGGTCTTGAAGAGTGGTACCAGTGATTCCAGAAAAGATTGGTTTGCTGTGGGTGATTATAAGAAACTGCCAAATGAGGTGGGCGGCATGAAAACAACGTTTCCGGAAGAAGTTGCAGATAAAATAAAGATTTTGTTGGCGGAGTACAATGCGAAAGATGAAAAGACCTTGGAGGATCTTCTGGATTTCCACGTGAAGTTTGAAAGAATTCATCCGTTTCAGAATGGTAACGGTCGTGTGGGTCGATTGATTATGTTTAAAGAATGTCTGAAATATAATATCGTTCCGTTTATCATCGAGGATAATCTGAAGATGTTCTATTATCGTGGATTGAAAGAATGGAATAATGAAAAAGGTTATCTGACAGATACCTGTCTGACCGCACAGGATAAGTATAAGGCGTATTTGGATTATTTTAGAATTGCATATTAAACATTGCATTTTTATCGAATATTTACTATGAGTTGTTTTGACAGATTTGTTTTACATTTTCATTCCATGGTGAAAGACTGTCAAGTGAAATTCTTGCGTAGCTAAAATCCCGGGTGTTGAGCGAAGACACCCACAGGTTTATTCTGTATATAAGAGATAGGATAGAGCAGGGAAAGCTGGTTTTCCGAGGAAGAACAGGAAGTGGCACGGTACATTCTGGCACAAAAGATCAAACTGGAACAGGAGTGTATACGATAATGTATAAGAAATGTTCCCTAAGGGGGATTATGAAGAAGAAAATATTACTGTGTCTGATAGCACAGCTCATATGTTGGGGCATTATGACGATGTCAGATTATATGGAAGAAACATATAACGACAGTTTCAATCTGATTGTTGTATTTGCGGTCCCCATGATGTGTGTGGTTCTGTATATTATATTCAGGAGATGGATATATGACAATCAGATGGTGCGGCTGAAAGATGTCGTCATAATCTGCGAGACGTGGCTGATCTGTGGACTGATACTGGGATTTCTGATAGGTGCTTTGGTTAACAATCAAATGTGGATAGTGTCGCAGGCTACAGGAGGATGGGAACATCTGCTGAATGGGATAGAATATATGATGTTCGCCATGACACTTGTGGGAATACCATTTGTGGCTGTAGTATTGATCGAATCGGTTATAGGAATAGTGAAATTGTTAAGGAAAAAAGGAGAAATAAAATTATGATAAAAATACTTTTCATCTGTCACGGCAGTATTATAAAGAAGTGCTACAAACCCAGTAAATAAGCGGTTCTCAGAATAGAAAAAGCTTCTACTACACACTTACTACACGTTTTTAGGATAGAGGCTCAATATGATATGATTTTTATAGACCTCATAAGGTAGTGTATGCTACTTGGTGAGGTTTTTGTATTTAGATAACTACAATATTATTTAGGTTATTGTAGCTGGTGTAAGAATTTTTAAATGAGGGATGATAGACTATTGACAAAAACCCATCATAGACATATAATGATGATAGAATAAAAGAAAAAGTTTATCATATAATATTTTTTACAGGAGGTTAAATCTATTGAACGTTACTAAATCCGATATTGAACAGTACTTGTCTGATGTATTCGCTGCTGTTAATGCAGGAAGATACCAGATATCACCACGACAGAAAAATCAAGACATATACATGGATTATGTATTTACAGAAGAGGATGCAAAAGAAGTAATACTTTCTCTGACAGCATATGATTTTTCAGATGCAGTGCAAAATGACCATCCACAGCATCCAGAGGAGATACTATACATATTTGGCAAAGATATTAACTTAATGCCAAGATATGGTGATTCAGAGGAGAAGGTTTCGTTATATATTAAGTTTAACAAATTAACTAACCAGTATGTGATTATTATTTCATTTCATAAACAGGAATATCCATTAACTTATAAATTCAAGTAATTTAAACATATATGGAGATTAAAAAAGGAGGACACAAAAATGGCAAAGGAGAGAACACAATTCTGTATTGAATGCAGAGAAGAAACAATGTATCGAATACAACATGTTTCGTGTAGAAAATGTATTAAGGATAAGGAGTATGAATTTATAATCTCAGAGGCTGTTTGTGAAAAGTGTGGAGAAACTGTAAATATTCCGGGACTCATGGACAGTAATGCACAGGAGGTGGATAGACAGTATAGATTGCAGGAGGGGATTGTTAGTATTGATGATATACATGATTTGATGGAAGTTTATAAAATTGGAAAAGCTCCATTGTCTTTAGCACTAGGATTTGGAGAAATTACAATTACCAGATATCTTTCAGGGCAGGTTCCATCAAAAGAATATTCCGATATTATTAGAAAAGCTTTGGAATCACCTATGTTTATGATAGAAAAATTGAATGAGAACATAGATAAAATAGGTGAAACGGCTTATAAGAAAGCGATGAATGCAGCAAAGGAAGTGGAACCATTATTTGCATTATCTGAGAAAATGTTGTTGACTATATCTTACATTTTTAAAAGAGCAGAAGAAGTTACGCCGTTAGCATTACAGAAGATGCTTTATTTTATCCAGGGAATATATATGGTTTTGTTTGGTGTGGAATTATTTAGCGAAGAGTGTGAAGCATGGGCACACGGCCCGGTATTTAAGGATGTATATGAAGTGTTCAAAAGTTTTAAATATAATCCGATTGATGATACACGTTTTTCAATGCTTCAAAATAGATTTAATGAATTATCAGATAATGAAAAGAAGGTTATAGATTTAGTAGTAGAAACCTTTGGTATGTATAGTGGAAAGACATTGGAGCGGATTACGCATGGTGAATCTCCTTGGCTGGATGCTAGAGAAAATTGTTTGCCGGGAGAACCATCTAATGAGGTAATATCAAAAGAAGCAATTAAAGAGTATTTTTCAGAAGTTGCTAGAAATTATGAAATAGACAGTGTTGATGGTATAAAAAAATATATCAGTAGTAAGCTGCAAATTGTATAAGTTATGTAAGAGGATACTCTTAACATAGAAAAAGCCAGAGCGTAAGCTCTAGCTCATTCCCTTGTCAAAGTTGCCCTTTGACGTCATTTTTTGCAAAATAATCATATCAAAAGGTGCCAACATTTGCAAGGAGATTATGCAAAGGAGGTACAGATTTATGGCAGTACACCACGGTGGAAAAGTAGGTAAGGCTGGAAAAACGTTGGCTAGTAATTCTTCTAGTAAGAGTGCAAAAAGCAAAGCTGGAAAAACATTAGCTAATCATAAAGCTAAATGCCACTAAAAACGTAGACGAAGGACCTGAGCATGTCTTGAAAAGGCTCTGTTTTTTAGGAGGTGTGCTATGAAATTGTATGAAATACAACCCTTATTGCAGGATATGGGGCGTAATCAAGCTCATATTGATAAATTTAGATTCCAATACAATCAAGTTGAGTTTGAAGTGATTGTATTGCTTGAGAGAACTCCATTTGAGATGTTGTTTGGTGTTATTGGACATAATTTCAGCTTTGTATTAAATCTAAATAAAGGTTATGAGTTGGAAGAACTATCTGATGAAATTTTTTACAGATTATGTAATATTCTAAATTTAAAACCAGGGAAAGAAGGTTTAACGTCTTTCAAGTTTTTAAAATACTTTGCACAGAGGATACCAGAACATTATAGTGGTAGAAGTGTTCAACCGCATGAAGTTGCAATATATAAAAGAAGAAATGTTCCAGAAGCGGATAAAATATATTTTTGCGGTTGGAGGTTTTATACAGATACTGATAGACATGCGAGGAATTTTGAGAAAACTAAAAAATGGTTGGGGGATGAGGCATACGAATTCTGTAAGCAGCATGATATAAGTTCTTGTTGGACTGATAGAATAGAAAAGAGAAAAGAATATTACACCCCTCAAAGTTATCATGATAATTATAAAAAACGGAATAATTAGTTGCTTGGATACGCAGAAAAGTAGAGTTATCTTTTATGTTTGAAGAAGGTTGAAATACACCTTCTTTTTTATATTTAAACACCTGTAATATTTGATAAGAATCTGGTTGATATTGTTCCGATAAGTGATGTATAATAAAGAATGAATTGGAGGTGTCTGAATGCGTGGTGCAAGATGTATGAAACAATTAGTAGAACATAGTAAACGGTCTTATATAGCGGCCATAGATACGTACAACAGAATTGGTTCAATATGTAGGATAGAAGGTTTTGCATATTATATGACGAATGCATGGGAATTGCTTCTAAAGGCACATATGATACAGCTGACCGGTGATATAAAAAATATTTACACTAAGAAAACACGTGGAGGACGGCCAGAAACAAAATCGCTGGATGATTGTTTAAGATATGTGTTTCAAAACGAAGTAGACCCTATTAGAAGAAATATAGAGTGGATTTCAGAGATAAGAAATCAAGCGGTTCATTTTATGGTAACAGAACTGGAAAGTATATTTATTTCTTATTTTCAGGCATCCGCAATAAATTATAGCAACTGCATAAATGAGTGGTTTGCAATAAATATAAATGAAGAATATGATTTTCCGATTCTTTCATTATTTACGCTTAGTACAGATAAAATTATTGATGTAAAGAAACTTAAAGGTAAGTATGACAAGCAGATAATTGATTACGTAGTGGAGCAACAAATGCAGGACAGAGAAATACGTTCATCAAATATCGACAATAGCAAGGCACAAATGTATATTCCAATAGAGTACAAAGCTGCAATCGTAAAAAATGTTAGTAATGCAGACATGCTCTTTACAAACAGTCCTAATGGAAGTACGAGTCTGTTATATGTAGAGACACCGAAGGATTTGGAAAAAACGCATCCATATGTACATTCAGATATACAGAAACGCTTGAGTGCAATGTTCGATGTGTCAGTTTTCCCCAAGAAAAAATTTTATTCTCATGATGCAAGATGCGTTACATATGTTAATAAATTAAATGAAGACCAAAGATATGTATATCGCATGAGCAAACCAGTAGTTATTAGATATTCAGAGTTGTATTTGAATTTTGTAGCTGGAAATATTGAAAAAGATAAAGAGTACTTGTTTAAAATGCGAGAGCGATATAGAAAGAGTACGGCGAAGAGGTAGGAGATATGGAATATTTAACCACAGTAGAGATGTCTGAAAAATGGAATATCAGTTCACGTAGAATTGGAGTATTGTGTGCCTCTGGAAGAATAGAAGGGGTTATTAAAAAAGGAAAAACTTGGTTGATACCTTCGGATGCGGTCAAGCCAGCAGATGGAAGATATAAAAAAACAGTAGAAGTAAATTCGGTTGATTAAGAGGAATATCTGATAACAGAAGAATTTGAAAATACATCGGGAGGTAACGTACATGGCATTTGATTTTGGAAATGCAAATGAAGCACAAAGAAGTGCAATATCGACAACTGATGGCCCGTTACTTATTATTGCAGGTCCGGGTACTGGAAAGACATATACGCTTGTTAAACGTATTGTTTATCTTATAACTGAAAAAAATGTGCTCCCAGAAGAAATTATGATTGCAACTTTTACGGAGAAAGCTGCAAAGGAGTTAATTACTCGTATTACTAATGAACTGTACGGCATAGGTGTATCCGTTAATTTAAACGAAATGTACATTGGTACGTTTCACTCAATTTGTCTAAGAATCCTTAAAGACCATTTGGAATATACCAGAATTAAAAAGAATTATCGTATGCTTGATAGTTTCGACCAGCAGTATATGGTGTTCCAACGTATAAATAGATTTAGAAGTCTGCCACACTTTGAAGCTATTTTTGAAAAGAAGCAAGGAGCATGGAGACAGGCAGGTGAAATCGTAAAGTATGTTAATAATCTTGCAGAAGAGCTTGTGGATGTGGAAGCAATGATGCAGGATTCCAATGAACAGATTGTAGCTGTAGCCAATATTATGGAACAGTATGACATTCTTATGGAGGATGAGAATCTTATTGATTTTTCGAGTATCCAGACAGAGGCGTACAAGTTGTTGATTGAACAACCGGCAATACTGGAAGATATTCAGAAGAAGATTAAATATGTAATGGTAGACGAATATCAGGATACGAACTACATACAGGAATTGCTGGTATTCTTGATTGCTGGAAAGAATAAGAATATCTGTGTAGTAGGAGATGACGACCAAGGATTGTACCGTTTCCGTGGTGCTACGATTAGAAATATTTTAGAGTTTCCGGGTCACTTTGAAGAAGGAGAATGTAAACAGGTAAAACTTGTTACTAACTACCGTTCGGAGAGACAGATAATAGATTTTTATAATAAATGGATGAGTACTACCGATGGCAGAGCTTATGATTTTCTTTGGAGGAACTTTAGGTTTGACAAGAAGATTGTTCCACCGGAAGGTAAGCGTGAAGACAAGGTTTCTGTTATTAAGTGCTCAGGTCAGGAACTTGTGGATGACTGGTACGAGCAGATATATTCATTTATTACACAGATGAAGAATAGTGGTGTTTTAACTGACTATAACCAGATTGCAGTACTATGTAGGTCTGTAAAAGGTGATAAAGTTACCGGAATGATTGAATACCTTGAAGAACATGGTATTAAGGTATATTCACCGCGTTCAGAGATGTTTTTTGAGCGAAAAGAGATAAAGCAGGTCATCGGTTGTATGTTGTTATGTTTCCCAGAATATATACGGAAGTTACAACAACGTGATTTTACATTTGATTTTGAAAAACTGTACGAATATTATGATACGCAGTGTATTGCAGCGGCCAAGGAGCTTATCTTACAGCATAGGGATACATTAGGTAAGTGGATAGCGGAGAAGATGCAGAAACATGCTAATATCAAGCATGACAATGCAGATTATGCATTTACGGGACTTCTGTATCAGATGTTACAGTTTGAGCCTTTCAGTACGTATCTTGGCATAGATATGAAGTCTGGTGTAACAGATGAGAGGCCAGCAAGAAATCTTTCAATTCTGACATCTATCTTAGGTAAGTATGAATACCTACATAGAATTGATGTCTTCACAGAAAAAAATATTGTGGATGCGGTTGAGAGATTCTTTAATATGTATTTTAGATTTCTTTATGATGGTGGTATTACGGAGTACGAAGATGATTCTGAATATGCACCAAGCGGATGTGTTTCCTTTATGACCATTCATCAGTCAAAAGGAATGGAGTTCCCGGTGGTAATTGTAGACTCTTTAAGTGGTACACCAAAGAATAGTGCAAATCATCTGATTGAAGAAATTGAAAATAAATATTTTCATAGGGATGTCTTTGAGACGAGGGATGATATTAAGTTCTTTGACTTCTGGAGATTGTATTATACGGCATTTTCCAGAGCTCAGAATTTATTGGTTCTGTCTTGTTGCGAGAAGAAAGGACGAGGAGCTACACCAAGTAAGTACTTTGAAGAGTGCTACGGTAAACTACCGTCGTATGAAGATGTGGATTTGTCAGATTTAGAGTTGGAAACAGTAAAACCTGTAAATATCAAAGATACATATTCGTTTACTTCGCATATTGCGTTGTATGAGAATTGTGCTTTGCAGTATAAGTTCTTTAAGGAACTGGGATTTACACAGGTAAGAGTTGGTGCAACACTCTTTGGTACATTGATACATGAGACGATAGAAGACATACACCGTGCTGCTATGCGTCACGAAGAGCATACGATTGTACCTGATACGATAAGAGAATGGTTTGATACCAATTATGCAACTTTATCCAAAAGCGAGCATTCATATTTGGGACAACCACAGATTGAGGCTGCATATAAGCAGATAATACGATATGTGGAACGTAATCAGAGAGACTGGAGCCGTATTCAGGATGCAGAGGTTGAAGTCAGTCTGGTTAAGCCAGATTATATCTTGCTTGGTAAGGTTGACCTTATTAAAGGTGAGGGTGATACCGTAGAAATCATTGATTTTAAATCGGAGAAGAAGCCTAATATTTTGATTGAATCCGTAGAGATGAATCGTTATCGGAGACAGTTGGAAGTATACGCACATCTTGTAGAAGAGAAAACCGGAAAGAAGGTAAGCAAGATGCATCTGTACTACACTGGAGAGGAGAATGGAGTACCTACGGTAACATTTGATAAGTCAACAGAATTGATTGATAAGACGATTAAAGAATTTGATGCAGTAGTAGAGAAGATTCAGAGTAAGGACTTTAGCGGTAGAGCTAAGGATAAGAATCTTTGTGCCAACTGCGATATGAGACATTACTGTAGAAGAAAAGGAGATTGCTAAATGGACGGACAACTTTCGTTTGAATTTGAACAGAGAAAACCAATAAAGGGGTATCCGGAGTTGCACTGGACGGGTAAAAGACCGTACACATCAACACAGTATTACCCGGCACAGTTAAAAGAGTCTTTTGGTGAACCTAAGGATGGTTGGATGAATAAAATTTTCTGGGGAGATAATCTTCAGGTAATGAGTCATCTATTGAAGGAATTTAGGGGTAAGATAGACCTTATTTATATAGACCCGCCATTTGATAGTAAGGCCGATTATAAAAAACAAGTTAAAATTAAAAAGCAGAAGGTTAGTGGTGATATATCATCATTTGAAGAAAAACAGTATAGCGATATATGGACTAATGATGAATATTTACAGTTTATGTATGAAAGATTGATAATACTTCGCGAGTTGTTAAGTGATGATGGAAGTATATATGTACATTGTGATTTTCATAAATCCATGTATTTACGTTGCATATTGGATGAGATTTTCGGTCAGGAATGCATGAAAAATGAAGTGGTATGGCATTATGAAAAATGGACCGCACCATCAGGGGATAGTTTTCAAAAAAATCATGATACAATCTTTATGTATAGTAAAGGAAAGAATAAGTTTAATACCATTAAGGAAGTGACTGAGAATTTAAGAAGCAAGTATGAAACTGGATATCTAATTGGTGGTGGTTACGGTTCAAATGGTTTGGTTGTATATGATAGAAATAACCCGAAAGTAATAAGTATGATAGAATCAGGTAAATATCAGGTCCACTATGCAGATATGGATGGAAAACCAATAAGCGACGTTTGGGATATTCCATTTATAAACCCGCAAGCCAAGGAGCGAACTGGTTATCCGACACAGAAGCCTGAACAACTTCTTGAAAGGATTATCACAGCGTCATCAAATGCAGGCGATATTGTTTTTGACTGTTTCATGGGTTCAGGAACAACACAGAGTGTTGCCATGAGATTAGGTCGTCGATTTATTGGAGCTGATATTAATTTAGGAGCGATTCAAACAACAACAAAGCGATTGCTGGAAACAGGAAGTAAACTGGGAAATGAATGTTATACGGGAGTCGAGATTTATAATGTTAACAATTATGATTTCTTTCGCAACCCAGTGGAAGCAAAGGGGTTAATTATAGATGCTCTTAGTATACAGAAATATGATTCTTCGTCGGTATATGACGGAGAAATGGATGGTTGGATGGTAAAAATTATGCCGACTAACCGCATCGCAACAAAGGCAGATTTGGAAGAATTAAAAGCGAACTTACCATACCGTACATTTGAAAAACGAAAGGAAGAGAATCCAAATGGTGTTGTAGAGAAGATTAGAATTATTTGTATGGGACATGAAGCTGATTTGAAGGCCTCACTGGAACAGGAATTGTCTGCATATAAAATAGAGATAGAAATACTTGATATTCTCCGTAATAAGGCGGATTTACAGTTTAAGAGAGAAGCTGATGCAAATGTGGTTAAAGAAGGTAATAAAGTTGCTATAAAAGAGTTCTATCCAATGAATTTGTTACAGAAGTTAAGTATGCAAAAGGAGACGGTTGAAGATTGGCGTCAGCTTGTAGAATCCATTTATATTGACTGGAACTATGATGGTGAAACCATGAGACCTATTGTATGTGATATACCGGGTAAGGATGAACTTGTATCAGGTGTATATGAAATACCAGCGTCAGCAACCAGAATTAAAATTAAGATTACGGACTTGTTATCAGAATCCCTTGAACTGGAGGTATAGTCATGGCAAAAGAAGTAGGTATGGAGTTTGCCTTTTTTGAGTTCCTTCGTTCGTTTTACGTGGAGAACAAGGGCATTATCAGAAATAGGTACCGTGAAATAACAAAGAAATATTTGGATTATAATGATAAAGAGAAGAATCCGGATGCATTCTTAAGAAAACCACAGTTTGAAGCATTAGAAATGTATGTGTTTGTGAAGGAATTCATGGATAATCAGCAGATGTATCAGATGTTTGATGATTGGTCAAAGAGAAATGGTGTGTTTGCAGATAGAAGATTCTATGACGAAGCAGGTCAGATGACATTGTATGATGTTTATTCTCCGAAGCAGTATCATGATTATTTTTTACAAATTAAGAAGTATGCGGAATCATATCCGAACTATATCTATGCATTGACGATGGGACTTGGTAAGACCATTCTCATGGCTACCTGTATTTTCTACGAGTTTTTACTTGCATCCAAGTGGCCGAGAGATGAGAAATATTGCCATAATGCACTGGTATTTGCACCGGATAAAACAGTTTTACAGTCATTAAAAGAGATTGTTACCTTTGATAAGAGTAAGGTAGTACCGCCAGAATATATAGGTGTATTAGATTCTAATATCAAAGTGCATTTTATGGAAGACACTGGTACAACATTGAATACGCTGGATGGCTCAAAATATAATATAATTATTTCCAATACACAGAAGATTATTTTAAAGGCACAGCATAAAGAGAAAAGTGCTGTAGATAGACTGTTTAACGACCAGATACCGGGACAGTCAGCATTGGATGATGTACTGGGCATATTGCAGGAAATTAGTAATAATGATGATTTGATGTCGAATCAGCGTTTTGAGAAGCTTACAAGACTTTCACAGATGGGTATCTATGTAGATGAAGCTCACCATATGTTTGGTGCAGATTTGGAGAAAGCTCTGCATGAGAATGGAAAGGGTACAAGTCTCAGAAATACAATTAATGAGCTGGCAAAAGAATTAGCTAAACATGGAAGTAAGGTAGTGGCATGTTATAACTTCACTGGTACACCGTATGTAAATAATAAGATTTTGCCGGAAGTTGTGTATGCCTATGGTTTGCAGGCTGCTATCAGAAATAAATTCTTAAAGGATACCAGTGTTATTGGTTACAGCAATGTGAAGAACAAAGAATTTCTTAAAGCTGTCATTACTGATTTCTGGGAGAAGTATGGTGGTAAAGAATATGAAGGCCTGTTACCGAAGATGGCTATTTTTGGGGCAGAAGTAGCAGAGGTACAGGACGAAATCAAACCTATCGTAGAGGAAGTATTATCTGAGCTTGGAATACCGCTTGATAAGATTCTGGTAAACGTAGGAGACGAAAAGATTACGAAATCAGAAGACATCAGAGACTTTAACAACCTAGATGTAGTGGGAACTGTAGGTAGCAAGAAGCAATTCATTTTGCTGGTTAATAAAGGGCGTGAGGGTTGGAACTGTAGGTCACTATTTAGCGTTGCGTTATTCAGAAGTCCGAAGTCAAAGGTATTTGTGTTGCAGGCTACTATGCGATGCTTAAGAAAGATTACAGAAGAACAGCAGACTGCCACGGTTTACTTATCCAAAGACAATATGGATATTTTGGATGATGAACTTAAAAAGAACTTTAGAACCAGCATAGAGGAGCTTAAGGTTAAGAAGGATGTAAAGCGTAAGAAAGTTCCGGTTCGTGTGAAAGAGCCGACAAAGACCATCCGAATGAACAGATTGCATTATAAATATACGTTGGAATCCAAGCCATATAGTGGAAAAATATCGTTTGGTCTGAAAGAAGTTGAAACAGAAAATTACGATGCAACCATGTATATTAAGGATGGACTAACTACGGCATCTGTTGTACGTGAGAGTAATGTTAATTACATGGTTAGTAAGCTACAGTATTCTGAGATTACGCTTGTAGCAGAAGTTGCTAAGTATTTCCCGGATATCAGATGTACGGAGATTGCCAAGATTCTTCGTGAATCTGAAGAAGGTATGGAGTTCATATTAGCGGCAGTGAATGAGCATAATGAGATTATCCATGATAAGATAGTCCCTGTTGTATTTGAAACACTGTATTCTGTAGACAAAGAGATTGTTAAGGAAAATGTAGATGTAAAATTGCTTAAGAAGCCAAAAGAAGGTGGTTATTATGAATTTAGTGGTAACGAAGATTTGATTGTTACTCAGGATTCAGATGACTCTGTAATTGTTAAGAATAATGGAAAGAGCTTTCATGCGGATACATATGTGTTTGATTCAAAACCAGAGCTACAGCTATTCTTGCAGTTACTTGCTAATAGCCGTGTAAAGCAGACGTATTTTACCGGTATGTTTACCGCAGACCAAACAGATTTTTATGTACCGTATGTTGACCCGGAATCAAACAGATTGAGGAAATATTATCCGGACTTTCTTGTAGAAATGGAGGATGGAAGATACTTAATTTTAGAAGTTAAGGGTGACCACATGGTAGATGACCCTGTAGTAAAAGCAAAGGAAGCTGCGGCGGAGGAAATTGCAGTAGAAAGTTCTATGAAGTATGAAATGCTTAAAGGTACTGATATCATGGAAGGTAAAGTTAATATCTAACAAAAGTAATATAGAGGGACTTAGAAGTTGTAATAACTTTTAGGTCTCTTTTTTTATTGCAGTGCATTTGTATGACGGCGACCGGTATATGTAAATTTGTATATAAAATTTTCTGAGTACTTGGTTTACTATCTTAAAAAACAATTCCTAGTTTGGAACCCAGGTATCCCTGTAGAATGCATATTTCCTTGAAGAAATTTCCATCGAATTGCGACAAACGGTATGTGTGCACAGGTATATCATTATATATAGGGCAAGAATCCTATAGAAAATTATAAAAAGGAGGACGGCATCATGGATATACTGAGAAAAAATTATGAATTTGGAGGAATTACATATTTGGTTTGTTCTAACGGAGACATATTCGGGCCTACGGGAAAAAAGTTAAAAGCACGTGAGAATGCAGATGGTTATGCTGTTATTACTATGGGGAACAAGAGAATCAGACGAAGTACTCAGTTTGTACACCGGATTGTTGCAGAATTATTTTTGCCTAATCCTGAGAAGTTATCTGATGTTGACCATTTGAATGGTGAAAGAATGAATCCTGATGTTAGTAACTTGCAGTGGGTAACCCATGAAGAAAACGTAAGAAGAGCTTATGAAAGAGGTAGTCATATTGGACGTATTACAGGAGAAAAGAATCCTAAAGCACGCCTAACACCTGATTTTGTATTGAAACTGCGTGAAGAATATAACGCGGGAGTAACGATTCAAGAAATGGCTGATAAGTATGGGATGCCATGGAACACGGTTGGTAATGCGGTTAAGAAAATTACATGGAAGCATTTGCCATAACTCTGGATATTCCAGTTGTTATAAATCGACCTGAGTAAGTCGTTAAACTGCTCTTATTTTTATGCTCAAAATAACAGCGAAAGGAGGTGCAGGAGCATGGAAGATTTGTTGTCTAAAGTCTTTGACAAGATAGCTTTCTACGAGAAAGACGGTATCCAGTTTGGCATTGAGTACGATGCTCAGGTGGAGGAACTGTTAGAACCATTGAGAGCAACTAATTCGGAATCCGATGTTGAAGAGATTAAGGAACTGGTATATGCAGATTCTTATCATGCGGAAAAGTTCGGATTCATGCTGGGAATCCGTTTCATGGCAAAGTTTATGTCAGAAGCTATGGAATCAGCAGAGTAGCAGATGCTATCACAATTACAACTGAATATGGAACTATCAACAAAATTATTAAAGAACAGGAGAAATTATCATGATGAACAACAATTTTAACAACGGAGCAACTAACAACAATAACAATTCTAACAACGGAGGTAAATTTATTATGACAAACGGAACAATCAGAACAATGGAAGCATTTGCAGAAACAGTGAAAACAGCTATGGAAGCACGTTATGGTGATGAGTACAAGGTACAGGTGAATACAGTGGTTAAGAATAATGACCTTCACCTGACTGGTCTTACTATCCTTAGCAAAGGAAGTAATATTGCA
>OMGQ01000733.1_pt1 | contig 26306 bp, 35 predicted proteins | sample 1646071 | NCBI WGS metagenome assembly OMGQ01 (sample SAMN05578585, study PRJEB25193) | human gut metagenome | biome: Human Microbiome; feature: human-associated habitat; material: feces | host: Homo sapiens | place: USA:Birmingham
GGTACTTCCCTTTAATCCACACTAAAATTTTTGACTTTTTCCAAAAATATTTTCAGAAAAAGTTTTGAGGTGATTATTATTACTAAATTAGAAAAAGAGTATGAAAGAATAAAAGGATTATTTGAAGATGCTGATGAAAAACAATTAAAGTTACTTGATGGAGTAATACTTGAAGCAGCCAGAATTAAAGTTGAGCTTGATGAACAACATAGTATAGTCAAAAAGGTAGGGAAGGTAGTTGTTCATCCAAAAGACCCTACAAAACAAAAGATTTTACCTATAGCAAATCAATTAACTAAAGATAGAGCTAGTTATTCAAGTTATATGAGTACATTATCTAAGCTGCTTGGAGTTAATGTAGAGGAAGAAGATGATGAGGGGATGAGGGAATATGAATAATAGTTATATTATTGAGTATTACAATCTCATTAAAAGTGGTGAATGTATTGTAGGAAGAGAGCTTTTATTACAGTTAGAAACTTTAGTAAAAGAAATAAGTGATCCTATATATCAGAAAACTGGTAATATCATAGTGGATTTTACAGAGTCAGAAAAACGGATAAAGTTTATCCAGGAGAAATGTAAACACTTTGAAGCTCCACATGCAGGAAAACCATTTATTTTAGAGATATGGCAAAAAGCATTTATAGAGGCTATATTTGCAATTAAAATTTATGATGAAGAAGTAGGGAGGTATATCCGTAAATATAGGGATATACTTTTTTTAGTTGGAAGAAAAAACGGAAAAACACCGCTTATAAGTGCAGTTAATTTAAGCGAGTGGTTTTGTGGGCCAACTGGATTGAAAATACTATGTGCTTCTAATGATGATAACCAAGCTGACTTGATGTTCCAAGCAATAAATGCAATGAGAGAGGAAAGTCCAAGCTTAGAGAAAGTTACAAAGAAGAACAATAAAGGTATTTTCTTTGGTAATCCTAAGCAAAAGAAGAAAAAAGGAAAGTTTTCTGCTCAAAATAAAGGTAGCATAAGAAAATTATCAGCTAAAACAGGAGCAAAAGAGGGAAGAAATATCGGAATAGGTGCTGTAGATGAAGTTTTCGAGATGAAAGATGATACTACAGTAATGCCTATAAGACAGGCCTTATCTACTCAAGATGAACCATTATATTTTGAGTTAACTACTGAAGGTTTTACTATGGATGGATATTTAGACCAAAGACTTAAAGATGCTAGGCAAGTTCTAAATGGGGAGCTATATAGACCTAGATGGCTAATATGGTTATATACACAGGACTCTGAAGCTGAAGTATGGCAAGATGAAAGAAGTTGGCTTAAATCTAATCCAGGACTAGGAGTTATAAAAAAATGGTCTTTTTTAAGAGATATGATAGAGGAATCTAAGACTAGCAATAGTAAAAGAGCTTTCGTGTTAGCTAAAGATTTTAATATAAAGCAAAATACTGGCACTGCTTGGTTACAAGAAGGGGATATAACAAATAACAATAAATTTGAATTAGAAAGATTTAGAGGTTGTTATTATATTGGAGGGGTTGACCTTTCAGAAACCACAGATTTAACAAGTGCGAGAGCTATGTTTATAGATCCTAACACTATGAATAAATACACTGTAACAATGTATTTTGTTCCTGAAAGTAAAGCAGATGAAAAATTATCGCTAGAAAATGATACAAATAGAGAAAAAAAGAATTACAGAGATTGGGCGGCAAAAGGAATGGTTACGATTATACCAGGAACAGAAGTAGACCAATCTTATATAGTTAAATGGTTCTATAAGCTCTATGAAGATTATGGAATGATACCATATAAAGTAGGTTATGATAATTGGCATGCAAAAGATTTTGTAAAGATGATGGCTCAATATTTCGGTGAAGGAATTACTGAAAGGATATCAATGGAAAAGAAAGTAATGTCTAATCCTATGAGAATTGTTGAGGCCGATTTGAAAGCTAAAAAGTTAATTTATAATAATGATGTGGTCCAAGAGAATGAAATGGATATATGGTGTCTAAGGAATACAGCTATAAAGGTTGATGATATAGGTCAAATAATGCCTGTTAAAGTTAGACAAAGCTTTAATAGGATTGATGGATCTTTAAGTTTTATTATATGTCAAGCAACTTACAGTATGTATAAAAGTGATTATTTAAGCTTAGTAAGTTAGAAGGCTAATAGATATCGGCAGTCGGAGACGGATATTTATTGACTGAAGGGAGGTGAGGAATGTTGGGGTAATAAGTCAAGCAAAAAGTATTTTTAAAAATGCTAAGAAAAAGAGAGAACTTAAAATAGCTATGAAATATTTAAATAATAATGTAGCTATTTTTAATAGCTTTGGTGAAGATGTCTATATGAGTGATTTTGTTAATAACTGTATAGATAGAATTGCTACAGAAATATCTAAAATAGACATTAAATCAATAATTGAAGATGATGGGAGAATATTAGTTCAGAATGATGATATTACAAGGTTGCTAAAATATAAACCTAACCCATTACAAACAACAAAAGATTTTTTGTCTTGCTGTGAATGGTTAAGGCGAAAAGATGGTAATTGTTTTATATATCCTCAATACAAGTATGTTAATGGGATAAAGAAATATACAGCTTTATATCCGCTAAATCCTAGCAAAATAGAAATTGGAATAAGCAAAGGAAACGTATGGGAAATAAAATTTTACTTTAAAGATGGTTCAGATTTTATATTGCCATATTCGGAGCTTATTCATTTAAGATGGAGAAGAGGGAAAAACGCTATTATTGGTGGTGGAGATGATAATGCTAGAAATAACACTGATGATTTACTGAAATCAGTGGAAACATTGGATAAAGTATTACAAGGATTACCCAAAAGTATTGAAGCTTCTCTTAAAATAAATGGGGTATATTCAGCTAAAGCGGTAATTGATTCGGATAAACTTAAAAAGGAAAAAGAAAGATTTGAAGAACATATTTTTGAAAGTAAAGCAGGAATAGTTGCAACAGATTTGGCTGGAGAGTTTGTACCGATAAGAATGACACCAACACAAATAGATCCAACAGTATTAAAATTCTTAAAATCAATTATAAGAGAAAGATATGGAATATCTGAAGCTATATTAAGTGGTGATTATGATGGAGAAAATCATTCAGCGTTTTATCAAACTTGTATAGAGGATTTTATAATAGAGTTTGAACAGGCAGCTAGTTCGTGTTTATTTAACGATACGCAATTGTATAAAGGCCATAGGATAAAGTGTTACTATAGTAAAGTTGCGTATTTGAATATAGATGATAAGAGAAAATTAGCTGAATTAGCTAAGGATATAGGAAATATAACACTAAATCAAATAAATGAAATGATAGGATTCTTACCATTTGATGGTGGAGATAGAAGAGTTCAAAGTTTAAACTATGTAAATGTTGAGCTAATAGATGAATATCAATTAAAAAAGGCAGGTGATAAAGGTGGAAAACAATCTGAAGAGTGAGTATAGGTTTGTTGATTTTAGATCTGTAGACAATGAAGATGACAAGATGATTATCGAAGGTTATGCTATAATTTACGATAGTCCTGCCACTCATCAATATGGATCAAGAAAATTTACAGAGGTTATCCAAAGAGGGGCATTAGATAATACAGAGATGAAAGATGTGCCTTTAAGATATAACCATACAGACAAATATCCACTTATGGCAAGTACAAGAAATAATAGTCTAACTTTAATAAAAGATGAAGCAGGACTAAAAATAAGAGCAGAACTAATAGATACCAATAGCAACAGAGACATCTATAAATTAATCCAGGAAGGATTAGTTAATAAGATGTCTTTTGCTTTTTCAGTAGCTGATAAAGGGGCTACGTGGGAATATGGTGATAGTGAAACTAAGAGAACAGTTACTAATATAGCGAAATTATATGATGTGAGTGTTGTTGATACACCGTTTTATGATACAACCTCTGTTCAGGCTAGAAGTTCATTAGAAACTGCAATAAAAGAAATAGAAGATTTTGAACTTAGAAAAAGAAAAATGAAATTAAAATCAAAATATTAAAATTTAGAGGAGGAAATTTAAATGAATGAATTACAAAAATTAATGGAGAAAAGAAAAGGGATTGTAGCGAGAATCGATGGAGCTACTACAGATAAGGAATTAGATGATATTCAAACAGAATTAAGAAAGGTTGATATGCAAATAACAGAAGAGAAAACAAGAATTGAAGAAGAGAAAAGGTCAGGTAGTTATATAGATGAAAATGGACAATCTGAAAGAACTAAAATAGTTAATTCTGATAATGAAAATAATAATTCTAATGGAAATCCTGAAAAAAGAAGTGCAGAATACACTCCAGGAGTAGGATTTAGAGCAGTTGATGGTGCTGACTTTAATAATGAAAAAGAATTTAGAAATGTAGGTAATGAAAAAGTAGATGTTAAAGAACTTGAAAAGAGAGGAGCAATATGGAAAGGTGAAGACAGAGAAAAGAGATCTGTTGTATTAGATGATACTATATTAATTCCAAAGCATAAATCTAATACAGTAAATGCATTACCTTTTAATGAGGTATCATCTATATTAGATTTAGTCAAAATTACCCCTTTTGCTAATGGAGATACTTACGAAGTTCCTTTTGAATATGAAACAGGAGAAGCAGATTATACAAGTGAAGTAGAAGCAGGTGGAACTGGCGGAGATTATCACGAAGTTGGAGTGAAGTTTGATAGTTCTAGAATAAAAAAGGCAAAAGTAACAACATATAGCGAAATATCAAAAGAATTTTTAAAGACACCATCTGCTAATTACGCAGAAAGAGTTCAAGTGAATGTTGTTAAGTCTATTTATAAGAAGATAGCTAAAGATATAGTTGTTGGTGCAGGTGGAGACAATGCTATACAAGGAATTTTAACTCAACCTGCTAAAGTTCAAAATGACAAAGGACAACAAAGAGATAACAGAGTTATAGATAAAGATATTGAATTATCTGAATTAGATGGTAATACAATAAATGATATTGTATTTAGTTACGGTGGAGATAATGATGTTGAAGAAGGGCAAGTTTTATTAATGCATAAAATGACATTAAATGAATTTGCAAAAATGAGAGATGGTAATGGAAATAAAATTTATGACATTAAAACTTATGGATCTACATTTACTATAGATGGAATAAGAGGAGTATTTTCAGCTCATATAAAACCATTTAGCCAAGCTACTCAAGGTGAGTACTTTATGGCTTATGGAAGTCCACAAGCATATGAGTTAGCGTTATTCGGTAAAATAGAAGTTGAGGAGTCAATACACTATAAATTTAGACAAGGATTAATTTCATATAGAGCTGATGAATTTATAGGTGGAAACTTAACAGCGTATAAGTCTTGGATAAGAGTAAAAAAAGGTGCAGCTTTAATGTCTTTAAAAGGAAAAGCTAAAAATAAAGATGAAGATAAGTAGGTGCTTTTATGACTTTAGAAAATAAAGTTAGAGAGTGGATTAGGTTAGAAGAGGGAGACGATATGACTGTATCGTCTCTTATAACTACATCTAGGGCTTTAATAAAAAAAGCTACTGGAGTAACTGAAGAAAAATGCAAAAGTGAAGAAACTAAGTCTCTATATGAAACGATACAAAAAATATTAGTAAATAGACTTTATGAAAATAGAGAGTCTACTAGGGAAATAGATCACGGTTTAGTTGGTATGTATGTAGCATTAAGAACCTTAGTTGAGGAGGAAAATGCAGTATGAATACAGGTAAAATGAGACATGATATAAAAATAGTTTATAAAAAAGATACTTTAGAATTACATTCATGTAAGGCCAAAATAAATGAATTGCATGGAGAAGAAAAATATCTTGCTATGGGTACTAAAACAGAAAATAGCATTAAGTTTGAAATAAGATACTTAGATAAATTAAAGGTATTAAAGAGATACAGGATATTTAAGATTATATTTGATGATGAAGAATATGAGATTATTCATGTAGATTTTAATAACTTTAGAAAAGATAAGATAGTTATTCAAGCTAAATATATAGAATAGGTATTAGCTATGGGGTTTAGCATTGATTTTAGTAAGTTAAGAAAAAGATTAAGCGATATGGATAAAAGAGCTAGTGAAGCGATTATCGATAAGGCTTTAGAAGCAGGAGCAGAAGTTTTAATTGATAGCTTAAAGAAAAACATAAATGAATTGGCTAAAAAATCAGGGGAATTAAGAGATAGTATAGGTGTTACCAAGAAATATGGAAGTGGACTAGAACGAAAATTAAGAATAGCTCCTAAAACTAGCAAAAAAGAAGTTCATGACAGGGCTTTTTATACAAACTATGGGACAAGACACATAGCAGGACGAAACTGGAAACAGAAAAGTATTGATGAAAGTAGAGACGAGATAAATAAAAAAATTAGAGAAGTTGTAGAAGAGGAGATATTTAAAGTATGATAAATAATCTTATTGAAGCAACATTAAATAAAGTTGGTATATTAGTTGAGCATCTAACGACTGATACATACGACGATAAATATATAATTTATTCAATATATAGCGATACAGAGATTGCAAATTATGACAATGAAAATGAAGCAGAGCTATATAGGATAAATGTAAAATTCTATTATAAAAATAAAGAAGATATTAAATTAATAAAGAAAATAAAAGACTGTATGAAAGATAGTGATTTTTATTTCAGTAATGGCGAAGAGCTAAGAAAAGAGGATAACTATTTTGGATATAGTCTTTATTTTATATATGAGTGTATTAAGGAGGAATAAAAAATGCCACAAGGAAAAACAAAAGTACAAAAACAAAGATTAAAAGGATTATCTAATATTCACATAGCTGTAATAGATGAAGAAGGAACACACGGAACACCAATAAAGGTAGAAGGGGCTAAAAGTATTAGTGCAGAATTAACCTTTGAACAAGAAGAATATGAGTCAGATAATGTTATAGACTATAACGATTTTATATTCACTGGTGGAGAGGGGACACTAGTATTAAAATCTATGTCTTTAGCAGACTTTAAATTGTTGTTCAATAATGCATATGTAAAAGGTGGAGTTGAAATAAATACAAAGGATGTAGCTCCTAATTGTGCTATTTTATTTGAGAGACTGAAGCTAGATAGAAAAAATAAGAGACTATATGTAATTTATAATGTAAAATTTGCTCCTGCAGGAATAAAAGGTCAAAGTGCTGCTAAACCTGGAACAGAGGAAACTGATGAGCTTAAGTTTTCTATAGGCGAGTTTACTAATGGAGCTGTTGTGTATTTCATAGATACTGATGCTCCAGATGTAGTTCAAACACAAATAACAAATTGGTTTAAAACTGTTCAATTTATTCAAGATCCAGATGAATTAAGTACACATTTAGAAGAGATGAGAGAAGTAAAAGCAGTAGGCAAATTGAAATCGGAAGAAGTACAGGAATTAGCAAAAGAGTTAGCTGCAGAAGAAGCGGAAGTAATAGAAGATAGAAAAGTAAAAAATAAATCTAAAGGTAAATCCCAAAAGAGTTCTTAGGAACTCTTTTTTAGGTGAAATATGTATACAGCTAAATTTAAAATAGGTGAAAAAACTTTTTTAGGCATATTGGACTTTTATGTTATACATAAATCAACCAATATGTTTAAAAAGGAGAATAAAGATTATAGCGTACATTCTTTAATTAAAAATTTACTTAATTTAGATAGTGAAACAATCAGAGTAGTGGTATTTGAAAGTATCTCAAGATTGAATAATATAGGTGAAACGGAATTTGAAGAACTATTTTTAAAGTTAAGTGATAGAGAGTTAGAAACAGCAACTAATAATATGATTATATTCATAAATGAGTTAATGGATAAATGCATTCCCTTGAATGAAAATTATACTCAAAAAGAAGTTATGTTTATTGATGAGTTAGAAGAGGATAGTCAAGAGGATTGGGATTTTAACCATATGGAGTATTTATGGCATAGTGTATTAAATAGAAAAGAATGCTTTTGGAATATAACACCTAAAAACTTATTCTCTCAATTAGATATTTATAAGAAAGTTAATAAAATTGAAGAACCATCAGTTAATACTATTTAAAAGGAAGGGGGGAGAGTATGGGGAAAAGAGATGTAACAGAGGTAGCATCAGAGATAACGTTAGATGTACAGTCCTTTAAGAAACAGATAAATTCTATCCAAAAAGAAATAAATAGGGCAGAGAGAAACTTTAAAAATGCTGCTAAAAGTATTGATGATTTTGAGAACTCATTTCAAGGTTTAAATACTAAAATAAAAAATACAGAGAAGCAGTTAGATTTATATAATAAAAAGTTATCTAAGCAAAAGGAAGAATACAAAGATTTAGAACAGACAGTTAAGGATCAAGTAAATAAACTTAATGAACTTGAAAAAACTAACGGTAAAAACTCTGAAGCGTGGAAAAAGCAATCGGAATTAGTTCATAAAAATGCTGAAAAGCTTAAAGTATTAAAGAATAATATAAACTCAACAGAAACTAATATTAATAAGTTATCTAAAGAGTTGAAGTCATCTAAACAAGAGTTTGAAAGTTTAGAGAAAAGAACTAAGTCTTTTGATGAGAACTTATCTGATATAAGCAGAACTTCAAGGTTAACTCAATCCGAATTAGATAAAATAGGGGAAGAGCTTGAAGGGTTAGGAAATTATTTTTCTAAGATAGAGAATGACATATCAAAAGTTAATAATAAGCTTGTTGAAGCTACTAAAAAATCTAATTTATATCAAGATGAGATAAATAAATTATCCAGCGTTTTAGAACAGAATAAGAAAAAGTATTCAGAGCTAGATAATAAAATAGAAGTCTATAAAAAGCAACTTGATAGATGTGTTTCAGTTTATGGAGAGAACTCTAAACAGGCCGAGGAATATAGAAATAAGCTATATAAGCTTAAAGATGAACAATTTAATTTAGGCAATGAGATAGATAGTACTAACAGTAAGTTAGAAGAATATCAAATTGAACTAAATAACACTAATATAGAAATATCAAAATTAGAAAAGGAAATGAAAGATATTCCTTTTGATAAAATTGGTGCAGACATAGAAAGAGCAGGGCAAAGGCTTGAAAGTATAGGGGCAAGTTTAACGAGGAATGTAACAACACCTATTGCTGCTGCAACAGGTGCAGGAGTTAAATTTGCATCAGATTTTGAAAGTGGAGTTGCAAAAGTTAGCACTATTGCTGATACAACAAAAGTTTCTATTGAAGAGTTGGCCGATGGGGTTATAGATCTATCTAATGATACAGCTCAAAGTACCAATATTCTTAATGAAGCATTATATCAAGCTATATCTGGGAATGTAGATACAGCAGAGTCAGTTGAATTTTTAGAAACAGCTGTTAAAGCAGCAGTTGGAGGGTTTACAGATACAACTACTGCAGTTGATGGATTAACTACTGTTTTAAATTCATATGGTAAAGAAGCGAAAGAGGCTGACCAAATAGCGAACCAAATGCTAGTTACTCAGAATAAAGGTAAAACTACATTTGGAGAATTAGCAAAAGATATAGGTAAAGTTACACCGATAGCAAGTGCTTTAAATTTAGAAACAGAAGAACTGTTTACATCTCTTGCAGTTACTACAGCTCAAGGTTTAGCAACTAGCGAGTCGATAAGTGGATTAAAGGCTGCAATGAGCAATATAATTAAGCCAAGTAAAGAAGCCTCAGAAGCAGCACAAACGTTAGGAATAGATTTTTCTGTATCAGCATTACAAAGCAAAGGTTGGATAAACTTTTTAAGTGATGTAAAAATTGGTTTAGAAAATGCAAGTCCTGAATTTGAAGCAATATCAGTAAAATTTAGTGAGAACTCTGCTAGAATGTTAGAGTTAGAAAATGCAGGGAAAAAGACAAGTAAAGAGTATAAGAATTTAGTTAAAGAAAATAAAGCGTTAAATAATGAATTAGAACTATTAGCGAAAGCATCTGATAGTTCAGTTGGAGGAATGGCCACTCTATTTGGTTCTATTGAAGGATTAAATGCAATGTTAATGCTTACATCTGAACAAGGTATAGCGAAGTATAACGAAACAATGAAAGAAATGAATACTAATACTAATGCTTTAGATGATGCCTATAAGAAAATGACTGAAACAACTGAATTTAAGTTTAAAAAAGCTATGAATGAAAGTAAAAATGCAGTAATGGAATTAGGAGCAAAACTATTGCCTACTATAAATGATGCATTAGAGTTATTTAGTGGATTAATAGATAAATTCAATCAATTAGATCCTTCAGTCCAAGACAATATAGTTAAGTTTGCTATGTTTGCAGCAGTTACAGGACCTGTTTTATCAGGAATAGGTAAAATGACCAGTGGTATAGGTGGATTAGTTAGAACAGGGAGCAATGTATTAAGTTTCTTCGGCAAATTCACAGGTGGAGCAAAAGCTGTTGGTACTGCTGCTTCAATAGCAGGTGGAAGTTCAGGAATGGGAGCTTTAATAGGAAGCATAGGGAGTTTTGCTACTGCGGCACTTCCTTGGGTTGCAGCAGCAGGAGCAGTTGCAGCAGGAGGATATGCCATATACAAAACTTTAGACCAAGAAGTTATACCAGCAGTTGATTTATTTGATGATAAAATAGTTTACTCTGAACAAATAGTTGGTAATTATGTAACTCAAGTAGAGTCAGGAGTTATTAAAATAAGTGATGCTACTAAAGAGGCTGTAGGAGCTTACCTTGAAATGAGCGAAGGAGTTACCGAGACATTAACAGGTCTTTATTATTCTTCTGAAGTTATAACTGATGAGACTGCTAATTCTCTTATAACAAAGTATACTGAAATGGGACAAACCATAACTACTCAATTAGATGTAGATAAAAATAATGATTTGAATATATTAAATAACTTTTTTGCAAAGACAACTGAATTAACTGATAGGGAAAAGGCAGAAACTTTAAGGTTAACACAAGAAGGATACGAAAGTAAAAGAGTTACAATAGAAGAAACTCAAAATAAAATAATTGAAATTTTGACCAATGCTAAGAATGAAGCTAGAGAACTTAAAACAGAAGAAGTTCAAGAAATTTCAGAACTTCAAAATCAGTTAAGAAATAATGCGGTAACTATATTATCGGAACAAGAAGAGGAAGCTAATGTTATTTTAGATAGAATGGCGGCTTATGATAATAGAGTTACAGCAGAGCAAGCAGGAAAGCACATTCAAACTTTTAATGACCAAAGAGATAAAGTTATAGATGCAGCTAATACTGAATATAGAGAAGTGGTTAGAACAGTAGAAAATGCTAGAGATAATTTAGGAACTATATCTGCAGAGGCAGCAGATAGAATAATAAAAGAAGCTGAAAGACAAAAAGAAGAAACTATACAGGCAGCTAAAGATACTAGAGATGGTGCAGTAGATAAAATATTTACAATGAATAAAGAGCTAGTTGATGATGTAGACTCATCAACTGGAGAGATAGTTAGTTTTTGGGATAAACTTTTTGGGAAATGGGATAGATGGCAACCAGGAAAGAAAAATTTAGAAATTGAAACTAATCACACTAAATATGAGAGAACAGTAAGAGAGAGCTACGATAAACCTTCAAGTAGACAAATGGGATACAGTAATGCTACTGAAGCTATATCAAGAGGATTAGACTTAGTCAAAAATAGCACTATAGGGGGAATAGCTGATTTTAGTCCTGTAAGTAGAGAAAGTATTGCTATAAATCCATATACAAGGTATAAATTATCAGGAGGATACTATAACCCATCAACTTCAGTAGTTTCCAATATTTCTACAAATAATAATACAGAAAGTGTTAAAAATAATAGTCAAAGTAAAACTATAATAGAGAAGTATGATACTAAATTTATCATAGAAAAGTTTGAAGGAAGAAGTGAAGAGGATCTAAAAAAATTAGTAGAGTTCTTTGATAGTAAACTTGAAGAATTGAAAAATAATAAAAAGAAGTTGAGGGGAGGTACAAGTCTTGCATAGTACAATAATGTTTAATGATGTGTATATTCCTGAATGGATTACTATTAATAGAATAGGTTATAAAATATTTCCTTCTTTTAGCATAGATGAAACAACAGAAGAAGGAGGAAATAATAAAAGAAAATCAACTAAAATAATTCCAATAGACTTTTCTTGTGATAGAAGAAAGTTAATAACCAAAGGTCAAGAAATAGAATTTATTAAATGGCTTAAAGGCAACAATTTTGAGTATAGTAAATTGAAACTACCTAATTATCCTGATTGTTATTATATGGCCAAGGTAAAAAGTAATATAGATATTGGAGGTACTTTAAGAAGAGCTAGGGGAACAATAGAGTTTCTTTGTGTAGGTAATAGAATAGAAGATGAAATAAATATAGTAAACTTAAATATTAATAACATTATTTATTATTCTGGAACTGCAGAGGTTAAACCAAAGATAAAAATAAAAGTATTATCACAAGTTAGTGAGATTAAGATAAGTATACAAAATAGTAAATATAATAATTTCATAAAGCTTGCAGGTAACTTCAATCAAAATGATGACATAGAGATAGATATGTCAAAGAATAAGATAACTAAAAATGGTATTGTAGATTTAACTATAATGTCTTTAGATAGTTATTTCCACAAATTATATCCAGGAGAAAATATATATACTATTAATCAAAGTTCTAAATATAATGTTACTTTAGAGTGGCAAAATGAATTTTTATAAGGAGGAGCTATGCTTTTTGTATTTAATAAAAATGATAAAGTTATAGAGATTCTCCGAGAAGAGGATTTTTTTGAGGATGAATATAAGCAACAGATAAATGGAGAGTGGATATATACTTTTCATATAGATAAGGTAAATAAAAATATAGTTAAAGATAATAAAATTGGGTTCTTTGATGAAGATGGGAATTTTCAATTATTTATTATTGATGATACTGAAGAAGTATTTAACTATAGTAAAAAATATGATTTATTAGTATCTTGCTTACATGATTTTTACGATTTAAGGTTTAATGTAATTGAAGATAAGAGAGTTGTTAATGGGAGTGCTAGACAAGCATTAGAGAAATGCTTAGAAGGTACTCCCTATTCAGTTGGAGAGGTATCATCTTTTGACAATGCTAATATCAACTTTTATTACACAAATTCCTTATCAGGAATAAATGAAATAATGAAAACTTATGGTGGAGAGGTTTATTTTAGATTAGAGCTAAATGAGAGCAAAACCGCTATAAGTAAAAAGTATGTAGATATTAAATATAGCTTAGGTGAAGATACAGGCTTAAGATTTACCTTCGATTTGAATTTAGAGGAAGTAAAGAAAAAAGAGCATGGAGATATTTTTACTGTTTTATATGGAAGAGGTTCATCACTTGAAAGTGGAGAGGGATACAGTAGAAAATTAGATTTTTCAACTATTGAATGGTCAACACCAAGTAAGCCAATAAATAAACCTAGAGCTCAAAAATATGTTGAAAATACAGAAGCTATAAAGAAGTATGGACGTAAGGAAGGTATCTTTGAAGATAATAACATAAAAGATCCTGAAGAACTTTTAAAAGTAACTTATGAAAAACTTAAAGAGTATGAAAAGCATAAAGTTACTTATACGGTAACTGTTGAAGATTTATCTAATATATTAGGCTTTGAACATCTAAAGGTAAAGCTAGGCGATACAATTATTATAATAGATGAAGAATACAATATATTAGTTGAAGCGAGGGTAATAGAGCATAGGTATTCTATATCTAAAGATAATAAAAATAAATTGCTAACACTAGGCAATTTTATAAAAGGTATGAGTGATACTGATAATAACAGCAATATTTTAGATAGGTTAGATAAAATTGAAAGTAAGCCTAATGATATAAAAGACAATAACTTTCCTAATACCTTACCGCCAGTTCCAACTGTAAAAGCCAAAGGTGGTTTTGCAGTAATATCTTTGGAATGGACTTACGAAAATAAAGCTTATTATACTTATGAGATATATGCAAGTAAAATAGAAAATTTTAATCCTACTTTTTCTAATCTAATTTTTAAAGGGCAGGCAAGTTCTTTTTTACACGAAGTCAAACCACAAGAAACTTGGTACTATAGAGTTAGAGCTGTAAACAGTCATAATAAAAGTACACCTATGAGTAATCAAGTATCAGCTTCTACATTTAAAATTGCTGATGGAACAGAGTATTTTGAAAGTGCAGCTATAGTTGATGCATTAATAGGAACATTGAGTCTTGATAGAGGGTGGGTAGGGAAACTTGTAGGTGAGTTAATTGAAGCTAGAAACCTTAGAGCTACAGATGGAAATGGCAAGACAACATTTTTAGTTGATAGTTTTGGGAAGATGCTTATATATGATTGTCTTATAGAAGTATACAATAAGTATGGTCAGAAAGTATTAGGACTTGATAGAGAAGGAAAGACGTTAAGTTTCACTGGGGAATTTGAAAATACTTTGAATGGGTTGGGGGTATCTTTAAGGAGAGGCATTTTAGAGTTTTTGAGTAGAGGAGAAACGGTAGGTGGTCTATTTTCAAGCGTGAAGCCTGGAACTGATGAAAATGGTGTAGTTTTAGGGATAACAAAACTGGCAGAATATTTTAGATTAGGATTTTCCAGTAGTGCATCTGTAACAGGAGGAAGTGCATTTAACTATTTTTTAGATGCTAATAATACAGAAAAAAAATTGAGGCTTGCAGGAAAACAAATGGTTTTAAGTCAGTATGTAGATGATAATACTATAAAAGATTTATTTTTTATAAATCATAATGGAGACACATTTTCAACTTTTGGAGATTGGAATTTTCACAATTATATAATGTATAACCTTAGAACTGCAACTAAGAGTATAAATGAATTAAGCAGAACAATGATTTATAATACAGGATTAAGTAGTCAGGAAGATGATGAGGTTAGATATATCTACAAAGATATAAAAACCAATAGCGATAATAAGGTTATTTTAAGCTTGCCTAAAGAATATAGAGGTTATAAATACGATATAGTAGGGATAGCAAAAAAAGAATTTGGCGATTATAGAATTTTAGAAAAAGCTAAAGATTACTTGGTAATTGAAAGTGAAAGAGAAAATATATTTAATATTGAAATTTCACTACAAAGCAAAACAATAATTAAGGTTGAAGAGTCTAAAGTTAGAAAAATAGATAAGGTTGGTGATAGAGAGTGAGAGATAAAGTTTACACCATAAATTTAAATACTAAAATGTTTGAAAAGCCATGCTATAAACAATATGATAATGATATTCCGTTTAAATTTAGAATAGTTGAAAATGGAGTTGATGTAGCTATAACAGAATATACTGTTATAGCTTTTTTTGACAACAAACATAATGTAATTCAAAAGAATTGTACTGTAAGAGATAGGATAATTGAAACTAAGCTTGATAACAACATACTTGCTTATGAAGGAGAAGTTAGGGTTGAAATTACTCTAACAAAAGAAAATCAAATTGTAACTACTTTTACAATAACTATAGAAGTTGAAAAAAGTATAAATAGGAATGAGGCAGTAGAATTAGATCCGGGATGGGATATTATCAAAGACTTTCAAACTACTTTAGATAATGCAATAAAAAAAGCAGAAAGTGATATTGAAACTACAATAACAGAAGCTAATAAAAAAATAGAAAGTACAGTAAATAAGGCTAAAGAAGATGTAACTAATGCAATAAATGAAATTCCACCTAAGGAAGAGTTGATAGGACCACAGGGAATACAAGGACCGAAGGGAGAACAAGGAGTTGTAGGACCACAAGGGCCTCCTGGACCGAAAGGAGAAAAAGGAGAACCAGGAGATGGAATGGTTACTATAGATAGAGGTTATTTTGCTATGAAAGTAAGAGATGATGGACACTTAATAGCGTTAGTGAATGATGGGAATCCAGTACCACCATTAAAGATAGATGAAAATGGACACTTAGTATATCAAATTAATTAAATTTAAGGAGGAATAAAAATGGCACAAGAATTAGATTTAGGAAGTGTAATAGGTCCACAAGGACCGAGGGGAGCAACTGGTCCACAAGGGCCAACAGGCCCTACAGGAGCAAAAGGTGTATCTATGAGGCTAAAAGGAGCTTGGTCATCAAGTATTGCATATGTAAATGATGGTAATTATATAGACTTAGTTACATCAGGAGGAAATACATATGCTTGTAAAAAATCTAACACCAATCAACCTGTACGTAATTCAACATATTGGGAGTTAATAGCGCAAAAAGGTTCTACAGGAGCACAAGGAGCAAGGGGAGAAACAGGAGCAATTGGGGCGCAAGGACCGGCTGGACCTACAGGTGCAACAGGAGCTCAAGGACCGAAGGGAGCAACAGGTGAAAGAGGACCTCAAGGACCAGTAGGGCCAAAAGGAGATACGCCTACACTGTCATTTGCAATTAAAGAAGATGGACATCTGTATGTAACTATATCGTAATAAAAAGGAGGGAGTTAAGGTATGGCTTTAAAAGAAATTGATTTAGGAAATGTAAGAGGACCAGTAGGTCCTACAGGTGCAAAAGGTGTATCTATGAGACTAAAGGGAACTTGGTCATCAAGTACCGCATATGTAAATGATGGGAGTTATATAGACTTAGTTACATCAGGAGGGAATACATATGCTTGTAAGAAGTCTAATACAAATCAAGCTGTGAGTAACTCAACATATTGGGAGTTAATGGCTCAAAAAGGTGCTACAGGACCACAAGGACAACCAGGATTAACAGATGAGGAAAGGAAACTTATACAAGCCTGGGAAAAATTTAAGGCTAGTGGTGGAGAAATTGGTGGAAGAGTTTCATCAGAAGTTTTTCTAACTCTTTTAAGTAATAGTCAACAATATGGAATGTACAATAGAGGTGGACACCTAGCATTCCCTAGGTATAATAGCAATGGAGATTTTGTTGATATACCATTTGAGATACAACCTAATGGAGATTTTTACTGTAATGGTTATTCTAAAAACACTAATGGATATAACAAACTTCCCAATGGAATGATTGAACAATGGGGAGTTGTTAATATTACAGGACAAGCAGCTAATGCATGGTGTACAGGATGGAGTATACAATATCCAAAACTTTTTCCTAATGCAATTGTAAGCTTAGATATACAAATTTTAGCTGATGGGAATAGTCACGATGCAGATTTAAGAGTAATGCCATATCTAACAGAAAATACGAATACATTTCAGTATCATTGTAAGGTAGGGGCTAATGGAACATTAAAATTTAAATGGAGAGCTATAGGATATTAAAGGAGGAATTAATATGGAAGATAATAAATACTATGTAAGAATACAAGAAGATAAATTCGGATTCGTTGTAGATGGAATACACGAAATAGATGAAGTAATAGATCATGCGATAACACAAGAAGAATATGATAAATTCTTTGAATTACAATCAGAAGGAAAACAGTTTAGAGTTAAATCAACTACAACTGGTGAAACTTTATTTGATTTAATAGAGGAATACACACCAGAACCATTGCCACCAGCACCAAGCGAAACAGAATTATTGAAACAAAGAATTGAATTACTAGAAAATGAAAATGCAGATTTATTATTAGATAGTGTAAATAAGGATATTAGACTAGAGCAGAACGAAAATGATATAGCGGATTTACTTTTAGTAGTTGGAGGTATGTAAGATGAATTGGTTTGAAAAAATTAAAAGATATTATAATAAAGGCATTTATACAAATGAAGAGGTTAAGGTATTTGTTAAAGGGAATAAAATAACCGAAGAGCAGTATAAAGAGATAACTGGAGAAGAGTATTTAGGATAGAATAACTTAGTTTGATAAAAGGAAGGTGTAGCATGAATGAGGAACTTGTAAAACATCAATTAGGGGTGCATGAAAAAAGATTAAATGACCATAGTCAAAGAATAGATAAATTAGAACAGGATAGTGCTAGTTATAAAGTAGAAATTAAAAATTTATGTGATACTATAAAACAACTTACAAGTACATTGAAGTGGTTTATAGGATTAATGATAGGAGCTTTTGTAAGCTTCTTTTTTTATGCAGTTCAACAAGGAATATTTAAATAATAGGGAGAGATGTAAAATGTCAAAAGTATTAAAATCAATTTTAACAAGATTAAACAATAAGGGAACAATTATTTCATTAGCAGCATTAATAGTTTCGCTTTTATGTCAGTTTGGAATGAATATTGATTCAGAAAAGATATTAGGGATAATACAAACTATATGTTCAATTTTAATTCTGCTAGGATTACTTAATGATCCAACTGAAAGTACAACAATGTATATACCAGGTGTGAATGATAAGTTATTAAAGAAATAATTATGAGGGCCGATAGGCTCTCTTTTTAATTTATTATATTTTAGGAGGAATGTATTATGAAAATAGCAATAAGAGCAGGTCATAATGAACTAGCAATTGGATGTGCAGCATTAATAAATGAGGTGCAAGAAGGTAGAAGTCTTTTACCTCATATAATTCAAACATTAAGAGATTATGACAATGAAGTATTAGATGTAACTCCAGGAAGGATGGATAGGGATTCCGACTTAGCATATGGAGTAAGAAAAGCCAATGAATGGGGAGCAGATATATTTGTTTCTATCCATTTCAATAAAGCCTATACTTCCTATAATGGCAAGATTGGAGCAGAGTGTTGGGTATACTCTAAATCCGATGGTATAACTTTAGATGAACAAGTAGCACAAAGAATAGTTGATAAGTTAGCTGGAGTAGGATTTGTAGGAGATGACAAAATTTCTAGAGGTGTTAAAGTATCTAATGAACTTTATGAATTAAAACAAACTAAAATGGCAGCAGTAATAGTAGAGGTTTGTTTTGTAGAAGCTACAGGAGATGTTGAATTATATAAAAGTTTAGGACATAAAAAGATAGGACAATTAATAGCAGCAGGAATAGACACTAGGGTGACATTGGCAGATAAGCCTAAATGGATTAAAGATAAGTGGGGGTGGTGGTATGATCTAGGAGATGGAACATACCCTAAAAGTGAGTGGAAATATATAAATAACGAGTGGTACTTCTTTGGCCAAGATGGATATGCATTTGAAAATAAATGGATAAATTGGAATGGTAAGTGGTATTGGCTTAACCAAGATTGTAAGATGGTTAAAAGTTGTGCACTTAATATAAATGGTAAATGGTATGCATTTAATGCAGTAGGGGAAATGATAGAAGGTAACATTAAAGTAAATAGTAACGGCGATTTAATATTATAAAGGTAAAAAGGGCTAGGGTTCATTTATGAGCTCTAGCTATTTTATTTAAGAATAGAAGAAAGGAAGATTCGTAATGAATAAATTAATTAACATAAATACAAAAGGTGAAAATATAACGTTAAGCGGAAGAGAGCTACACGAGTTTCTGGAAGTAAAAACAAGATATAAAGATTGGTTTCCTCGAATGGTAGAGTATGGATTTGAAGAAAATGTTGACTATAGAGCTGTGGCTCAAAAAAGAGCAACAGCTCAAGGGAATACAACTACATATATTGATCATGAAATAAAACTAGATATGGCAAAAGAAATTGCAATGCTTCAAAGAAATGAAAAAGGTAAACAAGCTAGAAAATACCTTTTAGAAGTTGAGAAGATGTGGAATAGTCCTGAAATGATAATGAAGAGAGCTTTGGAAATATCCAATAGAAAAGTAGAAGAACTGAAGCTTATAACTTTACAACAAAGTCAAATAATAGGAGAACTTAAACCAAAGGCGGATTATACAGATACAATATTAAAGAATCCAGGATTAGTTACTATAACTCAAATCGCTAAAGACTATGGAATGAGTGGAAAGAAAATGAATAATATACTACATGATTTACATATTCAATATAAACAAAGTGGACAATGGTTATTATATAGTGAACATCATGGAAAAGGATATACTCATTCAGAAACAGTAGATATTAAAAGAAGTAACGGAAAAGAAGATATAAAGATGAATACTAAGTGGACTCAAAAAGGTAGATTGTTCATATATGAATTATTAAAGAAAAATGAAATATTGCCACTTATAGAAAGATAGATTAATTAAAATCTATCTTTTTTATTTGAGAAAAGAAAAAAGCTTAGATAGGGCTAATATCTAAGCTTTTAATATTACACCTTGAAAGGAGGTGCAAACCATGTTTGAATCAGTCGTAGAATTATTAAAACTGATTATACTATATAAAATCGTAACTAAACTATGTAAATAGTATAGCATATAAAATATATCGATACAATAATGAATTAATATAAACCCTAGATAGTTATTACTTTAATTATCTAGGGTTATTTTTATGTAGAAATTAAAGTTTAATCACGTACTCATCTCTCCCAAGAGCTTTAACTTCCACATCATTAGATTTTAATAAGTCAATAAGATTATCAATGGTTTCTAAAGAAGCGAAATCAACCTTTAAGATTAATTCATCTTTAGCATTTACATCTTTCCCCACAATATACATCCCCCTAAAGATTAATTGAACAATAATAGTATACACATATATAAGAAAAATATTCAAATGCAATTATTGGATATAAAAAGTTAAAAGTATAAAATTTAGACTTTTAAAAGTATAAAAAACAACCATAATCTATATTTAGTTATCAAGACTTATTTATTATATTTATATATTAGCTAATAACCTTCGGTATTTGCTCGATAATAATTAAATATAAATTAATTTTAGATAAAAGAAAAAAGCCTTAGATTTAACTAAGACTTTAGAATAAAATTATTTCTTACTATGCTTTTCTAATAATAAATAAACAGCTTCATCTACTAACTTTGACTTGGGAATTCTTGTTTCTTCACTAAGAGTTTCAAGTTTTGAAGCTAAATCTTTATCTAATGAAGTAGAAAATCTTATTCTTGTTTTTAAACCTAAATTTCTTTTTTGAATTTCGCTCATAACACACCTCCATACATTTATTATAACATAATATTACGCAAAGTTAAATAAAATTACTTAAAATATATTGCGTAACATTGAGTAATATGATATGATGAAAATAAGTTAAGTAATATTGAGTAACATAGGAGGTGAACTACAAATGCAATTCTTAAAATTATCACATGAAATAATAACAGATAAAAACATCACATCTAATGAATTTAGAATATATACATATCTATTAAGTCTATACAATGAAGAGAAGCAATGTAGTTTTCCTTCAATAGAAACAATATCAAAGAATATAAATATATCAGTTGCAACAGTTAAGAAAGGTATTAAAAGATTATCTGAATTAAAATACATATCAATAGAAAAGAGAAAGGGTGCATCTGGCAACTATAATATATACAAAAGATTAAAACATTTAATAGAAAATAAAGTAAAACAATCAAATAAAGAAGTAAATAAAAAGATAGGAGTTGATAGTAACGGAAATATACCAGTAGCGGGTCAAATAGCAGTTGAAGATATACTAAAATATGAAGAGGAGAAATATGGGAAGAGTATAGAAGTGGATAAGAAGCAAAGTAAAATAGATAATCATACAAATGTAAGATTAGCAAGAAGTGTTACCAATATAGATAATAGTAAATTTGCAAAGAAAATATTAAGTTTAGCAGATGAATATTTAGTAAGAGAAGCTATTAAGAATTTCAGAAATAAGAAAGGGAAAAGTGCAACATTTTTAATTCAATTATTAATAGATGAATATTTTAGAAAGGGTATAGAGCTATCGAAAAGTTTAGTAAATTTATTGAATAAAGGATTAAAAGGAAGTTTTATTGCTGATATATATTAGAAAGCAATATACTTACGAAGTATATTGCCGTATATAATGATATAAGTTAATTATTATATATCATTATTTGATAGGAGATAGTCAATACTAACATCATAGAAAGTAGCTATCTCAATAAGTAATGGAAGGCTTGGAATAGATATCCCCCTTTCGTATTTACATAGAAGTGATCTATCTATATGTAGCATTTCTGCAACATAAGATTGAGAGTAGTTAAGATTTAGTCTTAATGTCATGAGATTTTTGCTTATATAGCATAAATTCATATAAAAGTCAACCTTTTCTGTAATAAAATGGTAAAATGTGAAGAATATTCACAATTTAATACTTTTTAATTTAAATATGATATATTGAAGTTGACCAACAAAAAGGAGTGAGAACATATGCTAAAACCACCTATATGTAGAGTTGGAGGAAAATCTAAACTAAGAAATACAATAATAGAAATGATACCTAAAAATACTTGCTATGTAGAACTATTCTTTGGAGCAGGGTGGGTATATTTCGGAAAGGAAGAAAGTAAAGTTGAAGTAATCAATGATATAGATAGTGAATTAGTAAATTTATTTAAAACAATAAAATATCACTCTCCAGAGATTGAAAGACTACTACAATATGAGTTTTCAGGAAGAGATATTTTTGAAGAATATAAAAACTGCAGCATTGAATATTTAACTGAAATACATAGAGCTATAAGGTTTTTATATTTAATAACTCAAAGCTTTGCAGGAAAAGGCAAAGTTTATGGGTATGCAACAACTACAAAACCTAGCCAACATATATTTAAAGAAGTTCTAGGAGAAATTAGGGAGAGATTAAAAAATACATATGTAGAGAATTTAAGCTTTGAGAAGATAATAGATAAATATGATAGAGAACATAGTTTTTTCTTTTGTGATCCACCATATTTTGAAATGAGTGGATATGATAATAAATTTGGAGAAGAGGAACACATTATATTATTGGACAAGCTTAAGAAATTAAAAGGCAAGTTTTTATTAACTATAAATGACCACCCAAAGGTTAGGGAATGGTATAAAGATTTTAATATAAAAGAAGTAGAAGTGAATTACTCGGTATCTAAAGATGAGAAGGGAAGAGGAAAATATAAAGAACTTATTATAACTAATTATTAATGAGAAGGAGATTGCAGATGAAGGAATATATCAATACTTTTTTAGAAGTGATCGAGAAAATAGAAAATAAAAAGAGTAAAAAGAAATAACATATAACATATATAAGGGAATGAATTACCCTACATATGTTATATGTAGGGTAATTTTTTTAAGTTAATAATTTTGAATAAATAATAAGCTCAAATTCGTCATTTCGCTGTTCAGGAAGTTTTTTATATACTATTTTATCAAGTACACTTTTTAATAATTCATTTTTATTAGTGATATTATTAGAACGTTTATATGCTTCAATAACATTTTCAAATAAAACAACGATTTCTTTTGGAGAAATATCATTAGCTTTATTAAGAAATTTTTCTAACTCTTGTATTTCTTTTTCTAAAATATTGATACGATCATCTATAGCTTTAGATCTCTCTAGAAATAAGTCTTCTGTATAAATTTCTCTTTCTAATAAATCAAATAGTTTTAGTTTTTGATTATTTAAAGTTAGATTTTCTTTTTTTAATAATGATAAATGAACCTTGTAAGAATCGTCTGTAGTTTGAGGAGGATTAGATTCGATATTAAATTTATATTCTTGTAAAGCAATTTCTAAAGCATCTAACAATCTTTTTTCTATAAAATCAAATCGGGCACTTTTATTACCACATTTATTAGTGCAGAGTAGTCTGGTAATTCCTCTTAATTTACGCATAGTCATTTTTTTACCACAAATACCACAAGTTAATAATCCTGCTAAGGGATTGACAGGGGCATTTGTAAGTTGATAAGGAATATGATATCTTTTATTTAAAATTTCTTTAGTCTTATTCCAGGTATCTAAATCAATTAAAGGTTCATGTTTACCTTCGGAAATTATCCATTCTTCTACATTACGAGTTTTAGTATCTTTTACTTTACCAATGATTTTTGATTTTTTTATTTCTTTTTTCTTCCAAGTTATTTTACCGATATATATTTGATTTTTAAGGATAAAAAGCACAGAAGTAGGGGTGAATTTATTTCCGAATTTTGTTCTAAATCCCAATTCGTTTAACTTATTACAAATTGCAGAAGCTCCTAATCCAGAATTGTATAAATTAAAAATCATTTTAACTATAGAAGCTTCTGAATTATTAACTTTAAGTGTTCTGCATCTTCCAATATATGAAATATCATATCCGTAAGGAGCATTTGTTGCAATATAATTCCCATCTTCTACAGAGCGAATCCTACCACCTTGCATACGTCTATTAATCATTTTTAATTCTTTACGACTCATGAACGCTTCAAATTCAGTATATTCTTCATCAAAATCATTATTTAAATCATAGGTCTTTTGTGGAGTAATTATTTTAGTTTTTGAATTTTTGAAAGTTTCTAGGATTATACCTTGATCCTTCATATCACCACGACCTAAACGCTGTATATCCATAACCAATACTCCAGAATATTGATTATTTTCAACTTCTTTTAACAGTTCCAACATTTGAGGTCTGAATAATAAATTTTCTCCTGATACAACTTCTTCTTTTATTCCAACAATGTTTAAATTTTTTTCTTTAGCAAATTTCAGCAAAGCTTTTCTATGCTTGGATAATGTTTCATTTTTCCCTATAGTTTTTTCTAGTTCTTCATCAGCACGAGATTTTCGTAAATAAATACAAACTCTATCCATTAATAACCTCCTAGTATCAAAAGAGCTAGGTCTTATCGCTAGCTCTTTTTCTTTAACATCAATTTAATTTCTGCTTCTAATATTTTAAAAATTAATGCCTTAGCATCATCGTTCATTTTTCCGTTTTCATCAATATCACCAGTAGATATCAATTTATTAATTACAACGGTTAATCCTTCAAATTGCTCAAAAGACACATTATCATCATCGCTACTTAACCAATAGGATGTATTAGTTCCTGTTAAAGATGATATTTTGTTAATCATTTTTAATGAAGGAGATTTTCTACCACTTTCTAATTCGGAAATAGTGGTTCTAGAAATTCCATATTTAGCAGAGAATTCAGCTTGGGTTAAACCTAATGATATCCTATAATCTTTTAATTTGTTTTTAAAACTCATATTGAACTCCTTTCATGAAATAAATGTATCACAAAAATGTCGCAAAAACAAGACTTTTTACAAAAATATAAATTCATAGAAAAATGAAGAAAAAGAGAGAAAAATAGAAATAATACGAGTTAAATTTAATTAGGTGATGAAAAACAAAACTTTACAAAGTCGAAAAAGTACGACAAAATTAAGACAAAAGTAAAGAAAATAAGACAAAAGGAGAAGTTAAGTTATGAATAAAATAAAAAGCAAAAGAATTGAATTAGGGTATAAGCAGGGAAAAATAGCAGAATGCTTGGGGATAAGTACAAGACATTATGCAAGAGTAGAAAATGATGAAAGAAAACCAAACAGAGAGGAACTTGAAAAGTTATCTAAAAAGTTTGAGTGTGAAATTAAAGAGTTAATTTAATAAGAAGAAGGGTGTAAGTATGAAAAAAGGTTATTTAAAAACATTGAAAGAGGTATTACAAGAAATTGAAAAAAAGGAAAGGGCGAGAGTATATGTGAGTGAAGTTCAAAATATAAATAAATAGAGGTGAGATATATGTCAAAAGCTATTGTAATAAGTCCGAATATAACTAAGGAAGAAAATGAGAGAAGGTTAAAAGTAGTAGAAGAAGTTTTAAAAAAAATAGCTTTAGAAATTATAACAAATGAAAAAGATAGTTAAGAATAACAAAAGATGGACAGGCTGAATAGCCTTAAATTAAATAGATATACATAATGAAACTTATATAAAGGGGGAAGAGAATAAGTGGATATAAGTATTTATAGCAATGGGATTACCATTGAAGGAAATAGCTTAAAGAAGAGTACTAGAAGAAACTATGTGACATTAGAAAAAGATGGCCAGTTTATAGCACTTATAAATATAAAGGACTATAGGTTACTTTATGCAGGTGTTATGCCTAAGAAATGTAAATATTATAAGTTAATAAGAAAGGAGAGCTTATGACTAGAGAAAAAGCATTAAAAATATTAAAGGAAGAGCAAAGAAGCTTTGAATGCCTTCAAGAAGTATCAAAAGACAAAGCTACTAGAGAACATTTTAAAGGAAAAGTACAAGCTTATGACTTTGCCATAAAACAATTAGAAGCTTCGCCACCTAAAGTTGTTATTAATGAATTTTTAGATAGTAAAAAGATTTGGAGAATAAGAGTTAAAGTAGATGATGAACTTATACCAAATGAAAATATCGACTTTATAAGTGATAGGGACAGTAAAGAAAATAGCCAAGTATTTAGGAAAGAGAAAAATTTAAAAAATATTATTAAAAGATGGTTTAAGAAAGGAAGTAAATAGAATGGAAAGAGAAACATTAGAACAAGTTATAGCCTATTTAGAAGAAAGGAGACTTGAAAGTCTAAATTTTGAGGCAATAGAAACTACAGAAGCAGATCCAGTAATGTTAGATTT
>OMGQ01000740.1_pt1 | contig 26071 bp, 24 predicted proteins | sample 1646071 | NCBI WGS metagenome assembly OMGQ01 (sample SAMN05578585, study PRJEB25193) | human gut metagenome | biome: Human Microbiome; feature: human-associated habitat; material: feces | host: Homo sapiens | place: USA:Birmingham
AGTATTAGGCATACCTGAGGAGGTTCAGTTAAGTACTCAGTATGGTATAGATATTATTACAGGGATAGAACTAACAGCTAAAGAAGAAGGACTTAAGTTTCATGTATTAGGTTATGGCATAGACCATTTATCGCAGGAGCTTATAAATTACTCAAAGAGTGTATTAGGGGAAGAGTGGCAAAAGAACTTAAAGCAGATTAAGCTTATGCAGGCAAATGGCATTGAGATTGATGAACAATCCTTTATAGAGGCAGGACAGGGTGGACCTCTTTATAGAGCTAAATTTTTAGGTGTGTTAGCTAAGTATGGTTATATTAAAGAAGAGGATGTTATGAACCTTATACCTACTTATTTTGGAAGTAATGCACCTTATTATATGCCAGATGACTATGACTATCTGTCATTTGAAGAAGTGGCGAAGTTGATTAAGAGAAATGGAGGGCAAGTAGTTTTAGCCCATCCTGGTAAAATTAAAAAGAAAAATGAAGGGTTATATCATGAATTGATTGGTCAGACGGCCCTAGATGGGTTAGAACTTTATCATCCTTCAAAGAAGTGGTCTCAATCTGTTCTATTGCCTGTTCTACGCCCTTTTCTGTCATCTCCTTCCGGCTATCATTGAGAGCTTTCAGATCCTCTGCCAGCATAACTGCTTCTCGACGATTTTTAGTGCAAAGAAGCTCCAACGCCCGCTTCGCTGTATCCAGTCGTCCACTGGCATTAATACATGGTCCCAACACAAACCCGATATGATATGCATTCAAACGTTCCACCGGAATCTGCGTACACTCGATCAACGCTTTTAAGCCCTCATTTTGTGTACATTTCAGCATTTCCAATCCCTGCTTTACAAAAATACGATTCTCTCCACACAGATCCATCACATCTCCAACAGTTGCAATGGCAACATTTTCCATGAGATAATCAATATCATCCACGTCTCTTTGCATCACTTCAAACAATGCTTCTACTACTTTATAAGCTACTGCTGCCCCACACAATTTTTTAAATGGATATTCACAGTCCGGACGATGCGGATCTACCACTGCATCCGCCTGAGGAATCAGATATTCCTTTTCCCCTCCCGCATCCAAAAATGGAATTTCGTGATGATCCGTCACAATAATCGTCAAGCCCCGTTCCTTTCCATATGCGATTTCTTCCAGCGCTGCAATTCCATTGTCACAAGTAATAATTGTATCAATTCCGTCTTCAATCGCCCGGTCGATCAACTGCCGGTTCAGCCCATATCCATCTTTTATCCGATCCGGAATATCCGTATCCACTTCTGCACCAAGCTGTGACAAGCCTTCCTGCAAAATATAGGTCGCATTCACCCCGTCGATGTCATAATCTCCGATGACACGAATCGCTTCTCCTGCATTAATCTTCTCTGATAATATAGCGACTGCACAATCCATGTCTTTCATCAACATTCCATCATACAAATCTGCAATTGTCCCGTTCAGATAAAACTCAATTTCTTCCTCTCCTATAACATCCCGGTTGCGAATCAGCCTCGCCAGGATCGGAGAAATCTGGTATTTTTCTCCAATCGCCCGAAAGTCTGCTTTTTTCATTGTTACAAACCACTTTTCCATTGTTCTTTTCCCTCCTACCACTTGATGATTTAGAATAGAAATCTCATTAATTTAAGTACCACACGTCAGATATATCACTTACAAAAAACCGAGGCAGAAACTTTCGACCTCGGTTTTTCATACAATTCATTTCAATATTTCGAAAACTACGTTAAAATCTATATTTTAATTTTTTCATTAAACATGTAATTTAAATAGCAGATTGCTTTCGCTTTCTACTCACCAATTATTTTTATACATAATTTTTTATTTCTCATTCCCCAAAAATCAACATAAAAAACATCTTCCCACTTTCCTAAATCTAGCTTTCCATCTGTTACTGATACAATTTCAGAACGTCCTAAAAGGATCCTCTTCAAATGTGCAGTCGCATCTTCTTCATATCTGTTGTGTTTATATGATGATTCATCCTCAGTAGATACTATCTTTTCTAATAACTCCAAAATATCCTGTAAAAGTCCCTCTTCATCATCATTAATAAAAACCGCTGTCGTAGTATGTTGAGGTGAAATTATTATTATTCCATTTTTTATATTACTTTCTTGTAAAATCATTTCAACATGATTTGTTATATTCTTAACAGTGATTTTCTCTTCAAATTTAAATTCTAAATATTTGCGATATGTTATCAACGTATGTCTCCCTAATTAAATATTTTTTGATTATATCATTTGATTTTTAATTATATCACCTAATTTTATCAAATACAATATTTAAAAAAATCCATTATCCCATCCAAAAATCCATTATTTTCCATTTATAAAATACCAAGTTTTTAATAGTCTTTTAATGCAAAATCTGATATAATAAAATATGTATTTTATTAATTTTCTACTTGAATTTATATTCAAAACTTTTATTGACAGGGTGATTAAATGGCAGACAGATTTTTTCAAGGATATATTTATCAATTACAAAACAATATTCCCAGAGTTTTTGGAGTTATAAACAACAGTGAAATCGTTTCATGTAGTGATCAAGACTTGATCAGCAAAAAAATTCCATTTAATATTTCTTTAGAAACAAAAAGAAATAATAGCTTATTCACTAAAGGTGAAAATACATATAAAATTTTTTATCATAACAACCTTGTAACCTTTGCTATTTTTGTAGAAGGTACAGATGATACTGCACAAACATACGCCAACATTCTTGGCGTATGCTTTTCTGGAATGAAATCATATTTTCAAGAAAAATATGACCGTCAATCTTTTTATAAAAACTTACTTCTAGAAAATATTTTAGCAGAAGATATTAATGTCCGAGCAAGTATTTTAAAAATTCCACTCAATAAATCTCGAGTTGTATTTTTACTTAGATTTTCTCATATTAATTCTAACTGGAATTTATATGAATTAACCAATTCTTTAGACTCATCTGAGAATTATGAAATTTTTAAAATGACAGATACAGACGCTATCATCATAGCACAAGTACGTCCCAATACACCAACAGATACCTTACTTAATTTCGCCAAGACTATCTCACAATTATGCGAAAAAATTTTTTTAACAACACCTACTATAGGTATTGGCAGTATAACAACCGATATACATACTATTTCAGAATCATATAAAGAATCCTTATATGTTTTAGCTTTATTATATTTATTTGAATCTAAAACACAGATTATAAGTTATAACAAATTAGATATCAAAAGATTAATTTACCATCTTCCACTTCCAGTATGTAAAAAATATCTTGAAGAAGTTTTTATTAAAGGAGATTTTAATTCTTTCGAACCTGAAACATTAGAAACAATAAATATTTTCTTTTCCAATGATTTAAATGTTTCTGAAACAGCAAGACAATTATTTATTCATCGAAATACACTAATGTATCGATTAGATAAAGTAAAACGGCTCACTGGATTAGATATAAAAAAATTTGATCAAGCAATCATCTTTAAGTTAGCTATGCTTGTCCACAAACACCTTCAGCATAAAGAATAATAACTAAAATTAACCGAAAACGTAAACTCACTAAAGCGCCTTCATCTATTTATAAACGAAGGCGCTTTAATAATTTTTACAGAAAAAAGGTTCCTTATAGTTAGTATAACTTATTCAATATATCCTCTATCCTTGAGATACTCTTCACTTGCCCCAGCAATCATCCACCATTTTTTCTTATTTCTTCTAAACGAGAAATAAACAAAGAAGAATACCGCTAGTAGCAATGCAATACAAATAACCCGCATAATTCCCGGTGCCGAAAATGCTTTGTATACCAAATAAAGTACAGGATTAGTTCCAACTGTCCATGATGCAATACCTAATCCCTGTGAAAAAGCATTTGCTACAGAATCCATCTGAGTTGCTACCCCTGCCGCTTCTGCCGCTTTTGTAAATGCAGCACATACATCAGAATTCAGAATATTTGCAATATTAAACCAAATCGTACCCGAAATTACCGTCATCAAAATATCGCCTTTAAATACAAAAATCAAACCAGCTGTCATAAATGCCATAGCCGGAATATCTGCTAACATTAAAATTCTATTTCCCGGCATAATAATTGATGTAAAAAATACGATTGGAATCAAAATCAATGCTGCTGCCATGTTATCCCCATTACCAAAGAAAACAGCTGGATCCATAGCCACATGAAAATATTTTCTATTCCCTTTTCCAGATCTAGCTCTCGCCTGCATAGACTGACTCAATGGAATCAAGCCTTTTACAAACAATCCTGATACCGATGGATAAATTACCATTACACCAGCAATTGTAATAGCTGTTGTAAGCATTCCCGCCCAAGTTTTTGGATTTCCTAAGCCTGTCAACGATCCTAATACTGTTATCAAAACACCAACAACAAGACCAATAACAAGAGGTTCTCCCCAAAAACCAAATTTATTCTGAAGACTTTCTGCACTAATTGGTTTCGTTTTAATTTTTAATTTTATAACAATCCATCTAACAATCATTGCAAAAGGCGCTCCACCCTGAGGCACACTTGTCAATGTCAGATTGTCATAACCATTAAATTCCTGTAATGAAGGTGCAATGATATCTGCAATCAGAAGGACTACTAAGTTACACATAACTGCTGCTGCAATTCCTAATGCAAAACTACCTGTTGTAAACTGAACAATAACTGCCCAAAATACAAACTGGTAATAATTCCAAATATCTGTTGGCTGGAAAGTATCCACTAATTTTAATGCAAATAAAAGAAGATTTAAACCTAATCCTAAAATCAAGTAGATATACCCCAATGTATTAGAATATACAACTACAGAGGCTCCCTGCCATCCAATATCAATATAAGGTAATGAAATGCCTACTGTATCTGCCATAGCAGTAACATATGGTGTGATCGCAGTCATCAAAACTCCTAATACCGCATTAAAAAGAGTTAATCCAACTGCCATATAAATAGCTCCCTGGAATGATTTTTTCACTCCAACTTTCATACACAAACTAATAATAAAAATGATAATAGGAACAATAATCGTACTACCAAAAATTCCCATAATGTTATTAATCGTATTCCCTAAATCTAATAATACCTGCATACTTTACCTCCTTCTCATACTATAAAATTTTACTCTGCCATAATCTTTCTGATTTCAGTCAAAAGTTCTTCTGTAAACTCTTCCGCTCCCACTCCTGTAAATAATGGCAACCCTAACATTACAGGTGCCCCTGCTTTATTTTTAGCATTCGTCTTACCTGTTACAACAATCAAATCATATCCTTCTAGATTAGCAACTTCTGTAATTTTATGAGGTGTAATTGATACCGGAATTTTTTCTTTTTTTAAAATCTCTTTAATTTTGTCTGTGACTACTGTTGTTGTAAAAATCCCACCGCCACAAGCAACTGCCATATTTAATTTTACTTTCATACTTACTACCTCCTATCTTTCGTCTTCTAACACTAAATAGTCGCCCAACAACGTATGCATTTTGTCAAGTAGTTCTCCATTATCAGATAATTCCATTAATTTTTTTAGTTCATCTTCATCTTGAAAAATTGTACTAAACTTTCTTAGCACAGCAGTCTGATAACTCGGATCCGTAATACCAAATAAAAATACAAGCGGTGCATTTACTATTTCATCCGGATCTCCCATACATTTGAACTCTACTGGTTCTTTTAAAACAGCCATTGCAAAAAACGATTTAAGACAGCCATCATGAATATGAGGAATCGCAATCGGAATAGCTGTTGGTAATCCTGTAGGATAATCTTTTTCCCTTTCAAGAACAGCTTCAACAAACGAAGAATTAATTACATTATTTTCTAATGCACTTTTCGCTAATAATCGAATTACCTCCTCGGCATTTTGGGCTACTACATTAGTTTTAATCATTGTTAAATTTGAATATAACCCTATTTTTCCCATTACAATTTCCTTCCTTTATTCTTCTCCAAATTTAGATTGAATTAATTCTACCAGTTTTTCGACCGCTTCTTGTTCATCTTCACCGTTTGCGCTAATTTCCACATGTGTTCCTTGGCAATATCCCTGAGCTAAAAGCATAACTATTGACTTTGCATTTGCCAACGCACTTCCTTCTTCATCAATATTTTGAATTGTAATCTTACTGTTGTACCGCTTTGCCAAATTCACAAAATCTGAAGCTGGTCTAGCATGTAACCCAGTTGCATTTTCTATTACTACCTGTTTTGAATACATATTGTATGCTCATCTCCCTCCACAACTATCAATGCACAAATTCTGAATTTAAATAATTTTCTACCTGAACTGCTGTTGATAATTCTAATACTGTTCTAGACATTCTCTTAGCCTTATTAAGATCCAAATTAATAATTGCCTCTTTTACAGCCGCTATTGATGATGCATTCATACTAAATTTTCTAATTCCAATCCCCGCAAGAAGTGCAACTGCCTGTGGATTTCCACCTAATTCTCCACATACACTTACTGGTTTGTTTTGCTTAGAAAATGCATCTACTATCTGTTGAATCAACCGAAACATCGCGGGATGAAAACTTTGATAATATTTAGCGACATTCGGGTTTAATCGATCTACTGCCATTAAATATTGACACAAATCATTTGTTCCAATACTTGCGAAATCAACCTCAGATGCAGCAACATCAGCCATCAATGCAATCGATGGAATTTCAATCATAATTCCAATTTTAACACCTTTTCCATACACAATTTTTTCTTTTTCTAATTCTTCTTTAACTTCTTTTATGATCTGTTTGGCAAACCGAATATCTCCAATGCTACCAACCATAGGAAACATAATCCCGATATTTCCATATGCCCCCGCTCTTAATATCGCACGTAACTGAGTTTTAAAAATTGGTTTCAATTCAAAACAAAGACGTAAAGCTCTCAATCCTAAGAAAGGATTATCCTCAGATGGTAATTCAAGATAATCTAACTTTTTATCTCCACCAATATCTAATGTTCTAATAATAACCGGTCGCTCCCCATAACGTTCAGCAACTTTCTTATAAACTTCAAACTGTTCTTCTTCTGATGGTAATTGACTCTTGCTCATATATAAAAATTCTGTTCGAAATAATCCAACACCATCTGTAACGGATTCACACTCTAATTCTTCTTTGCTTGCCGAACCAATATTCCATCTAATGTAAGCGATTCCACAGATAAATATTGTTGTAAATCGTTTTTCTTCTTCAAGAACTCCGTTCTCATTACTTGAAATTGCTTTTCTTGATCTTGTGTCAAATTTGTAATTACTTTCCCAGAAGTTGCGTCTACAGCGATTTTTTCTCCATCTTTCAGTTTTGTTAATATATCAACCGCACCTAAAACTGCAGGGATTCCATAATTTCTCGCCAAAATTGCCATATGTGATGTATACCCACCAATCTCTGTTACAATTGCAAGAACATGTTCCTTCTTCATCATAGCTGTATCTGACGGTAACAAATCATATGCTACTAAAATAACATCACTGGCAAGTGTTGACAATACATCATCTTTTTCTCCAAACCAACTCCGAATCAATCGTGTACTTACATCTTTTAAATCTGCAACCCTTTCTCTAATCAATTCATCTTTGGCCATTGATAAAATCTCAATATATCTATCATACACAATTTTAACTGCCCACTCTGGTGCCATCAGATTCTCTTGTATTTCTGTTTCAATCTCTTGATTCATTTCCTCATCAAGAACAATATCAATATGAGCCTGAAAAATTTTTTTCTGCTCCTCTTCCAAATCTACATTTTGAATCAAATATTCTAATTCTTGAATCGCCTTTTGTACTACTTCACGATATCTTAAAATATTCTCTTCAACTTTATTACTTTCAATAACTCTTTCTTCTACTATGATTTGTTTAGGATAATACCGAAGCACCTTACCTATTGCTACGCCATCAGAAACAGCGGTTCCCTCATAAATCATGTTTTCACCACCTTCCTTTTATTCGTAATCTGTGATTTTACATCCACTGGTAAATTGCATATGCAACCCCATTTTCATCATTTGACAAGGTAACCTTATCTGCACTTTTTTTCACTCTATCCATCGCATTTCCCATAGCAACACCTAAACCTGCATATTTTAGCATCTCTTTATCGTTTTCCCCATCTCCTATTGCAATAATCTGCTCTGATTTAATGCCATAAAATTCTGCAACCCACTTAAGTGCTTCCACTTTACTGCTGCCACCTATTTCAAGTGAAAAATCATATGCTAACTCAGCGCTTACCATCCCCTTAAACGTATCTTCAAGCCATCTTTTTGTCTCAATCACGCTTTCAGGACTATCTAATATCAAAATCTTTCCTAAAGGCTCTCCTTCGTAACACCGCTCAATGTCTTTACAAAAAATCACCTTTTGCTTCATACATTTTTCAAAAATATCTAGATACGGTCCTGTTATTTCAGAACATATCCCATTTTTTTGATATAAAAGCGGTTTCATATTATTCTTTTTGCAATAAGATATTATCCTCTTGCAATTTTCTTTAGAAATAAGCTTTTCTCTCAGAATAATACTTCCATCACAATTAAGAATTACACTGCCGTTTTGTGTTATAACAATATCTTCTAATTCAAGTTCTTGTATAATGCTCTTCAATGCACTAACATCTCTTCCTGTCACTAAAATAACCTTAACGCCTAATTTTTTAATTCTTTTTATTGCCTTTAGATTCTCCTGCGTAAGCTGATGTTCTTTATTTAACAAAGTACCATCTACATCAAGTGCTAATATCTTATACTTCATTTTTCACGTCCTCTATCATTTGTTTTAATTGAAAAAACATTTGCATATCTGCGTTATTAACTTCTCCCATCATATGCCCCGGTTTTTTTTCAATATCATGATAATCAGAACCTGCTGTTTTAAATAGTTTATACTTGTCTGCAAGTTGTTTAAAATATAGTTCTTTTTCAGTAGTATGGTAAGGCGTAAACACCTCAATCCCCATTAGACCTGCATCCTTCATTTTAGGTAATTTCCATTCATCCGAAACAGAAAACCACTCACCAGGATGAGCAAGTACAGGTACTCCGTTTGCCTCTTTAATAGCTTGTATTCCTGTATAAATATCAACTATATACTCAGGTACATAACATTCTTTTCCAGCAACTAAGTAATCTCGTATAAACTGAATATATGGATTATCAGACTTGCTATTTCCCTCTCTATAGTCACTTAATTTATCATTATTTTTATTTCGAGGATCTGTAAGTATCTCATTTGCAAAATTGGTTATTACTGGCGGATGTGGAAATGCCAACTTTTTTACTCTATCCAAATCAACAAAAAATCCTATATTTTCTAGATTTTCTTTAATTTTAGGTAGAATATCTATACGTGATTGTTGTATTTTTTTTATTATTTCTCCTAATTTAGTCGTTTCATCTAAATCGACACCATAACCGAGAATATGTACCATTCTATTCTCATCAATACAAGAAAGTTCTATTGCGGGAACCGTCAAAATTCCTGTCTTTAAAGATTCTTCTATCGCTTCCTCTACGCCTTCCAACGTATCATGATCTGCAATCACAATCGCTGACATTCCATTTTCATTAGCCTGTTTAAATATTTCTTGCACACTAAACGTTCCATCACTTGAATACTTACTGTGCATATGTAAATCCACCATATTTTTCAACATATCACTCGTTATTTTTTCAAATCAAACAAATCCTGATGAACTCCGATTCCCCATAAATCGAGCGCAACTTTCAATGCTTCACAATCTTTAGCCGCCTCTTCAAGTGGAATGCCTTCAGCTGTGGCATCCGCTGCTTTAATTAAACTTTCAACTCCTGCCGCTGCCCCCATTGGATGCGCATGCATTGCCGCACCCGCTGAAATAGAAAAGTCCATTCCTAAATCTTCTGCTACATTTGGAATCAATCCCTGATATACACCCGCTGCCGGTCCTGGGAATGTACGCTTCATTCCTCTAAAATCTGTCAACAAGGACTGTGCAATTCTAATATATCTTTCGCGCTGAATATTTACTTTTCCATATGCACATGGGTAAATCACAATGTCAGCACCACTCATTCTCATAAATTTACCAAGAACAAGATGACTAGAAATACCTGAATAATGAGATTCATACATCGCTCCTGCAAAAGCCGGATGAGCTAAAATAGGAAGAGCAATATCATCATTCTCTGCAATCATTTGCATTGCTGGCCACCCAACAGATAGTGTATTAATCATAAGTGCTGGAATTCCCATTTCTTTACACATTTTTGCTTTATCCAACATTCTATCCGGACGATCTGTAATATTAGGTGAATATAAAACTCTTTTTCCAGTTCTTTCATAGACATCCTTTAAAATCTCTGATGCAATCTTTGCTCTAGCCTTAACAGTACAATAATCTGTATCACTAAACAATTCATCATCTTTAATCCAGTCAATTCCTGCCATTGCTAATTCTCTAATCAGTTTTCCAGCATTTTCCGGTGTAGCACCCGTACAAGGTTTAATCATACTGACAATAAATGGACGTTTTTTTACACCTGTGATTTCACGTAATCCATCCACACCAAATCTCGGACCCTTAAAGCCATCCGTAAATACCTTTGGGAAGTCAATATCAATCAATTTTAACTTTCCAGCCATAGAGATATTTCCAATAACAGAAGTCAAAACCTGTGGCAAGTTTGCTCCCATATTTTCAAATGGAAAGGCAATCTGAAAAACTGCCATTCTTTCTTTTCCAGCATTTTCCGGCATATCAAACTCATAACAAGGAATTTCATGAACAGCAATAACTTTTCCACCATGCCTTCTTCTTACTTCCGGGGTTTCCAATGGAACAGGTGCCCACGTACCTGTTGTCTGTTCAATCGCCATAGATCCTGCCAACGTCAACAAATCTGATGTATATCCTTGGCAAAAATAAGTACAAATAATATACTTTTCTTTATCAATAGACTCTGGAAACTTAAAAATATTTGCATCATACTTCATAACATGGTCCTCCTCTTTACTATCTGCATACATATTCTAACAATGTAACAACATTTTCACTTTCAGCACAACGTAATCCTAATGCTTCTGATGCACAGGGTGTAACTATAGTATCATGCTCTTCCGACATTAAATCATACATTCTTCTACTAGCAATCACCTGGAGATTATTTATTTCTGCAAGACCTAATCCTCCAGCAATTCCTGAATCAGTCACATCGTAACCACTTCTTTTTGGTAAAATAATATCTGCCTCAGATAGAATATCTTTATATGATGCTTTTCTATTAGGATAAAGTCTTTCAATCACACCACTCTCGTGAATTACTACTTTTTCTTTTATATCAAATTTCATGTCGTTCTTTACAAAAAATTCATCAATAAAATAAATCTTATCTGCAAGTTCAGGATACTGAATAAGGAATGCATCTAATACATAACTATCATCTGTAACAATATATTCATATTTTTCGATGTCTTTTTCGATAGCTCCGTACATTTCCTTAGCAGCAGCATACTTGTTCATCTGTAATAGCAAATACCCCAAATCCTTATAACTATTCGTACAATATACAGTTTTATTGATTTTTTCACATAAGCTCTTAAAATATTCTGCTGCTTGCTTGGGCTCTTCCGCCGGACTGATCAAAAAGAGAATGTTACTTGCTTTTTCTCCCGTACTATATTCCTTAAAATTCTTGTATACACAATCTCCTTTTGTTACCATTTCTACAAAAGCATTATATTTCTCCGGCAAAATCCCATCTGAAATCACTTCGCCCCTTACATATCTCATAACTTCTGTTACCGGTGTATCATCAATACTCCTTGTATCAGCTTCGTAATTATCCGTTGCCATAAAAGCTTCTTTTGCCACATACTGTAAATCAAATCTTGTTCCCATAGCTGTAAATACTACCCCCATACCAGTAGATGTATCCACACCTAACACACGACTGACCGGAACAAAATCTGCAATGATATCACTAGTCAAACAATTCGCTGTTCTATAATATAATTTTGAAAAATCCTGTACTGCCATTGCCCATTCTCCTTTCTTTATGCATTTGAAGCCGCATTTTTTCCAGCTAAACAAGCAGTAGCAATTGCAATTCCAGATCCACTTCTTTCATTTGCAAAATTATGTCCTGCAAGAATATCTCCACATGCATAAACTTTTTTATCAAATTTTGGATTTAATACAGCCATATTTTCATCCACTTTTGTACCAATTCTCATAAAATCCTGTCCAGACGGATTAACTGCGTTTCTGTTTAACTGGTCAATTGTAACTTTTCCAATATGTTCTTCTAACAGTTCAATCCACACATCAGTATGTCTAGCCTTTATTCCGCCACCTACAAATCCCCCAGTTGCTAAAACCGCCACTGGTGCCTCGATAATCTCTTTTCTTCCTGTGTGATATTGATCTGTAAGTCCGATCACACAATCTGCCTGAACACCATTTACAGACGTATTAATCTTTTTCACAACAGCACCCTTAATAATGGTTGCCCCTTTAAGTTCTAAGCCTCGATAAAGTGCTCTTGTAAATCTAAAACCTACAACTGAATTCCCCCATACAGCAACTTCAGCTACTTTGCAATGACATTCAGTTTTTAATAATTTAATATTGGCACTATAATTTAAGTAGCCAAGAACTGGTGGAAATAAAATTTTATCAAAATAATATTTATTATTTTCACAAAATGTTTTTACTTTAGCTGTTAACTCATCTATACCTTCTTTTGTATCAAAATAGTCGGCTAACTCCCCATCACTTACCTTTCTTCTTTCTCCCCATCCTTCAATCTGAATTTCTGTAGCATAATATTCAGCTTTTCCGTTAAGTTTCTTCTGATATTTACCATAAGACATTGCTACTGCTGAAGAATTAAAACTTACATTTCCTTTAAATCCAACTACTAAAACCTTTTCTTTTTTATCAGCAATAACTTCACCATCATACATCATTTCTGGAACAAATGCTGCAATTGTAAATGTCCCCATGTTATTTGGAAACCATTTGTTTTTCCCAGAGAATCCTTTCAAAATATATCCACCTTTTCCAGCCAAAGCGACTAGTGATTCAACACCATGTTCTAGTTCCTGTTTACATTTACCATAAACATGACTTGGATATTTTTTAATAAGCTTTTCTATCCCCTCTGCATAATCTTCACATACAACTGGTGTATCCCCCGGAATAACTCCCATAATATCCAACATTCCTGCAGAAATTTCAGTGCTTCCTCCATTAGGAAAAACCATAGTTACATGTTTTCCTGCATTCATTACTTCATCTGCAGCAACGCAAGCAGCTATTCCACCACCGATTACTAATACATCATCGTTTCTTACATTCATGATTTTCCCTCCTTATCCTAAACTTAAAACATCATAACTTGCCATTCCAATATACATTTCTTGCATAAGTTCTGATAATGGAAGCTGATCACCGTACTGAGCCGCAAAATAAATACCTTTCCATCTTTCCTGAATATATCCAAGCACGCATTCTTCTGCTTCAGATGCTGTCATTTTAAGTTCACATTGCGCAATTCCACCAGCCTTATAAATTGAAAATGTTCCCTGATCCTGTCCCATTCCAATTCTTGTTCTACGACGAAGATCTTTAAAGTCTTCTACATTTTCTTCATTAAATGCATAACAAACTTCTGATCCAATCATCTGAACAGCTTCATCAATAACATATGCCTGTTCTGGATATTTTTCCAAAATTGTTTTTGCAAATTCTCCATAACGAGCTGTAAATTTATGTGCTGCATAATGTGGAATTTTATATTTTTCATGAATTTCCAAAGCCTCTTTTTCAGCCTCTTCTTTAGATGTTGCTCCATAAATCAACTCTTTATCTGATATACATGGAAGTTTTTTACCTACTAATTTCTCACAAGCCAAATCCACAGCAACCTCTGCCATCAAACGAGCTGTGGCATATTTTCCACCGGTAATAGTAATAATTCCAGAAACGCCTTCCATCTCTTCATGATCCAGTAAATACATACCTCTACTGATATTTCTTCCAGTCTCATCACCTGTTGTATAAAGTGGCCGTACCCCCGTACACAAACGAAGCATTCTTGCATTTCTTAATTCTGGAATAATCTCTGCTACAGAGTCTTCCATGATCTTAATTTCATCCATTCCCGGTTCTGCCTGATCAGGATCATCAATATCAACTGAAGAAGTTCCCAGTAACGCTGTATTCTGAAATCCCTGACTTACCAATCCGTCTCCGTCTGCCGGAGTTCTCAATATACCAATCAAAGTTTTTGTAGGTCTCATACTATAAATACCAGTAGAACCTTTATTTGGTTTCATTGGGATTGCAAAGCCAGCCATCTCTGTAATCTGAGAACACCAAGGTCCTGCAGCATTAATAATCAAATCAGCCCGCACCTCATAAATAACATTTTCCGTCTTATCTAACACGCGCAAACCTATTACACGTTTTCCATCCATTAATGCACCTATGACTTCGTGGTGTGTTCTTATCTCCGCACCTTTTTTCTTTGCATCATACGCTTGTGCGATGCATAGTCTAAACGGATCAAACCCAGTATCAATTGTTCGTAAAGCAAATCGAATATCTTTTGTTAATAATGGTTCCTGTTTAATTGCTTCTTCAACAGAAATAATTTCATAAGGAAGACCTATTTCATCCGCATTTTTCATCCATTTTTTTGCAAATTCTAACTGCTCATCTGTTTTTGCGACCCAAATAGCATCAGTAGGATCAACTACCTGTGGTACAATTTTTCTATAAACGCCATTTTCCTGTAAACATTCTCTTGCGGTTTGAATGTCGGATACTACATATCTTGATCCTCCATGTAAAGCCGAATGACATCCACCAGAAGTACCTGCTGCAAGATCATCTCGCTCTAAAAGAAGAGAATTCTTAAAACCACGTAATACCAAATCGCGAATTACACCCGTTCCCGTAGTTCCGCCGCCAATTACTATCACATCAAACTTTTCTTGCATTTCCTACGCCTCTCTTTCTTAATTTTTCAAACCGGTTTAAACTTTTGTTTTATGATAACACCATCTTTTTTTACAATCAAATTTTACTTTTTCATTATTTTTTATCATATTTCACCAAGACATGTACACATTGCCTATATTTTACTTTCATTTTTATAGCACTTTTTATATATACCTGAAATATATTTTTATTTTTTTAATTTTTCTCAGGCAGAATGTATTATTTATTAAATAAAAATTTTTAACTCTTATTTTTTCTTCTTAAATGCACAAGAAACTTGATTGAATACGTCCGGTTTAATATAGACTTTCCAACCAATCATATAACAAAAAATAGCGTAGCAGACATAACTGCTACGCTAAAAATTTTATCTTTTGGATTACCTTAGTAATTCAACCAAATTTTAAAGATTATTTATATTATATTTTTATAACTTTTTTATAACTCTTGTCTTCATGACATACCACAGAGCACCTGTAATACATACAGAAGAATATGCTCCACAGATAATACCTACCATTAACGGAAGAGCAAATTCCTTAATAGAGCTTACACCCATCACAAATAAAATAGCTACCATAACAAAGGTTGTCAAAGAGGTATAAATACTTCTCGTCAAGGTCTTTGTAATACATCTGTTCACCAATGTATCCAGTGTTTCTTCCCGTTTCTTTGTCTTCAGTTCTTCACGAATACGGTCAAAGATAACGATTGTCGCATTGATTGAGTAACCCACGATTGTAAGCATACATGCAATAAATGTATTACCTACAGATACTCTTGCAATTACATAAAATGTCAATACAATGAGAACATCATGTACCAATGCCATAACCGCACTGGTCGCAAAACGGATATCCTTGAAACGGAACCAGATATAAAGCAGCATACAGATTGTAGCTACAAGCACTGCAACGATCGCATCCTGACGCATCTCTGAACTTACTGTAGAGCTGATGTTTTCAGCAGTAATTTCTTTTTCATCCACCTGGAAATTGTCAACCATTGCTTTGTTGAATGCTTCTCGTTTTTCCAGATCCAATGTCTGTGTTTTAAAGATAACCTGATTTGTTCCTGCAACTTTCTGTACCTGTACGTTCTTATCACCAGTTGCTTCTTCAATCAACGGAACAATCTTCTCATCGATTTCTTCCAGAGTATAATCCTCTGCAAATGTAATATTTGTAGATGTTCCACCTCTGAATTCAAGGCTGTAATTCAACGCGCCTACGCCGCGGGAAGAATTCACTCCCATAAATACGAATCCAACCAGGATCAATGCGATGGAAATTCCAAAGAACGCTTTTCTCTTTCCAAGGAAATTGATCGGTGTTCTTTCTTTCAAAATTCTTCCATAAACCTTCTGGCTTCGGATTCCGATTGCATAGAAAGAATAAATGATCAAACGGGTAATCACCAATGCTGTAAACATGGAAACTACGATACCGAGTGCCAATGTCTGTGCAAATCCCTTTACAGTACCACTTCCCAGCAGCCACAATACTGCTGCTGCGATCAGAGTTGTAATATTACCGTCAACAATTGCAGACAGCGCTTTCTGGAAACCTGCATTTAAAGAGGTCTTAACAGATTTTCCAGCTGACAATTCTTCTTTTACTCTGGCAAAAATAATGACATTTGCATCTACTGCCATACCAATACCAAGAATAATACCTGCAATACCAGGTAAAGTTAAAGTAATATCAAATGCATTTAAAAGCGCCAGAATCAATCCTGTATAGATCAACAGCGCTAAACTGGATGCCAGTCCCGGAATCAAATAAATAAAGCACATAAAAATACATACAATTGCAAGACCGATTGCTCCAGCTTTTAAACTGGTGCTGATTGCTGCTTCTCCAAGCTGTGCTCCTACGACATTCGAACGCAGTTCCTCAAGCTCCAGATTCAATCCACCGATACGAATTGTAGATGCCAGCTTGTCTGCCTCTTCAAATGACATGCTTCCTTCGATCACGGCACGTCCGTCATTGATCTCCGCATTTACATTCGGCACACTTACAAATGCTCCATCGTAATAGATACCGATGCTCTCTCCTGCCGCCTTCGCTGCCTGTGTAGCAGCTGCAAATTTCTCAGTTCCTTCTTTATTCAGTTCCAGTGAAACGACATTTTTTGTAGCATTCGTTGTCTGGTCGCTGTAAGTCTCTGCTTCTGCACTCTTAATATCAGTACCTGTCAGCACGATAGAACCATCTGCTTCCAGTTCTTCGATTGTTTTATTCAGCACAAAATCCTTCGCCATATCTCCGGTACTTCCGGTCTGTGAATAATTCGCCTGACCGGCGCTGTCCTTCTCGGAAATAAAATACAGAGAACCCGGCTGACCCAATTCATCCAAAATCTGATTGGCATCTGTTACTCCCGGAATCTCGATACTGATTCTGTCTGTTCCTTCCTGATAAACAGTTGCCTCTGTACTGTACTGCTCTACACGCTTCTGCAGCTTGTAGATCGTATCTGACATATCTTCCTCTGATGGAGTTTCTCCTTTTACCTGATAAGTGATGCTGACACCACCTTCCAGATCAAGACCAAGATTGATATTCTTGGCAGCACCTACCTTACCGTTTCCCCATCCGACAACTGTTGTAAATCCCAACACTGCCATCAGAACGGCAACCAGAATCAAATTAATGATTCCTTTGCTTTTCTTCATGTTATTCATTGCTCTTTTCTTCCTTTCTGTCCGCTAAAGCTGCCTTAATCATAATCGCGCACTCTACACGCTTGCGCTCCATCTCACAACTCACATCGTAGGTATCATTGATTGTGTGATGGAATTTATATGAATTTGCCATGCAGCCTCCACTGCAGTAAAATCTGGCAAAACAGCTTCTGCACTTTTCTTTTGAATACACACTACATCCGCGGAATGCATCTGCGATCTCCGGTTTTGTAATCCCCTCATCTACATTTCCCATAAGGAAATCCTCATCGCCAACAAACTGGTGGCAAGGATACAAATCTCCCCAAGGGGTCACTGCCAGATATTCGGTTCCGGATCCACAGCCGGATAATCTTTTGGCAACACAAGGGCCGCCTTCCAGATCAATCATAAAATGGAAGAAATTAAATCCTTTTCCCATCCGTTCTCTTTCCACCATCATCTTAGCGAGCTTATCGTATTCTTCAAAAATCTGCGGCAGATCACTTTCCCGAATTGCATACGGATCTGTATCTTCTCCGACAACCGGCTCAATTGATATCTGCTCAAATCCAAGTTCTGCATAATGTTCCACATCCTTGGAAAAATCAAGATTCTCTCTTGTAAATGTGCCGCGGATATAATACTTCTCCTGATTCCGGCTCTCTGCCAGTTTCTGGAACTTCGGTACGATCAGGTCATAACTTCCTTTTCCATTTCGGAATGGCCGCATCTTATCATTGACCTCTTTCCGTCCATCCATACTCAGCACAACATTATCCATTTCTTTGTTAACAAATTCCTGTACTTCATCATTTAACAAAACGCCATTGGTAGTCAATGTAAAACGGAAATGCTTGTCATGGAGTTTTTCCTGTTCTCTTCCATAGGCAACCAAATCCTTCACTACCTGCCAGTTCATCAACGGCTCTCCGCCAAAGAAATCTACTTCCAGATTCCGCCTGCTGCCAGAATTAGCAATCAAAAAGTCAAGCGCTTTTTTTCCGACTTCATAGGACATCAGCGCGCGCCTTCCATGATATTCTCCTTCCTCCGCAAAACAATAACGGCAAGCAAGATTACAATCATGAGCAATATGCAGACAAAGCGCCTTCACTACTGTCTTTCTCTGTTTTACTTCTTCTATGTAGTCTTCATAAATATCCTGCGTAAATAACTGACCATGTTCTGTCAATTCACTAAGCGCTTCTAATATTTCTTTCAGTTCTGTCTGATCGATCTGTTTTTCTGCTGCCTGTAATTCCTTTTCTACATACTGTAATGTCTCTTCAGACAACAGTGTTTCTGCTGTATGACAGGGATTCTGCTTTTCCAGACAGGCAATCACATCATATGCAGACTCATCTACCACGTGAACAGAACCACTATTCACGTCTAAGACGATATTATATCCATTATTCTGGTACTGATGTATCACAACAGATACCTCTCTTTCTCTCTTTTTCTCTCTATCCTGCTTTAAACAAGGATAAGGCAGCGCCCGAAGTCGCTGGTCGCTGCCTTTGTTTACATACTCTTATCTCATCGAGAATCCTATGCTATCCCTATTATTTTTTGTGTTCACAAGTCTGGTTTCCTACTGTACAGGAAGTCTTGCATGCAGACTGACAAGATGTCTGGCACTCGCCACATCCACCTTTTTTTACTGTATGGTTTAATGTCTGAGTATTCAGTGTTTTAATATGTTTCATCCCAATGTCCTCCTACTATTTCATAATGATATTGCAATTATATCACACCGGGAACTGATTTTAAAGTGTTTTTTTATGAAATCATCCCGCCCAGCATACCGCCGCCCGCACACATGAGAAACGTAGTCAGCAGATTGCTCCCGGCTTCTCGTAAGGAATGATAAATTCCTACAGAAACCAGCAAAAGCAGCACAAAATACAACACGCCAACAGCCAGACCCCAAAGGAATTTTCGCTCTCCTGCCGATTTTCCAATTACAAATCCTCCGATCAAAGTAGACACAATATAAATTACAATAATTCCGGCGGTCACCTTACTCTCATCCAGATCCATTTTATAAAAGACTCCTGCAAGGATAAGCAATAAAATTCCGCTGACTGCATAAGCACACAACAAAGCCTTTAAGATCCAGACGATTTTTTTCTCCCAGCCTGCCACACTACTTTTGTCTGTTTTTTTCATAGCTCCCATCTCCTTCATACGTTCTTTATTTGACTTTATGAAATCCGGGAGACTTTTAGAACCTGTACCGTTCTATTGTTCCATCTGTTTTCCCAGGAATACGGCAGCGCTTAATATAACCTTCTGTTCTGCTTCTCCGATTTTTTTCCTGCTTTCTTTTTTCAGCAACACGACACTTCCGATTACATCTCCCTGACATATGATCGGATAGATCAATTCTTCTGCCCCATATTCTTCTGCCCCGTCTGCTATGTTCAGATAATGAGACTCTTCTTTTCCTGCCAGGATACACTCTCTTCTTTGAAGAGCATTTTCAAATTCTTTTCGAATCATTTTATCCTGTAATTCCTTTCGCCCCGTTCCGGCTGCCGCAATAATCTGATCATTATCCGTAATACATACCGTCTCTCCAAGCGTCTGGCTCAAACTCTCCGCATATTGTTTTGCAAACGCAGCCAATTCTCCAATGGGAGAGTATTTTTTTAAAATCACTTCTCCCTCCGGATCCCCTTCTCTGATCCGAAGTGTTCTCCTGATTTCCTTTGGGATTACAACTCTCCCCAAATCATCAATACGACGTACAATTCCCGTTGCTTTCATATCTATCTTCCTCCATTTCCGATACTTTCCAATTATGGGAATAGTATCTGTAAAAAATTGAGTTTTATTCATTCTATTGAAAAACAGAGTGCGTTCTGTTAAAATAAAATATCATTGTTAACGAGAGAGGGAACATCTATGAGTCTGAAAATACCAATCGAAACTTCTGCAAGACACATCCATCTTTCCCAGAAAGATTTTAAAATCTTATTTGGAGCGGATGCAGAGATGCACTATAAAAAAGAATTGAGTCAGCCGGGACAATATGCCTGCGAAGAACGTCTGACCATTGTCGGACCTAAAAACCGTCTGAAAAATGTTATCATATTAGGTCCTTGCCGTTCTGAAACCCAGGTTGAAATATCTGTCACCGATGCACGCAAATTAGGTGTTCCCGGCATCATCCGCCAATCCGGCGATATTGAAGGCACTCCGGGATGTACTCTGATCGGGCCTGCCGGACAGCTTGATTTAGACAAAGGCGTGATTGTTGCGAAACGTCATATTCATATGACTCCATTGGATGCAGTGCGTGCGCGCGTCAAAGACAATGACATTGTCTTTGTCATCACTACAAGTTACGAACGTTCTTTGATTTTTTCTGATGTAGTCGTTCGCGTCAGCCCCTCTTTCCGACTTGCCATGCACGTTGATACTGACGAGGCAAATGCGTTTGCGAACGAAGAAGATCCAAGCGGAGTTATATTAAAGCTGTTTGACGGGCATACTTATAATCTACAGTCTTGGGCTGAAGAACTGCAGCTTGGAATCAATCGTTCTCTATAACCGCAATTTTGTATTTAACATTTAACAAAGGATTTTTGAAATATTATGTTTATTCTAATTTTTAATCAACTTATCAAAATGGTAGTAATTATGGTTTTAGCCGTTTTCTGCTATCGTATCAAACTCTTAAACCAAGAAGGAAACCGCAACCTCTCCAATCTTCTTCTGATGGTTGTCAATCCTTGCCTGATTGTCACTACCTATCAGACAGACTATGAGCCACGTCTGGTAAAAGGTCTTCTGCTGGCATTTGCTGCCGCATTCGCCGCACACATGATCGGAATCTTTATTGCACGTATTGCAATCCGTCAAAAAGGCAACAAAGATTATGCGATTGACCGTTTTGGCTCTGTCTATTCCAACTGTGGTTTTATGGGAATCCCTCTGATATACAGTGTTTTGGGAAGTGAAGGCGTCTTCTATCTGACCGCCTACCTGACTGTCTTCAACCTGTTATCATGGACTCATGGTCTGGCTCTTTTGGAAGGTCAGTTCTCTTTTACCCGTTTAAAAGAAGGTTTAACCTCTCCCATGGTCATCGGTACCGTCATCGGCGCTCTTCTCTTCTTTTTACAGATTCGCCTGCCCGTTGTTCTCTTAGACTCAATGGAATATATTGCAAATATGAACACTCCGCTCGCCATGATCATCGCCGGACTTTCGGTTGCACAGGCAGATTTAAAAAAGATTTTCAGCAACCTGAAAATCTATTACGTCAGCTTGATCAAATTAATTGCCGTACCGCTCACAGTCCTGCTTTTCCTCGTTATCTTTCGTATAAACTATAACGTGGCATACACCATACTGATCGCAGCCTCTTGTCCGACAGCAACAACACTCACCATGATGGCAATTCGCTTTGAAAAAAATTACAAATATGCCTCAGAACTATTTGCCTTTACAACTGTTTTATCCATCTTTACAATCCCATTCATTGCGTTTATTGCCGGATTTTTTCTATAAAAAGTTCAAAAAGTGGAATGAGCAGCAATTACTGCCCATTCCACTTTTTATAAATTCCTTCTAATGCATCTACGACGCCATCCAATCCCAAAAGACTTGCGTTAAACATCATCTGATGTGCTTCAATACTTCCCCAGTCACGTTTTGTATGTTCCTCGTAGTACGCCTTTCTTGTACGATCCACTTTTTTAATCTTATCCCACGCCTGACGCTCGGTGAGATTATAAAGTTTCATGATTCTACGAATTCGATCGTCCTTATATGCATAAATAAATGCATTGATACAATTTGAATAATCACCCAAAATATAATCCGCACAACGTCCTACAATAATACAGGAACTTCTCTTCGCCATCTTCTGAATAATCTGCGTCTGCATCTCAAACACCTGATCGGACAACGGCTCTTCAAACTCCTGACCATTCATAAACATAATATAGTCTCCGGATCCTAAAATTGCAGATGACATATAATGTTCCAAAACAGATTCGTCTACTTTCTGAGCCATCTCCGGTGTGATATTTAATTCCTTAGCTGCCATCTTGATCAAATTATGATCATATAACGGTATATCCAGCCGTTTTGACAGTCGATTACCGATTTCATGTCCACCGCTTCCAAATTGTCTGCCGATTGTAATAATGATATTATCTGTCATCGAAGTCACTCCTTTCGTGCCCATCGTCACCCTTGTCTACACAGAACAATCAAGAAATAGTATCATTCTGTCTTATAGGTACATTATACATCATTTTTCTGAAAATTCAAACAGTAATCTCTGGTTTTTCCTCTATTTTACGGATTTCCACAAACGCAAGCGCACCGATAAAAGCGCAACCTACTACACAAACAGCCATTCGCATAAAATCTGAACACAGCCAGAGCAGCAATTCTTTCTTTGTAAGAACTATCGAAATCGAATTTACCAAAATATGCAAAAACATCGGCGCTTTGAGCGAGCCGAACTTCTCATAGACATACGCTAGGAAGATTCCTAAAATCAGCGTATATGCCATCTGCGTAACAGAGCCATGGATAAACGCAAAGAGCAAAGAAACCGAAAATGCAGCTCCCCAGAACTTCATCTGTTCTCTGCAGCGTCTATATAAAACACCCCGGAACATCCACTCTTCCGCAATCGGAACGATCAAGCCCTGGCACACAAGCATTACGCCCAGACTCTCAGAATACAGCGCTTTTGAAACATTCAAAAAGGATACATCCTTCATAGCCAGACCGCTCATAACCATCACCACATTCATTCCAACACAAAAAGCCGCTCCAAATAACAAGATCCAGATATACTTTTTCAGTGGAGCCACCTTATTTACCGGCAGCTGGACTGCCCACTCCATCTTCCGGTCACGCCAGAACAAAAAGGCCGGCAGCGGAATTGTACACAATGCAAGAAAACCAGAAATGAGACTCTGATATTCCATCATCCACTCCATCAATTTCACCGAAAGCGTAGCTACTACTTCCGGATAAGATTCCGTCTGTGCAGATTGCATCATTCCGACCAAATCCTGCATATGCGTTGCCAGAACAACGGTCTGCACGATCATCTGCCCAACAAACTGAATTCCAAAATAAATCAGAATCGGACCCAGGATTCTCCAAAATCGCTTTGACTGTGGCGTTCTATTCATTTTCCAATATCCTCACTTTCTCTTTCATCCACACCCTCAACTCATCTTGTTTTCCATGCAGGGATCCTTGCACCATCTCCGGCTTTCCACCGCCTCGTCCCTGAAATTCCATATTCAATTCTTTTACCAGCCCCCGGAGATCCAGTTGTCTGCTTCCGATCACATAACGGTAATTCTCCTCCTTACCGCCGGAGAATACCGCGCACACATCATGTCCGGCTTCCAACACCTGATTCATTAGAAAGCGCGGCGCTTCTCCTTCTAACTCCGGTTCAAAAAGGCAAACTACAGACTCTTTTTCATCTACTTCCTTTGCTTTATAACCAAGGATTTCCTTCTGTAAATTTATTACACGCTGTTTCCATTGTGCACACTCTTCCTGCAAATGCCCAACAGCCTCTGCCGTCTCGTCTTCTTTTGCACATAATGCCGCCGAGATTTGTCTGACAGCATGTAACTTTCGATTGTAATCTGCCAGCGCACGAAATCCACACAGCATCGTCACACGTACGCCGCCTTTATATCTCTGTACATTTGTCAGCTTAATCTGACCGATCTCTCCGGTTTTGTTTACATGTGGCGCACAGCATGCACACACATCATATCCCGGAATTGTAACAATTCGAACCTGTCCTTCTATCTCAATCTTACTGCGGTATTCCAAAGATTTCAGTTCTTCTGCCGATGGATATGATACCATCACATCCAGATTCTGAATCACAGCCTGATTCGCCTCTTTTTCAATCTCTAACAGTTCTTCCTTTGTAATTTCTCCGTTAAAATCCATCGTACAGTCTGTTGTTCCCAAATGAAATCCAACGTTTCGATAGCCAAATCTTGCATGGACAAGTCCCGATACAATATGCTCTCCGGTATGCTGCTGCATCTTCATAAAACGTTCTTCCCAGTCAATCCGGCCTGTTACTCCGGCACCCGGAAACAGTGCTCTATCTGTAAGATGATAGATGATTCCATCCTTCTCCTGTACATCAAGCACATGTACCTCTTCCAACATCCCCGTATCAGCATACTGACCGCCGCCTTCCGGAAAAAACGCTGTACGATCCAATACAACTTGATATCTGTCCCCTGCTTTCAAACATTCCTGAACTACTGCAGTAAATTTTTTCAGGTGACTATCTTCATAATATAACTTTTCTGTCATAACTTACATTCTCTCCGGTGCCTCAAATCCCAACAGATCAATACAGGTTTCCAGCACTTCCTTCGTCAACTTTAAGAGCGCAATATATCCTTCCCTCTTTGTTTCATTTTCTTCGGAAAGAATCTTTGTCTCATGATAAAACTTATTAAACGCATTTGCGGTATCATAAATATAGGAACAAATCTTATGCGGTGCGATCTCCTCACTCACTACATTTATCATATCATTAAACTTTGCAGTTTCCAGCATAAGCGCCTTTTCAAATTCTCCTTCCGCCTCGCGAATCTGAAGATTTTCAACACAAGCTCCGGTTTCCTGATATTTATTCAAAATAGACTTAATTCGAACAATCGTATATAAAATATACGGTCCTGTATTTCCCTCAAAAGAAGTAAACCGATCTACGTCGAACACATAGTCCTTGGATGCCTGATTCGACAAATCCCCATACTTAATCGCTGCCAGACCAACAGTCTCTGCAGTTTTTCTTGCCTCTTCTTCTGATACTGTCCGATTCTCCATGATCTTCTTGAGCATCTCTTCATCAATCTCGCGAATCAGATTTTCCAGACGCATAACCCCGCCTTCTCTTGTCTTAAACGGTTTTCCGTCTTTTCCATTCATGGTACCGAATCCCAAAAACTTCAACTCTGTCTCCGGACGTACAATTCCCGTCTTCTTTGCACAGCGGAATACTTGCACAAAATGCAGCTCCTGTCGTTTATCTACTACATAAACTACTTCATCCGGCTGATATAGCTCTTCTCTTTCAACCAGAGTTGCAAGATCTGTTGTATCATAAAGCGCCGCACCATCAGATTTTAAAATCATACATGGCGGAACTTCCTTTTTGTCTGTCTCTTCCTGAACACCCACTACAAGCGCGCCCTGATCGTAATGTGCAAATCCTTTTTCTTTCAGCATCTCCACCATATCCGGAATATACTTCTGTGCATCAGCTTCTCCCTTCCACAGATCAAATTCCACGTTCAGATTCTTGTAATTCTTTTTCAGATCTTCCACAGATACGTGCATAATAT
>OMGQ01000741.1_pt1 | contig 26062 bp, 22 predicted proteins | sample 1646071 | NCBI WGS metagenome assembly OMGQ01 (sample SAMN05578585, study PRJEB25193) | human gut metagenome | biome: Human Microbiome; feature: human-associated habitat; material: feces | host: Homo sapiens | place: USA:Birmingham
ACTTTTGCCCAACTGAGGGGAAAGGTGGACAACGCCGAAACGATGGCGTTCTCCAATGGTCGCGGCTCTTCGGTCAGGCATCTTGACTGCTATGTAAAACCGGGTCTTGCGTTCTGCCAGGGTGGCAAAGCAAGCCTTGCTCTTGCCTTGGCCGCTCACCACCGTATCTGCATCCCAATGCCCAGCTTCCAGATAGCTGTATACAGGCTTGTCCCCCTTTCTTATTCATTTGTTCAATATGTGTGGTACTCCTACAACTTAGAAAGTGTCATCTGTGAGTATTTTGGCAAGAAAGAATTAGAGAAATATGTTCGAGATGAAAAAACCATGCTGCCCAGACAAAAGATAATGAGCTAGGCATTATGGCAATTGCAGCATTGCAAAATCAAGCTGATGATTACATGGAGGATCAACAGCGTAGATCCTGTATGGGAACTTACATAGTGATTACAAAATGGAGTGTGGAAAAGTATATCAGACGAAACAAGCCTCGCTAAAAATAAGCAAAAAAGATTGGAAATTATTCGAGACTTGTTGTGTGCCAGACCGTTCAGCGGCAGGAGAACGATTGAAGTATGATGGGTAACGTTGTGATCTCCGGGGTCTGTGCTTTGCGGTCCTTTCCCACGCACGACGGCGCCGCTGTCCTTTTCCATGAGGTCATATAGAGGCTTTTCTGGTGAGCAGAAGGCCGCTGGTGATGGCGGTCAGCGGGGCCACGGTCACCAGTCCGAAGGAGCCCACGATGGTGTGGACGATCTCTGCGGCCACATATTTGTAGTTCAGAATAAACTCCACCGGTGTGCCCTGAGCCATGAAGACCATCAAAAGTGCCACATAGCTGCCGGAATAGGCCAGCAGCAGGGTTGTGGTGGTAGACCCGCAGGCCGCCCGGCCAACCGCAAAGCCGGAGGCGATGGCCTCCCGGGGGCCAATGTCCGGCCGTTTTTCAATGACCTCATATACAGCTGAGCAGATGTCCACCGACAGGTCCATTACCGCGCCGGAGGAGCCCAGAAAAATGGAGGCCATAAAGATTTTGGTCAGATCGAGATTTTGATAGCCGGCATAGAGCAGGCTCTCGCTGGATTCCATGACTGCGCCGTGGATCTGAAACAGATCTGTGAACACAACACCCAGCACAGCTGTCACCCCGATGGCCAGGGCCGCTCCGGAGGTCGCTGCCAGACACCGCCGGTCAAAGCCATAGATCAGGCTGAGGATCAGGGCGGTCAGCAACAGCACCAGGCCCAGTGCCACCCAAACAGGATTCCAGCCCCGCAGCAGACAGGGGATCAGCACCTTCCACATCAGGAGGATCGTGTCCACAAAGGACAGGATAGCCCGCAGTCCGGTAGGACCGGCGAACAGCACCAGCAGGAGCAGAAAGGCCCCGGCCAGCAGAATTTCCTTGTCCAGCCGATAGTGGTCGGTCATGGACACCACAGAGATGGTCCCGCCGCTGTGGCTGACGGTTACAAAGGCAATGTCTCCGGGAGAGAACAGCTTATCCTGGGCCATAGACCCATTCAGCCGGTTGACGGCCTCCACGGTTTGCCCGCGAAACTTGCCGCCCAGAAGCTTCACCGTACACCGCTGCTCACCAGTGCGGATCAGCCCAGTATCTATGATGTCACTTTCGTCAGTTGCCAGTACCTCGGCCCGGACCCGGTCAGCATTCTGATAGGTCAGATGGTCCTCAAAGCCCGTGGGCAGCATCAGCAGAACTGCCAGCAGGACAAGCGCAGCCAGTACCGGCCCGTGGCGCTGGCGGGAAAAGCACAGAACAGGATGCTTCATAATTCCTCCTCCAAACAGCAGGACGGGGAGCGGCTGAGCCGCTCCCCTGATCCTTTGTCATAGGTGTTCACTGGACCTTCAGCATAGAGGCCAGCGTGGTGTAGATCGCGGTGTTATCGTAGTAGCCCTTGAAGCTGTCAGCACCAACGCCGTCAGCAAAGACCGCCACAGGCAGCCCCGTGTGGGAGTAGCTTGTAAAGTCGATGCCGGACTTGTTGTTGAGGATATGGGTGACTGTGACAGAGAAGGGATTGTATGTGCCGTACAGAACATACTGCTCCTGGGTGTACTTGCCGCTGTCATAGTCGCTCATGGCCAGGGTATAGGCGTCCTGGAGCCGCTGGACCTCATAGTCGGTCAGGACCAGCTTATCATCAACGCTGCCCTTGAGTTTCAGGCCGAACAGCTTCTCCACATCCTTCATGGCGTCAGAAAAGGAGGTTTTGTTCTCCTTGTACTTGGCCACATACTGCTCATCAAATTGGGCGTAAGAGATCTTCTGGCTGGTGAGGTTGCTGAGATAGGTGTCGTAGTCCGTACCGGCGTAGCCGATGGTCAGGCCGCCGGTCTCATGGTCGCCAGTCACCAGGATCAAAGTTTCATCGGCGTGCTCTTTGGCAAAGTCCACAGCCACCTGGACGGCGTCTGCCAGGGCCAGGGTATCGCTGACGGTAGAGCCGGCGTCGTTGGCATGACAGGCCCAGTCGATCTTGCCGCCCTCACACATCATAAAGAAGCCCTTATCATTATCCAAGACCTCAATACCCTTTTTTACATAGTCTGCCAGTGCCCACTCACCGGACTGGCGGTCCAGTTCATAGTCCATGGCGTCAGAGTCTGCCAGGTGCTCGTCGATCAGAATTACCTTCTGATTCCCAGCGGTGATCTTGTCTGCATCGGCCTGGGTGGTGGTCACCTGATAGCCGGCTTCCTTCGCCAGATCATAGAGATTCTTTTGATCCTTGTTATTCCCGGTGGGCTTCTTCAGCGCACCGCCGGCGAAATACTCAAAGCCGGACTCCACCATCTCCACGCCAATCTCATAGTAATTGTTGCGGCTGGCCTGGTGGGCGTAGAAGGCGGCAGGCGTGGCATGGTTCAGGTTCACGGAGGAGATGACGCCCACCTTCCAGCCCTTCTGCTCATGGAGTTTCTCGGCAATGGTCTCATAGGTTTTGGTGCCGGTCTCGTCTGTATTGATCATCCCGGAGTAGGTCTTATAGCCCGTCGCAATGGAGGTGGCGGTGGAGGCGGAGTCCGGGGCGAAGCTGCAGGAGTCATAAGTGACGGCGGAGCCGGCCACATCAAATTCCATAAAGTTCAGGGCCTTGGGGCCGTCCAGCTTTGCGCCCTGATGATCTTTGACGCTTGGCTCGGCCTTCATATAGTCCTGATCGGCCACGGCGCCCAGATAGTCAGCAGCAGCCTGGAACTGGGGATAACTCATGCCGTCTCCGATAAACAGAAATACATACTTGGGTGCGTGGGCCCCGTTCTGCACAGCGCTCCGGGTCAAAGTGGTGCTTTCCGTGGCAGCAAGGGGCTCTGCCTGCGGGCCGGGCGGGGTGGCTGAGGTTCCGCAGGCGGCCAAGCCCAGCACAGCGGTGCTGGCCAACAGGCTGGCAAGAAGTCGCTTCATCATAGGTAATCCCTCTCTCTTTTGATAATAGTTTGATTGCAGAGTTCGCTTTGAGTATACGCTGCGATTTGCAAATCTGCTACCGCACATTTGCAAAAAGTTTGTAAAATATCCCCAGCCTTGAGGGCTTCCAAACGGCGGCTTGATTGATACATGAAAGGACAGGAAAGACCTTGACAAGCAGAGGCGATGGTGTTATAGTGAACAATGTTCAGAGTGGGGGTGAGAAAAAGTGAATACGGTCATCACATCTAAAGAGGCCATCTTGAAAACCAGCCGCAAGTTGATTCAGGAGAAGGGCTGGGCTGCCATCAGCATCCGCAGCGTTGCACAAGCCAGCAACATATCCATTGGCTCCATATACAATTATTTTGACAGTAAGTCTGACCTGATTGCCGCCACAGTGGAAAGCGTTTGGTGCGACATCTTTCATATGCCTGATGAGCGGGTATCCTTCAAGCGGTTTACCGACTGTATCGAATGGGCCTACGAAAGTATGCAGCGTGGAAATGAAAAATATCCCGGGTTTTTCTCTATGCACTCCATGAGTTTTGTCGGAAAAGATAAGACCGGCGGCCAGGAATTGATGGCGAAGTCGTGGAAACATATTCAAGATGGGTTTTATATTGTCCTGATGCGGGATGAAACAGTGAATACAGCGGTTTTTGATGATGTATTTACGCCTCAAAAATTTGTTGAGATTGTATTCTCTTTGATTCTTTCGTCCTTGCTGCGGCGTGACTATGATGGTGCCGGCATCGTTAGGATGGCCGAACGGATCCTTTATCGGTAAAGAGTTCCCGTTCATTCGGGAATTTTTTACACAATAAAATGAACGATGTTCATAATGAGTAAGAAAGTGAGGAACATTTATGCAAGCGATTGTTGAAACTCTGTTTGATGCGGTCTATTTGATCTCTGTGATCGCCATTGGCATCATGATGATCATAAAGAGCAATGGGAACAAAGAGTATCGGTTATTCGGTATTATGGCGGTGGTGCTGGGCACCGGCGACTCCTTTCACCTGGTTCCCCGGGCACTGGCGCTCTGCACCACCGGACTTGAGAACTTTACAGTCCCTCTGGGAATGGGTAAGTTTATCACGTCCATTACGATGACGATTTTTTATATCATCCTCTACTATGTGTGGCGGCTCCGGTACAAGGTCAAGGGCCAAAATGGTATTACTGCTGCAGTGTATCTGCTGTCTGCCCTGCGGATCGTACTCTGTCTCTTTCCGCAGAACGCATGGCTGAGCGCCAGTGCACCTCTGGCCTGGGGAATTTACCGGAACATCCCATTCGCCCTCCTTGGTCTGCTGATCATTGTTCTGTTCTATCAGAGTGCCCGGGAAACAAAGGACGCCGAGTTCCGCAATATGTGGCTGACCATCGTGCTCAGCTTCGGGTTCTATATTCCTGTGGTCCTCTGGGCAGACGCCATTCCCATGATCGGTATGCTGATGATCCCCAAGACCTGTGCCTATGTCTGGACGGTCCTGATCGGCTACAAGGCCATGAAGAACAGTGCAAGGGCCCAATAAAAAACAGATGCGCCGCTTTTCATGCAGGCAGTATAGATGCAGAGTTTCATGGGCTGGACTTCGTTTTAGAAATACAAGAGGAGTGCAGGGAGCTTTTCTCCTTGCACTCCTCCTTTTCAAGTGAGGGAACTTTTTAGTTTTGGGTTGCCTTCCAGATTGTCAGCCATCGTTTCCGCGATTTGGCAGACCTGCGCAAAATCATCTTTTGAAATACCATCGGCAATGCAAGTGATAAACTCAGTCTGAGCCTGTGAGAGTCTGGTCAAAATGGAATGAGCCTTTGGCAGGAGGCGCAGGTGGATATACCGGCTATCCTTATGATCGCGATACCCCTCGATCAATCCGGCCTCACGGAGTGACTCCAAGCTTCTGCTTACCATGCCGGGGGAGAGCCGGGAGTATTCGATGATGTCCCGTGCAGTATCTTTGGGTGCACTGTTGTAGAGGGACAAAATACAAACCATCTCACTCAGTTTGATCCCATCCGCCGCCACCGCCTGATAGCAATATTGATAATATGCTTTCTGTATTTTGTGGAATGTTCCTACAACATTTTTCATAGATACCAGCTCATTTATGATGCTTGATCAGCCCAAATGCCTTCACGATCTCCAGGACCAATACGGGAACGGCAGCCAGCCCAAAGCCCAGCATATACAGCTTGACAGGCAGGCGAATCAGGCCGAATACGGAGGCGATCGGAGGTATGAAGAGAACCAGACACATTAAAGCGGTGGAAACCAAGCTGGCCAGATTCAGATACTGGTTGGTAAAGACCCCGATTTTAAACAGGGATTTATGGGAACGCATATTATATGCGTGCAGGATCTGGGCAAAGGCCAGTACGAGGAATGCCAAGGTGCGTCCACCCTCGATCACGCCGGTGGCCTGACTGCCGATACGGAATCCGATCAGGGACAGGAGCGCAAACATGATACCCTGTAAAACGACCTGAATGCCGAGTCCATTGGCGAAGATCCCCTCCTTCTTGGGCTTAGGTCTGCGGTCCATCACATTGGGGTCTATGGCCTCCATTCCCAGGGCGATGGCCGGCAGGGAGTCGGTGACCAAATTGATCCACAGCAGCTGCATGGATAGAAATGGGGACTGGTTCCAAAGCAGCATGGCAACGAAGGTGACCAGCACCTCTCCAATATTGGTGCCCAGAAGGAAGGCAACCGCCTTTTTGATATTGTCATAAATGCCGCGGCCCTCTCGAACGGCGGAGACGATGGTAGAGAAGTTGTCGTCCATCAGCGTCATGTCAGAGGCGCCCTTAGCGACATCGGTGCCGGTGATCCCCATAGCGCAGCCAATATCTGCCGCCTTCAGGGCGGGGGCATCGTTGACACCGTCACCTGTCATGGCCACGATGGCATCCCTGCGCTGCCAGCCCTTGACGATCCGTATTTTATCCTCGGGGGATACGCGGGCATAAACCGCAATGCTTTCGATCTGCTGATCCAGTTCCTCTTCGCTCAGCTTGGCCAGTTCGCTTCCGGTCACAGCCCGGTCACCAGGCTCCATGATGCCAAGCTGCTGGGCAATGGCAGATGCAGTGAGTACATGGTCGCCAGTAATCATCACCGGCTTGATGCCTGCCTGCCGGCAGACTGCGACCGCCTGCTTGGCCTCCTCGCGGGGAGGATCGATCATGCCAACCAGGCCGATCAGTGTCAGATCGTGCTCCAGACTTTCGGAGGTGACTTCTTCCGGCACCTTGTCAATGACCTTGCAGGCCACGGCCAACACACGGAGCGCCTGACGGCTCATCTCATCCACTACACCGGCGACCTTTTCCGTCAAACCGCCAGTACAGCGGGAGGCCAGAGTGTCAAAGCCGCCCTTGGCAATGACGACCAGCTTGCCGTTGATCTGGCAGACTACGCTCATAAGCTTGCGGTCAGAATCAAAGGGAACCTCTGCTATGCGGGGACACTCCTCGTTCAAGTCGTCTTTATGAAAGCCATTTTTCAGAGCGGCAGCGACGATACAGGTTTCTGTGGGATCGCCTATATCCACTTCTTTCCCATCTTGAATGGAGACCGTGCCGTCACAGCACAGTGTCCCAAGCTTGAGCAGGGTCTGGATCTCCGGTGTGTTGGACGAAGAAATGTCCTCTCTGAGATCACCGTGGACGCAATAGCCCTGAATGAGAGTCATGCGGTTTTGAGTCAAGGTGCCTGTCTTGTCCGAGCAGATCACCGACGCGCCGCCCAGTGTTTCCACGGCAGGCAGTTTGCGGATGATGGCATTGCGCTTGGCCAACCGGGTGACACCAATGGACAGCACGATTGTGACGATGGCGGGAAGGCCCTCCGGAATGGCGGAAACAGCCAGAGAGATCGACACCATGAAGATCTCCAGCAGCTCCATACCGCTGGTAAGACCGATGACAAAAATCACTGCGCAGATGACGATCGCCAAAACACCCAGCATCCGTCCTAGTTGAGCCAGCTTTTTCTGCAAGGGTGTCTGTGCCTGTTTCTCGTTGTTCAGGATTCCGGCAATATGTCCCATCTCGGTGTCCATACCGGTCGCTGTCACAACTGCTTCGCCATGGCCATAGGTGACACTGCAGCCGGAGTAGACCATATTCAGCCGGTCGCCCAGGGGTGCGTTGGCGGCCACCACAGCTTGTGCATCCTTTTCAACCGGAACGGATTCACCAGTCAGAGCAGACTCCTCTGCCTTCAGATTGGAAGCGGAGATCAGGCGTCCGTCTGCGGGAATGTAATCACCCGCTTCGATCAAAATAATATCACCAGGCACCAGCTTGGCAGCATCAATGATGGATTCCTGTCCATCGCGGCGTACGCGCGCATGGGGGGCAGACATATTTTGAAGCGCTTCCAAGGATTTTTCCGCCTTACTCTCCTGAACGGTGCCCATGACAGCATTCAGAATAACGATGAGCAGGATCAGCGCAGGCTCAAAAAACTCTGTTGGATCGTTGCCCTGCAACGCGACATAGAACGAGATGGCGGCTGCGGCCAGCAGGATCAGGATCATGGCGTCTTTGAACTGGCTGAAGAATCGTTCTATGACGGTTTGTTTTCGCTTTGCCTTCAACCGGTTCTCGCCCACCCGGGCCAGTGTCTCCTCAGCCTGGGCGGAGCTCAGACCGGAGCGCGGTTCTGTTTTCAGCTCGCTGCATACATCTTGCGAGGATCGATCATACGCTTCCATAGTGAAACATTCTCCTCATTTTTATTTCGGATAGTTTATTATTGAACTATCTGTCTGTGTAGTAGCATATTGCGAAAATTGAGTTCTGTCAATCGGTGCCAGAGCGCTTTTACAATCCATTCACAAATATGTTACAGTTCGTATATAAATGAAGCAGGCTCCTGAGTCTCCGCTGGAGAGGTGCTCTGCTGAAAGATGCCGCCAGTCCTGTTTCCCTGTTTTGTTTCGATCCAGCGGGTAGTTCCAATCAGGCATCATACATTCTTTTGCAGACCGGAGTGAGGCAGGCAGATCATTTGGATACGATTCTCTTGACAGAATATATTCCTTCCACTATAATGAACAATGTTCATATTAAAAAGATGTGCGTCCAAAGGAGGTATAACCACGAAAGTAAAACGGAATACTCTGTTGCTTCTTGCCTGTTTGGTTTGGAGCACAGCAGGCTTTCATATTCTTCGCATTGGATCGGCAACATATCCGCCGTATCTATCCTCTGTAAATATCCTGCTGTCACTTTTGGTTTTTACGATGTTTCAGCAGTTTATTTTTGGGAAGCTGATCAAAAGACACACAGCCAGAATTCAAGCCTATGTGGAAGAATGGCAGTTCTTTTTAAAATTCTTTGACAAACGATCCTTTGCAGTTATGGCAGTGATGATGACTGGCGGTATTGGTCTGCGGGCAAGTGGCCTGGCGCCGGAGCGATTTATCGCAGTTTTTTATACCGGACTGGGGGCGTCACTTCTTCTGGCTGGATTATTGTTTGGCCGTAACTGGATCAGAGCAGCATGGAGCGGTGCTGCAGGCGCAAGCCATGCAGAACCGAACTGCGAAAAGGAATAAAATTAAGGGAGGAATACACATGAAACGCTATATGGATTCGGCTCTGCTGTACGCTGTCCTTGCACTGGCTGGCGGTGTTTTTTATCGGGAATTTACCAAGTTTCATGGCTTTGTTTGGAAAACCACTCTGGGGGTGATACATACTCATTATTTTATGCTGGGCATGGTCTTTTTCTTACTGCTGCTTCTTCTGGAAAAGAATTTCTCTTTCACCAGTGCCAAGGCAGGCCGTATTCTGGCGGTTTATCATGTGGGTCTGAATCTGACTGCTGTGATGTTGGTGGTGCGTGGAGTGACTCAGGTGCTGGGAATTGCACTCTCCTCCGGCGTGAATGCTGCCATTTCCGGTATGGCTGGGGTTGGACATATCCTGCTGGGAGTAAGCTTGGTGATCCTATTGGTTGAGCTCAGGCGCAGAGTATTCGACACAAAAGTATGATTACCATACAGAAATTGTTTCAAAAAGGCAGTCAGGATTTTAAATCCTGACTGCCTTTTCCGTCATAGATTCATATATTATATTATGGGGCAGTACCAGCTTTTCTGCTGTGAACCACACCCAATATGGGCACACTCCAGATCTCAGGTATCTGGATGAAGCTGAGAACACCGTTGCTGCAGTTTCTCGCCTGTTGTATGATAGCAGAAATCGTGCTATGCTGATGAAAAATTGGCTCCTCAGAATTGCGGTGCCAATGTGTTTATCCCAGATGGAGGAAGCCCTATGACTCACATTTTATTGATCGAGGACGATCTGGCCCTTGGCCGGGGCGTTGCGCTGTCCCTGGCTGGAGAGGACCGGGAGATTCAGGTTGCCTGCTCTCTGGCCGAAGGGCGGATGTACTGGAAGCAGCGGGGCTGGGCGCTGATCGTTCTGGATGTGAACCTGCCCGACGGCAGCGGCCTGGACTTTTTGCAAGAGGTGCGCCAGACCAGCGCAGTCCCCGTGCTGATTCTGACCGCCAACGACTTAGAGAGTGACCAGGTGGCGGGGCTGGAGCTGGGAGCAGATGACTATGTGACCAAACCGTTTTCACTGGCGGTACTCCGGGCAAGGGTCAACAATTTACTGCGCCGGGAGGTGTCTGCCGCCGGACAAACGGCAGTGGAACTGCCGCCCTTCTCCTTCGACTTTGACGCTATGGTATATACCAGAGCGGGAGAGAGCATCGAACTGTCTAAAACAGAGCAGCGTCTGCTGCGGCTGCTGGTGGAACACCGGGGACAAACCCTGACCCGGGAGCGGCTGCTGGACCGGGTGTGGGACGGCGGGGACTTTGTGGATGAAAACGCCCTGTCCGTGGCGGTGCGCCGCCTGCGGACAAAGCTGGCGGATGCCCCCATCAAGACGGTGTATGGCCTGGGCTATACCTGGGAGGTCAAGTAAGATGCTGCCATACTTTTTTACAGCTTTAGGACTGGGCGGGGTCGGGTTCGGCCTGTTTCACTGGTATCTTAGCCGCCGGACCCTCCGGAAACTGGATGATATGCTCACCGCCGCCATTGACGGCTCTTTTCAAGAGGGGACCTTTGACGAATCTGCCGCCTCCGCCCTGGAGGCTAAAATGGCCCGGTTCCTCAACGGCTCCGCCGCTTCTACCCGGAATTTGGCGGAGGAACGGGCGGCCATCCAGGTGCTGCTCTCAGACCTCTCCCACCAGACCAAGACGCCGCTGGCCAACATCCTGCTCTATGCTTCGCTGCTGGAGGAAGAGGAGCTCAGCCCCCATCAGGCAGAGCAGGCCGCCATGGTGAAGGCCCAGGGGGAGAAGCTGTCCTTCCTGATCCAGACGCTGGTGCGGGCCTCCCGGCTGGAGACCGGCGTGTTCACAATGACGCCGATCCAGCAGCCCCTTGGCCCATTGCTGGAGGAAACAATGGTTCAGATGCAGGGACTGGCCCGGGGCAAGGGACTGTTCCTGGTGGCAGAGCCCACAGGGGCCTCTGCCTGCTTCGATCCCAAGTGGACCGCCGAGGCTCTGGGAAATGTGATGGACAACGCCATCAAATATACGCCGCCCGGTGGGAGCATTTATCTGTCTGTCCGGGAATTTGAACTGTTCTGCGTGGTGGAGGTGGCCGACAACGGCCCCGGTATCCCTGAGGCGGAGCAGGGCGCTGTTTTCAACCGCTTCTACCGGGGAAAGGCCGTCCGGGAGCAGGAGGGGCTGGGTATCGGGCTGTACCTGACCCGGGAAATCCTGTCCCGGCAGGGGGGCTATGTCAAGCTCAGCTCCAAACCGGGACAGGGCTGCCGGTTTTCCCTGTATCTGCCCAAGGAGTAGCGTATGCCCCAGGCAATTCTTACAGAAGTGATAGATTTCAGAAAGATTGTGGAAAGATTCTTTTGGTAAAGTGGGGGCTGTGGAGGATGCAGTCCTCACTTTTCCATGAAGGAGCGGTTACGATGACCATTTTACAGACCAAGGAATTGAAGAAATATTACGGCGCCGGGGACACCCTGGTAAAGGCCCTGGATGGGGTGGATCTCAGCGTGGAAAACGGGGAGTTTGTGGCCATTGTGGGCACCTCCGGTTCCGGCAAGTCCACCCTGCTGCATATGCTGGGGGGTCTGGACCGGCCCACCTCCGGCTCTGTTACTGTGGACGGGCAGGAGATCTTCTCCCTGAAAGACGAGGCCCTGACCATCTTCCGGCGGCGGAAGATCGGGTTTGTGTTCCAGGCGTACAACCTGGTGCCGGTGCTCAGCGTGTATGAGAACATCGTGCTGCCCATCCAGCTGGACGGCGGCAGGGTGGACAAGGACTATGTGGACCAGATCATCGCCGCCCTGGGGCTGGGCCATAAGCTGAATAATCTCCCCTCCCAGCTCTCCGGCGGCCAGCAGCAGCGGGTGGCCATCGCCCGGGCCCTGGCCACCAAGCCCGCGATCCTGCTGGCAGATGAGCCCACCGGCAACCTGGACAGCAAGACCAGTCAGGATGTGCTCAGCCTGATGAAGGTGACGGGACAGAAATTCGCCCAGACCATGGTGATGATCACCCACAACGAGGAGATCGCCCAGATGGCGGACCGGATCATCCGCATCGAGGACGGCCGCATCGTCACACGGTAAGGGGGGGCTGCGGCATGAATGTCTCCAACTGGAACTGTATTCGGAACCTCTCGTGGAAAAGCCTGTGGGCGGCCAAGACCCGGAACATTGTGGCCGTGCTGGCCATCGCCTTGACCACGGTGCTGTTCACCTCCCTCTTTACCATCGCCCTGTCCATCAACGAGGGCTTCCAGCAGTCCAATTTCCGCCAGGTGGGCGGATTCAGCCATGGCGGCTTTAAGTATCTGACGGAAGAGCAGTTTTATGAGCTGCGGGAGGACCCCCTCATCGGCCAGTGGGGCCTGCGGCGCTTTGTGGGGATGCCCACCGAGGTCCCATTCAATAAGTCCCATGTAGAGGTGGGCTACTCCGACGCCAACCAGGCCCACTGGATGTACTGCGACCCGGCGGAGGGCCGCCTGCCCCAGGAGGGCACCAACGAGGCCGCCACCGACACCCATGTGCTGGAGCTGCTGGGTGTCAAGCCGGAGCTGGGGGCGGAGTTTACCGTTACCTTCCAGGTGGACGGAACCCCCGTCACCGAGACCTTCACCCTCTGCGGCTGGTGGGAGTATGACGAGGCCATCGTGGCCAACCATATCCTGATCCCCCTGAGCCGGGCAGAGGCCATTTTGACCCAGGCTGGTGTGATCTCTGGTCAATCCAAGGATGGGATGACCGGCAGCTGGAACATGGATGTGATGCTGAAAAGCGGCTCCCGGCACATTGAGCGGGATCTGGATCAGATCCTGGCCAATTACGGCTATCAGAGCAAGAGCATGGACCAAGAGAACTTCATCCGAACCGGCGTCAACTGGGGTTATACCGGGGCCCAGCTGTCGGAGAGCATGGACCCAACCACAGTCCTGGCCATTGCTGCCATGGTGGTGCTGATCGTCTTTACCGGGTACCTCATCATCTACAATGTGTTCCAGATCTCTGTGGCCGGGGACATTCGGTTTTATGGCCTGCTGAAAACCATCGGTACCACTCCCCGGCAGCTGCGGCGGATCATCCGGTATCAGGCCTTGGCCCTGTCTCTGGGCGGTATCCCCCTGGGCTTAGCGGTGGGCTGGGCCGTGGGAAGCTGGCTGACCCCGGTGATCGTGAAGCGGCTGAACGGCGTGGTGGCGGTCACCTCCGTCAGCCCGGCCATCTTTCTGATCTCCGCCCTGTTTGCCCTGGTGACAGTGCTGATCTCCTGCCGCCGCCCTGGGCGCTTGGCGGGCAAGGTCTCCCCGGTGGAGGCGGTGCGCTATACCGAGGGCGCTGGCAAAACCGGCAAGGCCCGCAGACGGACCGGGCAGGGCAAGGGGTCCCTCCTGGGCATGGCCTGGGCCAACCTGGGCCGCAGCCGGGGCAAGACAGTGCTCACAATCACCTCTCTGGCTCTGGCAGTGGTATTGCTGACGGTCACTGTGATCTTTACCCGCAGCTTTGATATGGACAAGTATATCGCCAACTTCACCGCCAGCGATTTCATTGTGGCGGATGCAGGCCAGTTCCAGACTGGCGGAGACTCCTTCAACGCCGACATGGCCCTGCCCCAAACTGTGGTGGACCAGATCGACGCCCAGGGGGGTATCACAGAGGGCGGAAAGATCTACGGCAAGACCAGCGCGGTAGAGGAGTTTGTTACCGAGGAATACTACCGCGCCAACAGGAGCCTGTGGTATACCCCGGAGCAGCTGGACAGCATGGTTCATTTCAAGGACCGGAACGAAGAAGGGCTGCTGGTGGACAGCGCCCAGCTCTACGGCATGGAGCCCTTTGCCCTGGAACACCTGAAGGTGCTGGAGGGGGACCTCTCCAAGCTGTATGAGCCCGGCGGGCGGTATGTGGCCGCCGTATATAACGACAACGACTATGGCAATGCAGAGATGGACAGCCACTGGGCCCGGCTGGGAGATACCGTTACCCTGCGGTATGTGGAGGAGTATGAGTACTATAATCCGGACACCGGGGAAGTCTATCCCGATGATATGGACCTCAGCCAGGTGAACTGGGTGTCCCGGGCCGTGAAGTACCGGGATGTGGAGTACCAGGTGGCGGCGCTGGTGACGGTGCCCCTTGCATTCAGCTACCGCTATTTCGGCGCTGACGAGTTTATCCTCAACGACCAGACCTTTATCCAGGATTCCGGCACCGACTGCGCCATGTACTATGCCTTTAACACCACAGAGGAGGCCAACCCCGCCATGGAGTCCTTCCTGGCTGATTATACGGAGAATGTTGATCCCCAGTTCGACTACGAGAGCAAGGCCTCCTATGCCGCGGAGTTTGCCGGTATGCGGTCTATGTTCTCCCTGCTGGGCGGGGCGCTCAGCTTCATCGTGGCGCTGGTGGGCGTTCTGAACTTCTTCAACGCCATCTTTACAGGTATCATGGTTCGCCGCCGGGAGTTTGCCGTGCTCCAGTCCATTGGTATGACGGGAAAGCAGCTCAAGACCATGCTGGTGTATGAGGGCCTGTTCTATGCGCTGGGAGCCGTGGCCGCCGCGCTGATCCTGGCAGTGGTGTTCTCGCCCCTGCTGGGCGTGGCGATGAGCAGCCTGTTCTGGTTTGTCACCTACCGTTTCACAGTAGTTCCAATCTTGGCGGTACTGCCGGCCTTTGCCCTGCTGGGAGTGCTGGTGCCGCTGGTGGTCTACCGGTCTGTTGCCAAGCGCACCATCGTGGAGCGTCTGCGGGAGACGGAGTGACGGACAGGAGGAATGCACGAGCCTGCCAGAGCAGGCGAATCGTCAAACAGAAAAATTGGGGCCCCAGCGGGAAATACCGCCGGGGCCCCATCGCAGCTTGATTCAAGCCGCGGTCGTATCCTTATTCCAGATTGTCGTCGTCCAGGTGGTGGAAGTCCTTGTTGTGGCCAAATACATGGGTGAGGGGATAGAACTTGATGAAGCAGTCATAGGCCCCGTCCCGAATGAACTCCCGGAGACGGATGTACTCCCGGGAGGTGCAGACGCAGTCCAACTGGGTCTTGGCCTGTTTGGAGTAGCTGCCCACCACCTGATCGATGGTGGCGCTCTTGTGGATCTCTTGAATGATGAAGCGCTCGATCTCCTGGGGCTGGTCGCAGATGATCTCCACCTCATAAAGCTTGGGCCCCAGGTTGAAGATCACATGGTTCATGCAGCTGACATAGAGCAGCTGTCCCACAAAGGCATAGGCCACCACATCCAGGGAGAAGGCAGACAGCATGAGGAGCATGATGCCTCCGTCCAGAGCCAGCAGGAGGTATTTCAGCGGCATAGTCCGGAACAGGCGCTGTTTCAGCAGCTTGGCCAGGGTGTCCGTTCCGCCGTAGGAGTAGCCCAGGCGGTAGGTGAGGCCGGAGCCCAGACCATAGATCGCGCCGAAAAGCATGACTGCAATGAGCTTTTCCTGCAGGATGATCTCTACCTGGATGTGATTCAGTCCCCAGAGGACCACCGGATAGAGCAGGGAGAGCACCAGAATGTTGGAGACCTCCCGCCAGCCCAGGGTCAGGGCGGTACACAGCAGGATGGCCAAGGCCATACCATAGTAGATCAGCGCATAGTTGAAGTCGGTAAAGCGGGCGGCGGCCATAGACAGCCCGGTGATCCCGGTGACCACAAAGCCATTGGGGAGGGCCACCCAGTTGACCGCGATGCTGCACAGCACACAGCTGAGGACCATGTTGGCCAGTGCCTTGACCCGATGTGTTCTCATAGTACACCTCACAGGCGGCAGGGCCGCTCGGCCCTCCGCCTCGTCCCAGTGCTTCTGACGGTTCTGTCCTACACTGAAGAGCGCACCTTATTTTCCTTAAAAAAGCAATACAGGAGCGGTGAAATTGTGTATTTTACCGAATCACTGGGGGAGGGTCAGGTCACCCTCCCGGATCCAGCCGATCTTCCGCAGGATCTGGCAGAACACCCAGGACAGAATAGCGGGTAGGATAAAGCAGATCAGCGCCATACCCAGCCAGTCGAAGGGGGTAATGGCCGCCTTGGCGCCGATAGCCACATCGTTGACCCAGCCCGACCACACGCCGATCTGTCCCACAAAGCCGCAGGTGCCCATGCCGGAGGCCACGCCGCCAGCGGGGTCGTTCATCTGGAGATGGAACACGCAGGTGGCGAGGGGGCCGGTGATGGCGGAGGCCAGCGTGGGGGGGATCCAGATCCGGGGATTCTTCACGATATTAGGCATCTGGAGCATAGAGGTGCCGATGCCCTGGCTCACCAGACCGCCCCAGCGGTTCTCCTTGAAGGACATAACGGCGAAACCCACCATCTGGGCGCAGCAGCCAGCCACCGCCGCGCCTCCGGCCAGACCGGTCAGCGTGAAAGCGGCGCAGATAGCGGCAGAGGAGATGGGAAGGGTGAGGGCGATGCCCACCAGGACAGATACAGTGATCCCCATCCAGAGGGGCTGGAGGACGGTGGCATCCTTGATGAGTTGACCGAAGGCCTTGGCGGCGGCACCGATAGGAGGAGCGATCAGCAGGGACAGGCCCGCGCCTACAAGCACGGTAACAGCGGGGGTGACCAGAATGTCCACCTTGGTCTCCTTGCTCACCATCTTGCCAATCTCGGCGGCGATGATAGCAATAAACAGTACAGCCAGCGGGCCGCCGGCACCGCCCAGTTGATTGGCGGACCAGCCTACGGCGGTCAGGGAAAATAGGACCATTGGGTCGGCCTTCAGGGCGTAGCCGATGGCAACAGCCATAGCAGGACCCGCCATTTCAAAGGCGAACTGCCCTACATTGACCAGAAATTGAATCGCCAGCTGCTGTCCCAGGGTTTTGATGATGGTGCCGATAAGCAGAGAGCAGAACAGGCCCTGGGCCATGGCGCCCAGGGCGTCGATCCCATAGCGCTTGGCTGAGATCTCAATATTTTTCCGTTTCAGGAATGCCTTGAATCCTTCCATTTGGGTACACCTGCTTTATAGAATGGTATACAGGTGTCAAGACACCTGTATACCGCATCATACACGAATCGTACCCAATTGTCAACCCGCTTTTTCCGAATATTATTTCCCACTGAAGCACTCCCCTCCGCCTGGTCAGCGGAGGGGAGTGCTTCCAATATGGGGCGGGATATGATTCCGAGAGGACTACTCCTCCAGCAGGACGCCCAATCGCTCCAGCGCGGTCTGCACCCGCTGGAAGGCGGTCTCGTCCGGACAGGAGATGGTATGCAGGTGGATGCCCTCTGTGAGGTTGGACAGGGGGAGGGCGTCAGCCTGTCGGCAGCGGGCCACAAACTGGGCCACGTCGTACCGGCTGGACAGCTGGAGCGGCCCGGTAAGCTGGCCATAGATCGGGTGCTCCACAATGACATCGATCACCGTGCAGCCCTGGTCCACAATGGCGTTGAGCTCGATCTCCATCTGGTCCACCCGGTGGCGGCAGGCCAGAGTGCGAATCAGCCCGTTCCGCTCCTCCGGGAGCATATACCCCCTCGGGGTAGCTGCGATGGACAGCCCCCCCGCCCGCAGCAGGGCTACGTCCCCCACGATGATCTGCCGGCTGACGGAGAAGCGCTCGGCCAAGGCGGCGGCGCTCACCGGCCCCACGGCCTCCTCCAGCGCCTGGGCCACGGCCTGCCGCCTGGCCTGCGCGGCTGACATTGACATGTGACAATTCCCCCTTTCTTCTCCCAGTATACCAGTTCCCGCTCCATCTGTAAATCATCTTGCTTTTTCCCCGGCGTCCGGTTAGAATAAGGTTGATCGTTTGCTGGAAAGGAGCTGTGGCAATGGACCGTGAGGAAGCCTTTGAATTTCTGGACCGGACGGCCCGCGGCATCGCGGAGATGTTCGGCTCCACCTGTGAGACCCTGGTCCACGACATGGGGGACCCCAGCCACCCCATCCTGTCCATCTACAACGGGCACGTCTCCGGCCGGACCGTGGGCTCCACCCTGGACATCCTGGGCACCGCCAAGGAGCTGGACGAGGACGCTCTGGTAACCGACTTCGTCAATCTCTACGCCACCACCCCATCGGGCCAGCAGATCAAGAGCAGCACCTTCCACCTCATCGGGGAGGGATACAACCTGGCCCTTGGCATCAACTTCGACTACAGCTCCCTGGTGTACGCCAACCGCATTCTGGTGGACCTCATGAGCGCGGAGGCCGACCTTCAGAGCGCCCTGTGGCACGGCGGGGACAGCCGTCTGGCCGATGTCTTTGACGAGTGTCTGGCCGCCGTTGGCAAGCCGGTCAGCGCCCTGAACAAGCGGGACCGGATGAAGATCATCGCCCTTCTGGACCAAAAGAACGCTTTCTCCTTCCGCAAGTCGGTGCCTTTTGTGGCCAAGCGGCTCCAGGTCTCCCGGTATACGGTCTATAAATACCTGGGTGAGCTGACCGGCGCCCATGCGGAGGAGAGCGAGGAGGAATAACGCCATGTACGAGGAAAAAATCAACGCCTATTTTGACGCCCCTGAGCGCCGGGCTGAGCTGGTGGAGGCCATCTCCCGGCTGGTACGCATTCGCAGCGTGCGGGAGGAGCCCTTGCCTGGCATGCCCTTCGGCCCCGGCCCCGCCGCCGCCCTGGCGGAGGGTCTGAAGCTGGCCGAAGAGCTGGGCTTTGCCACCCGCAACTACGATAACTACGTGGGCACCGCCGATCTCAACGACAAGGAGACCGCCCTTCACATTCTCTGCCACCTGGACGTGGTGGGCGAGGGCACCGGCTGGACAGTGACGGAGCCCTATGCGCCCAAGGAGGTGGACGGCATGCTCTACGGCCGGGGCACCGACGATGACAAGGGCCCCGTGGCCGCTGTCCTGCTGGCCATGAAGGCCGTGAAGGAGCTGGGCGTCCCCCTCCGGCGCAACGCCCGCCTGCTGATGGGCACCGACGAGGAGAGCGGTTCCAGCGACATCGCCTACTACTACGCCCGGGAGCCCTACGCCCCCTATGCCTTCTCCCCCGACGCGGAGTTCCCCCTCATCAACATCGAGAAGGGCAGCTATAAGCCGGTGTTCACCAAGTCCTGGCCCGCGGAGACCGCCACCCCCCGGGTGACCGAGTTCCGCGGCGGCTTCCGCATCAACGTGCTCCCGCCGGAGGCCGAGTGCTTGGTGGCCGGCCTGTCCGCCGACGCCGCCCGCCCCTATTGCGACCGGGCCGCCGCCGAGACCGGCGTGCGCTACGAGCTGCGCGAGGAGGGGGACAGCCTGCACATCCTCTGCCGCGGCAAGGGCGCCCACGCCTCCCTGCCGGAGGAGGGCGTCAACGCCATCACCGGCCTGCTCCATCTGCTCTGCTCCCTTCCCCTGGCCAAGGTGGGCTCCACCGCCGCCCTCCGCGCCCTGAGTGCCCTCTTCCCCCACGGCGACTGCGCCGGCAAGGCCCTGGGCATCGCCCAGTCCGATGAGCTGTCCGGGGCGCTGACCCTGGCCTTTTCCCTGCTGACCGTCAACGGTACTGGCCTGGAGGGCCAGTTTGACAGCCGGGTACCCATCTGCGCCAACGATGAGAACTGCCGCGCCGCCGCAGAGGCATCTTTTTCCAAGTTTGGCTTTTCCGTCTCCGGCGAGATGGACGCTCCCCACCACACCCCCGCTGACTCCCCGCTGGTCAAGGCCCTGCTCAAGTGCTACGAGCAGTACACCGACTACAAGGGGGAGTGCCTGGCCATTGGCGGAGGCACCTACGTCCACGATATTCCCGGCGGCGTGGCTTTCGGCTGCTGTATGCCCGGTTTTAACGGCAACATGCACGGCGCCGACGAGCACACCTGCATTGCCGACCAGCTCACCGCCGCCAAGATCTTCACCCAGGCCATCATCGACCTGTGCGGCTGAGTCCGCCTTCAGCCCCCTTGAGCAAAGCCCATGGGCTTTGCTGCGGCAATTCCGCCGCAGGCCGTTCCCCATCCGGTCCGCGCCCCGGCGCGTACTATATAAAATAAAGAGAACCGGAACTCAAAAAAGAGAAGAGAAAGCGAGGAACCCCTATGCGCAAAATCTGGAACCGTGTTACCGCAGCCGCTCTGTCCCTCACCGTCGTCCTATCCCTTTCCGCCTGCGGCGGCGGTGGTCTCAGCGCCGACGATGCCACCACGTATGTTCAGGGTATTCTGGACGAGAACTACAAAGGCGTTTATGATCCCGACTTCCTGGAGCTGATCGACATTACCGAGAATGAGGCTGAGGAAACCTACCTGTCCAGCCTGGAGACCGAGGCTGACTTTTTCGCCTCCGCCTTCCTGATCGACGACCTGACCGACGAACTCAAGGCCGAGGTAGTTGACATGTATAAGCAGGTCTACGCCAAGGCCAAGTACACCGTGGATACCGCCACGGAGGTGGACGACAGCACCTTCGGCGTCAAAGTCACTGTGGAGCCTCTGGACGTATTTGACCGGGTTGCCGAGGCCCTGTGGGGCGACACCCCCGACGCCCGCGCCGAAGCTCTCTACAGCCAGGACGTGGACTCCATGACCGATGAGGAGTACGCCGCTTATGACGCGGAGTGGTGCCGCCTGGTCATCGACCTGACCTTGGAGAAGCTGCCCGAGGCGGAGTATCTGGAGGCCCAGAGCAAGGTGGTGCAGATCACCCTGGGCGACGACAACTACTGGTCCCTGGATGAGCAGGATTTCAGCGACCTGGACTGGCTGATCCTTGACTACAACTTCTGAGTACACATGCGCCGCAGATTGGTTTCAGTCTGCGGCGCTTTTGCGATACATGGGGCATCTGTCATGCGAAAAATGGCCCGCGCCAGATGCCGCCCCGAACGGCAGGCCGTACACTTCCGCACATCTGTGTGAGTTTATCACAGACGGCAGCCCCGTCCATCCCCTATACTGGGCGCATCTCAGTAAGGAGGTTGCCTATGGATTTGCAAAAACACCACCGAAGAACGGCAAAGATCGGGGCGGATTGCGTGGCCTGCGGCTGCTGTGTCCGCGTCTGTCCCTTCTCCGCCATCCGAATCTGGAACGGTATCACAGCCCGGGTGGATGCAGACCGATGCGTCGGCTGCGGCAAGTGCGCGGCGGAGTGCCCGGCTACCATAATTACACTGGAGGAGAATCGCCCATGAAAAAGCGCTGGTATGACTTCCTCTGGATCGCCTCTCTCCTCTATCTGGTGTTGGGCTTATTCAACATCCTCTTTACCTGGTTGGGCCTCCTCTGCTTTTTCATCCCTCTGGTCATCGCCTTTGCGGGCGGGGATAAGGGCTACTGCAACCGCTTTTGTGGACGGGGACAGTTGTTCAGCCTGCTGGGTGGACGCTTCGGCCTCTCCCGGCGGGCCGATATTCCCCGGTGGATGAAAAGCAAGGCGTTCCGCTACGGGTTTTTGGGCTTTTTTCTGCTGATGTTCTTCCAGATGCTCTGGAGCACATATCTGGTCTTTGCCGGCGCGCAGGAGCTGCGCCAGGCCGTCACTCTGCTTTGGACGTTCCGGCTGCCTTGGCACTGGGCCTACTATGGAACCCTCTTTTCCCCCGGCGTGGCCCAATTCGCCTTTGGCTTTTACAGCGTCATGCTCACCTCTACGGTGCTGGGGCTGGTCACAATGGTGCTTTTCAAACCCCGCTCATGGTGTGTGTATTGCCCTATGGGCACCATGACCCAGCTTATCTGCCGGGGGAAGCACCGGGGAGAGGCCGCCCTCCACTCCCCGGCACAAGGTAGTTGACATTTTCCCCTCCGTCCCGTATACTATAAAGTATAGAAGTCCTACTGAAGTTCATATGGTCGGATGATGGGGTGGGGAGAGCGCGGCACACCGCCGCCGCCGAAGGGGCAGCGCAGTGATCTCTCAGGCAGAAGGACCGGCCCCGGACGAGGCTCTGGAAAGCGGACCGCAGTCCGCGCCGACGGGGGCAAAACTCTCAGGCAACCGAACAGAGGCGCATGGCAGCATTGCCATGCGCTTTTTTTGACCCCAATTTTAAAGGAGGGCATGGAAATGGAACGCAAAACTCCGCTCTACGACCGCCACACGGCGGCGGGGGGCAAGCTGGTTCCCTTTGCCGGATGGCTGCTGCCGGTGCAGTACTCCGGCGTCATCGCCGAGCATAGGGCCGTGCGCACCGGCTGCGGCCTGTTCGACGTCAGCCACATGGGAGAGCTGCTCCTCCGGGGCCCCGACGCCCTGGCCAACCTCAACCGGCTCATGACCAACGACTTTTCCGGCATGGCGGACGGCCAGGCCCGCTATTCCCCCATGTGCTACGAGGACGGAGGCGTGGTGGACGATCTGATCGTCTACCGCTGTTCGGACACGGCCTGGCTGGCGGTGGTCAACGCCTCCAACATCGGCAAGGACCGGGATTGGATGACCGCCCACCTGGCCGGGGACTGCACTTTGGAGGATCTCTCCGATCAGACGGCCCAGCTCGCCCTCCAGGGGCCCGGTGCGGAGGCGCTGCTGCGCACCCTGACGGCGGACCTTCCGGCGAAGAACTACACCGCCGTGCTCCACGGCACGGTGGACGGCCGGCCCTGCCTGGTCTCCCGCACCGGGTACACCGGCGAGGACGGCTTTGAGCTCTACTGCGCCCCGGCGGACGCCCCCGCCCTTTGGGACGCGCTGACGGCCGCCGGGGCCCTCCCCTGCGGCCTGGGGGCCCGGGATACCCTGCGGCTGGAGGCCGCCATGCCCCTCTACGGCCACGAGCTCTCTCCCTCCATCAACCCCTACGAGGCGGGGCTGGGCATCTTCGTCAAGCTTGAGAAGCCCGACTTCATCGGCAAGGCCGCCCTGGAGCGGGCCCGCCCCGTGTCCCGCCGCCGGGTGGGTCTCCAGATGACCGGGCGCGGCATCGCCCGGGAGGGCTGCCCGGTGTACGACGGCGGGCGGCAGGTGGGCGTGGTCACCTCCGGCACCCACTGCCCCTGGGTGGGGCAGGCGGTGGCCCTGGCCCTGGTGGACGCGGCGTACAAGGAGCCGGGCACCCCGCTCCAGGTGGACGTGCGGGGGCGCCGGGTGGACGCCCAGGTGGTCAAAACGCCCTTCTACCGGCGGGGATAAGGGCAAACCGGCCACGCCGGCTGCCGCCCCTTCCCAGCTCATTTTATAAAAACAATTTTAAATTATACAGGAGGTTATTACTATGAACATTCCCGAGGAACTGCGCTATACCAAATCCCACGAGTGGCTCAAGGAGGAGGACGGCGTCTGCACCGTCGGCCTCACCGACTTCGCCCAGCACGCCCTGGGGGATATCGTCTTTGTCAACCTGCCCCAGGAGGGGGACCCTGTCACCGCCGGGGAGGCCCTCGGCGATGTGGAGTCGGTGAAGGCGGTGTCCGACGTGCTCTCCCCTGTGTCCGGTGTGGTAAAGGCGGTCAACGAGGAGCTGCTGGACAATCCCGCCCTGGTGAACGAGGACCCCTACGGGGCCTGGCTGATCCAGGTGGAGCAGATGACCGATGAGGAGGAGCTGCTGGACGCGGCGGCCTACGAGGCCCACTGTGCCGCGGAGGAGGGCTGACATGGCCGGATATCTGCCCGCCGCGGCGGCGGAGCGGGCCGCCCAGTACGCCGCCCTGGGTCTGTCCGGCCCGGAGGCGCTGTACCGGGACGTGCCGGAGTCCGTGCGCCTCACCGCCCCCCTGAACCTGCCCCCTCCCCAGTCGGAGCTGGAGGTCCGCCGCACCCTGGAGGCCCTGGCGGAGCAGAACATCCGCTTCCGCACCATCCTGCGGGGGGCCGGGGCTTACGACCACTACATCCCCGCGGCGGTGAGCCGCATCGCCTCTAAGGAGGAGTTCGTCACGGCCTATACCCCCTATCAGGCGGAGATCAGCCAGGGGGTGCTCCAGTCCATTTTCGAATTCCAGACCATGATCTGTGAGCTCACCGGCCTGGACGCGGCCAACGCCTCGGTGTATGACGGGGCCTCCGCCGCGGCGGAGGCGGTGGCCATGTGCCGGGAGCGGAAGCGGACGAGGGCCGTGGTGTCCGCCGCCGCCCACCCGGACGTGATTTCCACTATCCGGACCTACAGCTTCGGCGCGGGTACCGAGGTGGCGGCGGCCCCGGCGGAAAACGGCGTCACCAATCTCACCGGACTGCTGGATGAGACCACCGCCTGCGTCTATGTCCAGCAGCCCAACTTCTTCGGCCAGCTCGAGGATCTGCCCGCCCTGGCCGCGCAGGTACACGCTGCCGGGGCCAGACTGATCGTGGGGGTCAACCCCGCCGCCCTGGGGGTGCTGGAGTCCCCCGGCGCCTGCGGGGCGGACATCGCCGTGGGCGAGGGACAGCCCCTGGGCCTCCCCCTGTCCTGGGGCGGGCCCTACCTGGGCTTCATGGCCGCCTCCCAGTCCCTCATGCGCAGGCTGCCCGGCCGCATCGTGGGAGAGACCCGGGACAGCCGGGGAGAGCGGGCCTTTGTCCTCACCCTGCAGGCCCGGGAGCAGCACATCCGCCGGGAGAAGGCCTCGTCCAACGTGTGCTCTAACGAGGCGCTGTGCGCCCTCACCGCCTCCGTCTACCTGTCCCTCATGGGGCCGGACGGGCTTCGGCAGGTGGGCGAGCAGTGCCACGCTAAGGCCCACTACCTGGCCGCAGAGCTGTGCCGGCTGCCCGGCGTGTCCCTGCGCTACCCCGGCCCCTTCTTCCACGAGTTTGTCACCGATCTGCCCGAACCCCAGAAGGTGCTTTCCGCCCTGGAGGCGCGCGGCATCCTGGGGGGCTGGCCGGTGGAGGGCGGGCTGCTGTGGTGCGCCACGGAGAAGCAGAGCCGCGCCGAGCTGGACGAGGCCGTGTCCATTGTCAAGGAGGTGCTGGACAGATGAAGCTGATTTTTGAGCGCAGCCGCCCTGGCCGGGGGAACGATCTTCTGCCGTCTCTGGACGTGCCCGCCGCCCCCCTGCCGGAGAAGTACCGGCGGAAAACGGTCCCCCGCCTGCCGGAGCTGGGGGAGAGCGACCTGTCCCGCCACTATCAGGCCCTCGCCCGCCGGGCCTTCGGCGTGTGCGACGGCTTCTACCCACTGGGCTCCTGTACCATGAAGTACAACCCCAAGCTGGGGGAGGAGGCCGCCGCCCTGCCCGGCTTTACCGGTCTGCACCCCCTCCAGCCCGCCCACACCGTCCAGGGCGCTCAGGCCGTCCTGGCCCGGGCAGAGCACCTGCTCTGTGAGATCACCGGCATGGATGCCGTCACCCTCCAGCCCGCCGCAGGAGCCCATGGGGAATTCCTGGGCTTGCTGCTCATCAAGGCCTACCACCACAGCCAGGGGGACACGGGCCGCACGGTGATCCTGGTGCCCGACTCCGCCCACGGCACCAACCCGGCCTCCGCCGCCATGGCGGGCTTCACCGTCAAAAACATCCCCTCCACCCCCGAGGGGCTGGTGGATCTGGAGGCCCTGCGGGCCGCCTGCGGCCCCGACACGGCGGGGCTGATGCTCACCAATCCCAACACCGTGGGGCTCTTCGAGAAAGACATCCTGGAGCTCACCGCCCTCGTCCACGCCGCCGGGGGCCTCGTCTACTACGACGGGGCCAACCTCAACGCCATCATGGGGGTGGCCCGGCCGGGCGACATGGGCTTCGACGTGTGCCACCTCAACCTCCACAAGACCTTCGCCACCCCCCACGGCGGCGGCGGCCCGGGCAGCGGTCCGGTGGGGTGCAAGTCGTTTCTGGCCCCCTTCCTGCCCGGTTCCGCCCTGTGCCGCAACGGCGGAGAGCACTCCATCGGCCAGGTGCGGGCCTTCCACGCCAACTTCCTGGTGGTCGTCAAGGCCCTGGCCTACCTGCTGCGGCTGGGAAACACCGGCGTGGCCGAGGCCGCCCACACGGCGGTGCTCAACGCCAACTATCTCAAAAGGAAGCTGGAGGAGGCGGGCTATACCGCCGCCTTCCCCGGCCTGTGCATGCACGAGTTTGTGCTCACCCTGGAGGAGCTGAAGAAGGAGACGGGGGTATCCGCCCTGGACGTGGCCAAGGCCATGCTGGACGCGGGCATCCACCCGCCCACCATGTATTTCCCCCTGATCGTCCACGAGGCGCTGATGTTCGAGCCCAC
>OMGQ01000748.1_pt1 | contig 25808 bp, 25 predicted proteins | sample 1646071 | NCBI WGS metagenome assembly OMGQ01 (sample SAMN05578585, study PRJEB25193) | human gut metagenome | biome: Human Microbiome; feature: human-associated habitat; material: feces | host: Homo sapiens | place: USA:Birmingham
GTTGATGAGGATGACTGCCTTGCATCAGATGATGATTTTGATGATGATGTTATATTTGATGAGAAAGACGGAGACGTTGAGGTTGAAGTCAAGGTAATCAATGAGAAGGCAGATAGCAAGGAAGAAGAAAAGCCTGAAAAGGAAGAATCTGATGATGATACAGAAGAAACAGAGACAATTAATCTTGAAGAAGTGTAATAACTTCACTATGCTAAAGAATTATGAAGAACAGAGATAAGATATTAGATTACTTTGATAATGTGGCAGATGGCACAATTGTGTCGGCTAATGATATGTATGAGCATGGATTTGAGAGGATGAATCAGGAAGCATTCTTCCGGGCTGTCGAAAGGCTCTCTGACGAGGGTGAGATAATCCGTGTTGGAAGAGGTATGTATATTAAGAAATCAGACGCACAGGGAGATATTACAGAGCTTTTACTGAATTATTTCTTTGGAGAGGATAATTCAAGCGGAATGTTTACCGGAATACACCTGTATAACAAATATTCACTTACGAATGTTAAGTCTGATAATATAAGCTTGTATTCTAACGTGTGTAAGCAGTCTGTATGTCATATTGGTAATATAGAGGTGAAAAGACCTGCAGTAGAACTTGATTTTGATAATACAAGAATTATTGAGGCAATGGAGATATTCCAGAATTATTTTGACATTCCTGAACTTGATAAAACTAAGTTTGCAAGATATGCAAAGCAGTTTGCAAGGGGTTATGATGATGAGGCCGCGGTAACAGTATTGCGAAGCATGAAGTATAAGAAAAGATCAATTGCTTTTATGAAGAAGGTTCTTGATACATACAAGGTTCCTAATACTTTATCTCAGTTTTTAAGTAATGCTTCACATTATAAAGTGCCAACATTTAATAAGCTCGCAAGATAATTAAGAATTGGCTTATCTAAGGAAAGGACAGAATATGAAGAAGATAATGATTGCATCAGATATACACGGTTCTGCATATTATTGCAGAAAGCTGCTTGAAAGATATGAAGCAGAGAAGCCAGACAGACTCGTTCTTTTAGGTGATATACTATATCATGGTCCGAGAAATGACCTGCCTAAGGAATATGCACCTAAGGAGGTTATTGCAATGCTCAATCCTTTACGCAATGAGATTATATGCGTAAGAGGTAATTGTGATACAGAGGTTGACCAGATGGTGCTTGACTTTAATGTACTTGCAGAGCAGGCATATCTTAATTTCAATGACAGATCAATCGTTCTTGCACATGGACACAAGCTTGATGAGAAGAATATACCTGCATTAAAGGAAGGCGATATTCTACTTTGCGGACATACACATGTACCTAAGTGTGAGAAGAGAGATAATTACATATACATGAACCCTGGTTCAGTTTCAATTCCTAAAGAAAACTCAGAACACAGTTATATGATACTGGAGGATAAGTTCTACTGGAAGAACCTCGATGGGGAAGAGTACATGGAATATTAATATATCATATTTATTTTATACATTTTTAATTGCTTTTATTGTGTTGTGTGTTACCATATGTATGTTGATGTGAATTACTTCAATATATAGAAAGGGAATGTTTTTTATGAACCGATTTAAGCAGAGTTTTTCAAGATTTATGTATGGAAGATATGGCATGGACCAGCTTTCGAGATGTTTATCATATGTAGTTCTTGTTCTGATTATACTTACTTTCTTTTTAAGGAGTAATGTAATATATACAGTAGCACTCCTTGGTATTGTGTACATATATTTCAGAATGTTTTCAAGAAATATATCAAGAAGAAGTGCTGAAAACCAGAAGTATATGAAGATTCATTATAAATTTATGAGTAGGTTTAACAAGGTAAGAGCAAGAATTAAGGACAGTAAGACACATAGAATTTTCAAATGTCCAAGCTGTGGGCAGAAGATAAGAGTTCCTAAGGGAAAGGGCAGAATTAGTATTAAGTGTCCTAAGTGTCGTATAGAATTTATCAAGAAAACATGATATTTAACTAATTAACGGCTGGTGCGTATGCATCAGCTGTTTTCATGTTATAGGAGATGTCAGCATAGATATTATGTGAGCTTAACTGGAGAATTATATGTGAATCCGAGAATTGAAAATCTATTGCAGATTAGTGCTGATACAAGTGAAGATATAAGGCAGCAGGTACCTGATATGGATGCCGGGTTTGATGACTCTGACAGAACATGGGAGATAATTGTCAAGACAGCTGGAAGTCTGGATAGGATTAGAAGCATTTATACAAATGCTGAGTTTACGCAGCTTCTATGTGGATACTGGATTGTAAGAACAACGATTGATAAAATTGAAGCACTTGCTACAGAACCAGAGATAATATTTATTGAAAAGCCTAAGGCATTATATTTTGAATTGTATGCAGCTAAGTCAGAAGCCTGTGTTAATGTTGCAAAAGCAGAAGAAACCCAGTATGGAGGCGTGACTGGAAAAGGTGTACTTGTAGCGGTAATTGATTCTGGGATAGATATAGAAAATGGTGAATTTCTTGATGACTCAGGGAAAACAAGAATTAAGGCGTTGTGGGACCAGACAACAGGCATTACATATTCTGACAGGGAAATTAACAGTATACTGGAAGATTACAGGAATGGAGCTGTAAAGACACTGCCAGCTAGGGATGTAACCGGACACGGCAATGAAGTTGCAGTTATTGCATGTGGAAGGAGCGGTGTTGCTTCAGACGCAGATATTATAATTGTAAAGCTGGGAAATTCAGGGGGAAACGCATATATAAGGACAACGCAGATTATGAAAGGCGTTGATTACTGCATAAGAAAAGCTATTGAATATAGTCAGCCGGTTGCGGTTAATATAAGTTATGGTGGAACTTATGGCAATCATGAGGGCAGTTCTATATTTGAAATGTTTATAGATGACTGCTGTTCAACATACAGATGCAGTATATGTATAGGTGTTGGCAATGAAGGAGAAGGAAGAACACATTATTCAGGTCAGCTTGTCAGTGGAAATGTACTGGATGAAGAGCTTGCAATTGGTGATTATGAGCCTCAGATAAGTATACAGATATGGAAAAGGGCAATGGACAATGCAAGAATTGAACTTATTGCGCCAACAGGGGAAAGACTGGTTATAAGTGAAAGAAATGCGGGGGTTGTGCATCATAACATTAAGAATATGCGTATCGTATCAAAGGCGTATGGACCGGGACCATTCTATATGGGTGAAGAGATATATGCAGCCATAGTTGCGACAAGCGGATATATTACTTCTGGAATATGGGATATAAGATTTACCGCAGCAAATGTGTTGGATGGATTCTTTAATATGTGGCTTCCTCCGGTTTCGACATTAAGCAGTGCAACAGGATTTTTAAGGCCGTCGCCTGAGTACACATTTACAATACCGGGGACTTCGAGGCGGGCAATATGTGTTGGCGCCAATGGGCGTGCTCCGGGGAGTGCGGCCACATTTTCTGGCAGGGGAGTTAATGTAAAAAGCGGCCTTCTGCTGTATGCAAAACCTGACATAACAGCACCGGGAGTTAATATAAGAATTCCAGGAAATAAGGAGAAAACTGTCACGGGGACATCTTTTGCAACCCCAATGGTTACGGGTGCTGCTGCAATGTTGATGGAATGGGGGATTGTGAAGGGCAATGACCAATATATGTATGGTGAAAAGCTTAAAGCATACCTTATAAATGGTGCAACACGGGTGGGAAATGTATGGCCTGATTCAGCCAGAGGCTGGGGAGAATTATGCGTTGCGGCAAGCATTCCTGCCAAATAAATTCATTTAACACTTGAAAAATATACAAACATTGTGGTAAAGTATGTTTAACATACAGTATTAATGTGTTATTAGAAAAGAGGTTATATATATGAAGATTTCAACAAAGGGAAGATATGCGCTCAGGGTCATGATTGATCTTGCGGAGCATAATACAGGAGAATATATTCCACTTATGGATATTGCCAGAAGACAGGATATTTCTGAGAAGTATCTGGAAGCGATTGTTGCAACATTAAGCAAGAATGATTTTCTCATATCATTAAGAGGAAAGGGTGGCGGATACAAGCTTGCACGCAATCCGGAGGATTATTCAGTGCTTAGCATACTTCTTGTAACAGAGGGTTCACTTGCACCGGTAGCATGTCTTGAGAAGAAGCCTAACAGATGTCCGAAGGTGGCAGAATGTAAGACATTACAGATGTGGGAAGATTTTGAGAAGCTTGTTAATGATTACTTCAGCAATATTACAATAGCAGATTTGGTTAATTCTAATGTGGGAATAGACAGTTATATTATATAGTAAATGTTAATGATAGTTCATGACTGCCTGAGATTGTTCAGGCAGTTATATTTTTTCTTGAATAACCTATTGACATACTAGGTAAAAGGGTTTAATATATGGACAGTTCAATAAATATTGAATGTTCATCGCATAACAGATGAAAGGATGAGAAATATATGAGTGGTTTTAATACATCACTGCTGCATGATGGCGTTGACGATTATCCCAACGGAGCAACACTTGTTCCTATATATCAGTCAAGCGCATTTAAGCATGAGAGTGCAGAAGAACTGGAGAGAATATTTGATAATAAAGCGATGGGATTCTCATATACGAGAATCAATAATCCGACGATAGAAGCATTTGAAAAGAGAATTACCAAGCTGGAGAAAGGTTTTTCAAGTGTAGCGTGTTCTTCTGGAATGGCGGCAATATTCAATTCTATAGCCAATATTGTAAGACAGGGCGATGAGGTTGTTGCTTCATGTGGATTATATGGTGGAACAGTCGAACTGTTTGAAGACTTAGAAAGCTTTGGCATTACAGTGAAATATGTGGTTGATAATAAGCCAGAGTGTTTTGAAGAACTTATAACAGATAAGACAAGAGTTGTATTTGCAGAGACAATCGGTAATCCCAAGCTTGATGTAACAGATATTAAGGCAGTAGCGGATGTTGCACATGCACATGGAATTCCGCTTATAGTTGATAATACGGTATCAACGCCATATCTTATACAGCCTATAATGCTTGGTGCAGATGTGGTAGTTAATTCATCATCAAAGTACATTAATGGAAGCAGTGATGCGATAAGCGGAATACTTACATTTAATGGAAAGTTCAAGTTTGATAAAGAAAAGTATCCGGGACTTAAACCATATTTGAAATTCGGTCCAATGGCATATATAATTAAACTTCGTAACGGATTATTCAGAAATACTGGTGGTTGTCTTTCACCACACAATGCTTTTCTTAATAACCTGGGACTTGAGACATTAGGGCTTAGAATGGAGAGACACTGTTCTAATGCGTATGAACTTGCCAGATACTTAGACACATTTAAAGGAATTACAGTTAATTATCCGGGACTTGAGAGCAGTCCGTATCATGAAGTGGCTGATAAGCAGTTTACTAAAGGCTATGGTGCGATAATAACCTTCAGGGTTGGAAGCAAGGAAAGAGCATTTAAGATAATTAATGTATTAAAGATTCCTAATATTGTTTCTAACATAGGAGATACCAAGACACTGGTTATCCACCCTGCTTCAACGATTGCACTTCATTTAAGCGATAAAGATAAAGAAGCTTCGGGAGTGTATGACGATCTGATAAGAGTCAGCGTAGGAATAGAGGATATAGATGATCTTAAGGAAGATTTCAGGGCAGCCTTAGAGTCTACTGATAATGAATAGTGCATGGCACGGAAATGAGGATATTATGGCAGAGAAAGTTGATTATGGAACACTTAAGAAGGGCGGATTCATGAGACAGAAGCAGAAGAATAACTTCTCACTTCGTCTTGCAGTTGTAGGAGGATATCTTACAGCCGAGAATCTTACCAAGATTGCTGAAGTTGCAGAAAAATATGGAGACGGACATGTCCATCTTACATCAAGACAGGGCGTTGAGATTCCATTTATTAAACTTAAAGATATAGATGCTGTTAAGGAAGAACTTGCAGAGGGCGGCTGCAGACCTGGTGTATGTGGTCCGAGAGTGCGTACAGTCACAGCCTGTCAGGGCAATACAATATGTCCTAGCGGTAACATAGATTCATATGACATTGCAGTTAAGTTAGACGAAAGATATTTCGGAAGAGAGCTTCCACATAAGTTCAAGTTCGGTGTTACAGGATGTCAGAACAACTGTCTTAAGGCAGAGGAGAATGATGTTGGTATCAAGGGTGCTGCTGATGTTAAGTGGATTGAAGACAAATGTATTGGCTGTGGCGTATGTGAGAAGGCCTGTCGTACAGGTGCAATCACAATGCAGGATGGCAAGGTGGCAGTTGATTATGACAAATGTAATTACTGCGGCAGATGTGCTAAATCCTGTCCAACAGATGCGTGGGACGCACCTTCTGCATATATCATTTCATTTGCAGGAACATTTGGTAATTCTATAAGCAAGGGTGAATCACCACTTCCGCTTATCAGAAATGAAGAACAGTTATTCCGTGTCTGTGATGCAGCAATCCAGTTCTTTGCAGACAACGCAAAGCCAAGTGAAAGATTTAAGTTCACACTCGACAGAGTTGGAAGAGAAGAATTCTATAAGAAGATTAAGGAGGCATACAATGGCTGATTTTGAGATTGATGATACAGTAGATATTACTGATGTGGTCTGCCCAACAACATTTGTTAAGGCAAAAGTAGCACTTGAGGAATTAGATGACGGACAGATTCTTGCAGTCAGAATGAATGACGGCGAGCCTGTTCAGAATGTTCCAAGAAGTATTAAGGAAGAGGGACATCAGATATTAAAGCTTACAGCTAATGAGGATGGTACATATACTCTTATCGTAAGAAAGGTAGAAGACGAGGATTAAGGAAAGGAGGGCTTATGGCAGCCAGAGCTAATGCAGAGAATTTCGAAGAACTGGTTCTTAAGTCAGAACTTCCGGTTCTTGTGGATTTCTATTCAGATTCATGCATCCCATGCAAGATGATGGCAGGGGTTGTAGGAGACATTGAAGATGATTACGAGGGAAAGCTTAATGTTTACAAGGTAAATGTAAACTTTGATGAATCGCTTGCTTCTAAATATGAAGTATTGGCAGCACCTACATTTGTTGCATTCAACAAAGGTGCTGAGACAGGCAGAATTGCAGGAAAGACAACTAAGGATGCACTGCTTGGATTATTTGAAGGATTAAATTAGTTAACAGGGAGGAATGTTATGAAGATCACAGTTGCAGGAAACAGGAAGGAATATGAAGACGGAATTACAGTAGCAGAGCTTATCGTCAAGGAGAATGTTGAGAATCCGGAATATGTAACAGTTACTGTTAATGATGATTTTGTTGAGAGAGATGATTTTGAGACAACAAAGTTAAATGAAGGCGACGCAGTTGAATTCTTATATTTCATGGGAGGAGGAGCATACTAATGGCGTTTACTAATGAACAGCTTGAAAGGTATTCACGCCACATTATTTTAAAGGAAGTTGGAGCTAAAGGCCAGAAGAAGCTTCTTAATGCGAGCGTGCTTATAATCGGTGCAGGCGGACTTGGTGCTCCTGCAGCTATGTATCTGGCAGCAGCCGGAGTTGGAACAATCGGTATTGTTGATGCTGATGAGGTTGATTTATCTAATCTTCAGAGACAGATTATCCATTCAACAGCAGATATCGGTAAGGCTAAGGTTAAATCTGCTAAAGAAACAATGGAAGCAATCAATCCTGATGTAACAGTTAAGACTTACAGAGAATTCGTTACATCTGAGAATGTTATGGAGCTTATCAAGGATTATGATTTCATCATTGATGGAACAGATAATTTCCCAGCAAAGTTCCTTATTAATGACGCATGTGTTATGGCTGGAAAGCCTTTCTCTCATGCAGGTATCATAAGATTCAAGGGTCAGCTTATGACTTATGTACCAGGAGAAGGACCATGCTACAGATGTGTATTCAAGAATCCACCACCAAAGGACGCAGTTCCTACATGTAAGCAGGCGGGCGTTATTGGAGCAATGGGTGGTGTTATCGGAAGCCTTCAGGCAATGGAAGCTATCAAGTACATTATTGGAAAGGGAGACCTTCTTACAGGAAGACTTCTTACATATGATGCTTTAAAGATGGAATTCCATACAATTAAGCTTCCAAAGGATCATCATTGTGCTATATGCGGCGATAATCCTACAATTCATGAGCTTATTGATTATGAACAGGCTGAATGTGATATGCATAAGTAATAAGAGAAAATATATGTGATGGCAGAATAATGGGATAATCATGTGCAGGCACGCTTTCGCTACTTGTCGTTCACAGCGGTACTAAGCTCGCCAACGCCGAAGGCGTTGGCTTGCTAAGTGCCGGTGACTCCAAAGTGCGCTGCACATGGTTATCTCATTATTCTGCTTATATATGTTTTCTCTGCCAGCGTGTGCGCGGGGCTTACGCTGGATAAGTATGAAAGTGATATTTTTTATTGGAGGATGAGCATGATTATTCGAATGAAAAAATCTGATTATGATGCAGTTGTGCAATATTGTTTATCGGGGCTTCCTAATGAATCTTGTGGGCTTATTGCGGGATTTGTTGATGGGGATGTTAAGTCTATTGAGAATGTGTATTTTCTTACTAATCTTGACCATAATAATGTACATTTTACTATGGATTCTAAAGAACAGTTCGCAGCAGTCAAGGATGCAAGAAGTCTTGGATTAACCATGCTTGGAAACTTTCATTCACACCCGGAAACTCCTTCAAGACCTTCCGAGGAGGATAAGAGACTAGCATATGATTCGACTGCTGTATATATGATTATGTCCCTTATGGATAATGATAATCCTGTGTTTAAGGCATTTGGTGTTGATAAGGATAAGAATGTTACGGAGCATGTGCTTGAGATTGTGTAGGGTAATGTGTCTGGATACTGTACGTAAGAAGAACATCAGCAGAGTGATAATGGTCCGATACAAGGTGTTATACACATGATACCTATAGATAGTCGCATTGTAAGAATCCTTATAGGAAAAAAGAAGGAGAATTTAAATTATTTTTAGCTTTTTGAAGCATAATAACCTATAAGCGGCATGAAATAAGCAGCTTTATAGGTAAATATGAAACTAAAATGGAGAAAAAGTGGAAAATATGCCTATAAGAGAGCAAGAAGATATGATTATATAGGCAGAGAACGAAAATGAATGGTTTGAAAATCACCTCTTCGCTTTATGTTAAGTGAAGGGGTTTTTTATGTATGGAAGGAAAATGAGGAAACTACGCGATTCTCGCTACGCTGGATTGATATTTCAGGCATTTGTTAGTAACATTTTAATAAACAGACAGTGCTGTGAAATTAATTGACAATCAAGGAGGACGACATATGGATAAGCAGAAGACGGGCGAGCTTATAAGGAATGCGAGGATTAAAAAAGGGTATACCCAGGTTGAACTTGGTGATTTAATTGGTGTAACTAACAAAGCAATTTCCAGATGGGAAAAAGGAGACAGTTTTCCCGATATCAGTGTAATTGAGGAGTTGTCGAGGGTACTTGATATCAGAATTCAGGATATTGTGATAGGAGATGTTACGGAGCCTGATAGTGAAACAGCAGTTACAGAGGTTGTAAGAGCAGCAAAGCTTCAGGACAAGGTGAAGAAAAGAAAATTCATTTCGAGTGGGGTATCCTGCATAGCTGCCGGATATATGCTTGTATGTGGATGGTATTCATTCAGAGGACAGGCAGACAATTCAATTCTGGGTTATCTTGCGGTTTCGCTGGCTATAGTGATTGCTATAATGCTTGCAGGTGAAAAGTCTGGCGGAGTACATATGCATAACGGGAACGCAGGCGGGCGTGTATATAATATAATAGGATTTGCAAGTATGGGATACTGTCTGGTTATGATGATTGTGGTCAGCAGCATTTTTAATAATTCTGTGGCAGATTCATGGAAGATTGCCGGACACATTGGAAAGATTATAAATGTACAGCTTATTATAATTTTTGTGCTTAATCTGGCTGCGCTTGTTATTCAGGATTACAACAGTGAGCATAAATACGAAGGAGTAATGAGTGTGGCTTACAGTCTTGTAACAGCATGCTTTATGAGTATGATGTATTCGTGTATTCTGCATACATTATCAGATATGCATAGTTTTAATAAATATATTATGATAATAGCTGTTGTTGCTGTGATTGAAATGCTGATAGCATATTTCATTAGTTTTAGAATAAAAAAACATAATTGGTCACATGAAAAATAAAAAAATGAACAGATAATGTAGAAATAGAAGCATTTGGGGAAGCAGATGGTTTTGTGTTGTAAATTGGTGTATAATCAAAACATACAAAACAGCTTAATCCGTAATATAGATATACATAAAGAGCAGGAGCATGTTACATGAAATTGTGTAACATGCTCCTGCTGTTTTTAAAATCATAAAGCAAAGATTACAGGCATGGTGTAATGAGGATTAGTATAAAAAATATATGCAATTGAGGTAGAAATTTGAGCAGTTCGGGTAGCAAATGAGTTTACAACACAAGTCAATGATATAATTATCAAAAATAAGCAGAGAACATTTGCTTTAGAATCCGGAACAAATGAATATGTTAAAGGTGGGCAGATGAATTCTCAAAGTGGAAAGTGAGGGAGAATACATATGAATATACTAAAAAAGATAACAAGTATTGCTTTGACTGTGACAACAATTATAGGTATATCACCTGTGAATCCAGATAATATTACCAGAGTCAGTGCTGAAGAGAATAAGCTGTCATTTACGGTGGCATTTTATTCCCGCGCTATGGTGAGTGAGGAAAATGGGTTATCAGAGTTCTTCAAACAGTTAGGTGATAAACTGGATTGTAATATTACATGGATATGTCCTGATAATGCTGATTATGATGATTATGTTAAGCAGACATTTACAAGTGGTGATATGCCGGATGTCATGTTATTAGATAATGATTATCTTGAATATTACGCCTATAATGGGCGCTTGTGGGATATGAAAGAAGCATGGGATAATTCCAAAACAAAGAATTCAGGTAAATTGAGTGACTACGCAATTAAATATATTGAATATAACGGTAATGCATATACATCAGATAATGAGAGCATGTATGGATTTTCACTACAGAGAGGTCAGGGAATAGTTACTTATATCAAGGCATCTGAATTAAGAAAAGCAGGATATGATCCTAAGGTTATAAAGAATGCTAATCTTACATTTGATGAATACTATGAAATTCTCAAGAATATAAAAAAGAGTAATCCTGCAGGATATAATCCGCAAGATACAATAGTAAGTCCTCCGGGTTTCTTTTATGCATATGGTAATTTACATACACAATATCTGCCTGAATTTTATCAGGATGCAAAGGGAGGCTTTTACAGAAATTCAGATGGTGAATTCGTAGATGGATTTACTGAGCAGGCTATGGTTGATGCATTGAATAGAATCAGTACAGCAGTTGATGAAGGCGTGCTAGATAGAACTGCTGAATATTCTAATACTATGAATGCAAGGAATTTATTCATCGTGAATGCTTCAAAAGTTCTTTCATATTACAGTGGAGCTTGGGGAAATACATTACGTAGCAGATTGGATGAAAGAGGAGCAGACAGTGAACTTATAGCTATTAAACCGGTTAATAATGGGAAATATATAGTTCCATTGACACCAGCATGGGCAATTATTGACAAGAAAGATGGAAGACAGCAGCAGATATTCGATAAATTCATCGATACAATGCTGGATGGACGGGATATACAGATGCTTTGGACATATGGTGTTAAGGGTGTTCACTGGGATACTAAGGCAGAGACAGTAACCACTGGAAGTACTACAAACAGTTATAAAGAAGGCGAATTTCATATGCTGCCTAGACTTGATTCCCCTAAGCTTCTGAACTCAAGGAATTTTATTGAAGATTCAAGGTCTTTAAGAGAATTTGATGATGACATGTTAGATGGTCAGTTAACGAATCCTATGGATAAATATAAATATGCCAAAGAGGTAAAAGAAGATCTATATATGGTTATAGAAAATTCTGAGTTTGAAACAAGTGTTCCATATACACCTGAAATGGATGGAAATATCGGTGATATTAATACAATGAGAGAAGAAATGGTCAGAGAGGTGGCAATGGGATACTGCACAGTAGAACAGGCTATGGAGGAATATAAAAATAAGGTAGGAAAAAAAGTGGAGACTGTTCTGGAAGGATTGAACAAATATAAGTTCACTCCAAAGGGTGAAGAGTCATCAATAGAAAAGATTATTGAAAATAATAATCTTTCATACAGTGTCAATAAGAATTCAGCAGGAATACAGATGTTGACAGGCGTAGGAACTGCATGCAAAGCGGATACATTAAAGGTTGGATTTGGTAAAAATGTAGTGCTGAAAAGTTCAGAAGGAATACAGCTTGCAGATGATGCCATCGTAGGAACAGGCTGTGTTGTAGAACTGACACATGATGGAAATGTTATTGATACCGTCAATGTCGTTGTAAAAGGTGATACAGACGGAACAGGAACAATAGATGTCCTTGACATGGAAGCAATCCAAAAGTCAATCCTTGGAATTGGAGATAAGTTATCAGGTGCATATAAAGAAGCTGCTTCATTAACAGATGGTGATGATATCACGGTGCTTGATATGGAGGCAATTCAGAAAGATATTCTGGGAATTCAGAAGATTAATTAAATATTAGATAAGCGATAACAGGGATATATCATTCTTTCAAAGATGGTATATCCTTATTTTTTGTATAAATTATTAATCAGAATATAAAATAAACGATTGAATTCTTTGTATAAAAATGTTAATATGAATCTTGATTTTATCAGTTTTCATGTTCGATATGCACAAAAACATGTATACTGTATGAGGTAAAGGAGAGGAAAAATGAAGCAGAAAATGAAAAAAGTTTTTGCAAAAGCGCTTGCAGGACTGCTTATTGTAAGTAATTTATCAATTGCAGTACCAGGTACAATTCATGCCGCATCAGCAGCAAGCTTTGCGACAGTTGGGGGAGCTAATGAAACACTTTATGCCACAATTTCTGGCATAAAAGATGCTGATGTAACAGCCGTTTCGTATAGTGGAACAATATCAGGAACACTTACTGGGGATGACTTTACATATCTTGTAAGGGATTACAACGGAGGTGTAAGAATTGATATTCCAGGTGTTAAAGCAGGTACATACACATTAACAGTAACAACCAAGAATGGAACAGTTACTAAGAGTGGAATTAATGTAACTGAACAGGACCGTTCGGGATATGCACATTTTAATTATACAGACGGAGTAGGTGCATATAATGATGACGGAACATTAAAGGACAACGCAATTGTTCTTTATGTAACTGATGAGAACAAGAATACAGTAACACTTAGCTATGGCGGGATAACTGTTAAGGGTATTGGTAATATTCTTAATTCTGTAGGTAAAGAGTGTGGAGAAAAAGGCCACGAGGGTGAATGCAAGAAAGTTTCAAAAGGTAAGACAATATATGCCAAGGCTAATACTAATCAGGGTATTATTCAGAAGCTTGCAGAGAATAATATTCCTTTAGTAGTCCGCTTTATCGGAACTGTAAGCGACAGTGGATTATATAAGAAGGGAACATTTAATGCATCAACAGGACTTATTGATGGTCTTACACAGTATAATGGCGATGATTTTGGCGGTTCAGTTGGTGATAACGGACACATGGCGAGAATTAAGTCTGGTAAGGATATAACTCTTGAAGGTGTTGGAACAGATGCAACTATTGATGGCTGGGGATTCCATTACATGGCAGAGAGTGCTAAGCCTGATTTGGGAAAGAGCTTTGAAGTCCGCAACCTTACGTTTATCAATACACCAGAAGATGCTATTGGTATGGAAGGTGTTCAGGCATCATCAAATGTTAATTCAGAACTTTCAGCAAGTGTTGAGAGATGCTGGATACATAATAATGAGTTCTACTGCCCAGATGTTTCTAATCCGGCAGAGTCAGATAAGGGCGAAGGCGATGGCTCAGTAGATTTTAAGCGTGGACAGTATTTTACATGCAGTTATAATTACTTTGAAGGCTGTCATAAGACTAACCTTGTAGGCTCAGCAGATACAAGCTTACAGTACAATCTTACTTATCATCACAATTACTGGAAGTTATGTAAGGCGAGAGGTCCATTAACACGTAATGCTAATGTACATATGTACAATAATATATTTGAGGGACAGACAGATTATGCGATGAATGTAAGAGCTAACGCATACATTTATTCTGAATACAATCTGTTCTATATGTGTAAGAGCCCTCAGAGAGTGGATTCAGGTGCTATTAAGAGTTTTGGCGACTCATTCTCAAGCTGCATTAATGAGATGGGTGGAACAGTTGTTACTAATAAGACAGATACAGTGGCTAACAACTGTAAGTTTACAGCACGTAATATTGATTACAGCAAGTTTGATACTGATTCTAAGCTTTCATATATCCCAACAGGAGATTATGAATTACAGACAAGTATAACAGAAGCAAGAAAAGTAATAGCTGCCCGTACAGGTGTTTTAAAGGAAAATGTTGTTACAGCAGATCAGATAACAGAGTCACAGATTTCATATGTTCCAAGTAATGTAACACCAGTAAATGTTACTTCATTACCTGCAACATTAACACCGGGCAAGGTAAGTAAGACAGTATACGCATTTACAGTAGGTGGAACAGTTGATATTACTATTAAATATGCAGATGATTCAGATGCTAAGACTGGTGTATTAGTTAATGCGGCAGGAGAGTGTTTCCTTAAGGGAAGCGGTACAGTTACAGACCTTCCGGCAGGAACATATATGATTCAGCCAATGAATTTCCAGCCAGGTGATGGAAAGACAATGAAGCCAGGAACATTTAAGGAGATAACAGTTAATTCAATTGATATTGTATCAAGCGATCCGAATGCGCATTATCACAATTATGTAAAGACTGTTACTAAGAAGGCAACATGTAAAGAAGAAGGAACTATTACATATACATGTACATCTACAAAGGGAATATGTGATAGAAAGACATACACGGAAGCAATTCCTAAGACAGACCACACATATGGCGACTGGAGCGTGGTTAAGGAAGCAACTGAAACAGAGACTGGTCTTAAGAGCCGTACATGTAAAGTATGTGGTGATGAAGAAACAGCAGTTATTCCAATTAAGGGACAAGAGCCTGAAAAACCGGATACACCAGATGTACCATCATCAGATTCATATGTTCATAATTTTACAAAAGATGGTTTGACAAGTACATTCTATACATTTTCAGGTGATACAAATATGGCTAATAAAAAATTATCATATAATGGTATAGAATTTACAAAGTGCCTTAAGATAGAATCTAAGACTAATATTAAATTTACCGCAACATCAAAAGGAAAACTTACACTTGTGTTTGCAGAGAGTGGTAAGAGCATTAAAGTTAATGGAACTAAGAAGGCAACTGACACTAATGGTGTATTAACTGTTGATATTGAGCCAGGAGAGGTAGTGCTCACAAAGGATAATCCTATGAATCTCTTTTACATGGTATTTACTCCAGAAAAATCATCAACACCAGATACGCCAGATGTTCCGGATACACCAGATGATTCATCAGATACAATCGCTGAGATTGTAAAGAATAATAATCTTGGTTACAGTGTCAATAAGAATTCATCAGGAACACAGATACTTATAGGAGTTAAGCCTGCGCTTAAGGCGAATTCATTTGCAATAGGTTTTGGCAAGAATATCACAGTTAAAGGTGCTGATGGCAAGCAGCTTGCTGATGACGCTGTTGTGGGAACAGGATGTATTGTTGAATTAACACAGGATAACAAAGTTGTTGATACAGTTACGGTTGTTGTCAAGGGTGACACAGACGGAAACGGTGTAATCGATGTACTTGACATGGAAGCAATCCAGAAATCTATTCTCGGAATTGGGGATGAGTTTGAAGGAGTTTATAAAGAAGCAGCAAAACTTACAGAAGGTTCAGATGAAATAACTGTACTTGATATGGAGGCAATTCAGAAGGATATTCTGGGAATTGCTAATATTAACTAAATAACAGGTGAAAACACCAGACGATAATGTATATGAAAAACAGGAGCATGTTACTTAATGAAGGGTAACATGCTCTTGTTTTGACAAAAGAATTATAATGAATATAAATGTTATATTTGCAATTCAGGTAATGATATAGGCATTTGAGGAAGCAAAAGATTTTACTGGATAAGTTAGTGTTATAATTGTAAATCATATTAAGAGTGCTACAACTAAAAATTATGAAGGGAAAATCAGGCGTGAGAAAGATAGTGAAAAAGAAATGGGTTTGGCATCGACAATGATATGACAGATGTTTCAAGGATATAGACTGCTCAAGTCTTAGAGAAATTACTGTACCTGGAACAATTGATGTTCTTGACATGGAAGCAATCCAGAAGGATATTCTGGGAATTCAGAAGATTAATTAAAATGTACAAAAACAGATTAAGTATATTGACAAACGTAGTTAAAATGCACATAAAAATGTGAAAGTTTATTGAAATAGACATTGATTTTTAACTACGTTAGTGATAACATTATGATACACATGTTTAAGTGTAAATAAATATAATATGCAGGAGGAAAAAGCATGAAAAAAAGGATATTTTCCGCATTTATGGCTTTAGTATTAATTGTAGCCATGTACAGCGGAATCCGCCTTTCTTCTGTCAGCGCCAATGCAGATGAAAAAGCTGCAGATGTTACTCTTTCAGTAACAACTGATAAGACAGATTTAAGACCGGGGGATACGGTAACAGTAACAGTTAAGATTGACAGCTTTAATTCAACAATTAGTGGTGACACTGATCCAACCATTAGTGTATATCAGCTTGGAATACCAGTTGATACTGATATGTTTGAAATTGTTTCAATGGACGGTGGACTTCTTTATTATGGAAATCCAGAAGACGGAACAGATATTAACTATGATGCAGCAAAGAAACAGATAATCGGAGCTGGTTCATATGGAAAGGGAAAGGATAGACCTAACCAGTACAAGCAGGGTAATTCTGATGGAAAGAATGAAACAAATGTAATATTATCATATACATTAAAGGTTAAGAATTCTATATCAGATAATAAGGATGTAACATTTAGTGTTTCACAGGATAATTTAATAATGAAGAATTTCAAGCTTGGCAAAACACAGCTGTATTCAACAAGTGTTATACCAGCAAAAGTTAACGTAATTGCTAAGGAACTTTCTTCAATTGAAGTATCTAAGAATCCAACAAAGACAAGCTACTTCACAGGAAGCAAGAACCTTGATGTAACAGGTGGAAAGCTTAAGCTTACATATTCTAATGGAACTTCAGAAGAAGTTGATATGACAGAAGATATGTGTAGTGCTGTAGATTTAAGCACAGCAGGAACTAAGACAGTAACAGTTACATATCAGGGAAAGACAACAACATTTGATGTAACAGTATCTGACAAGAAGGCAACAGCTTTAACACTTAATGGCGTAGATGGTAAGAACATTGTTGAGGGAACAGATCTTGTCCTTACAGGAATGACATTAGATGTTACATATGATGATGGTACTACGGATAAAGGTATTGCGCTTACTCCTGCAATGCTTAAGTATGATAACAAGACAGTAGGTAAGTCTACAGTAACAGTTTCATATGCAGGTCTTACACAGACATTTGCAATTGATGTTGTTAAGAAGTCAGTTGATAAGATTGAGATGAAGTCTAATCCAACTAACACAGAAGTATTCGTTGGAAAGACAATGGATGTAAGTGGTGCTAAGATTACAGCAACATATAATAATGGAACAACAGAAGATTTTGATGTTACAGCTGCTATGTGTTCTACACCAGATACATCTGTAGTAGGTGAGAAGACAGTAACAGTTACATATGAAGGTAAGACAACACAGTTCAAGATTAATGTAGTTGAGCCAAAGCCAGTATCATTAAAATTTAACGGTGTTGAAGGAAAGACAGTTAAGGTTGGTAAAGAGCTCGACCTTACAGGAATGAAAGTTACAGTTAATTACAATGATGGTTCATCAAAGACATATGATATAACAAAGGATATGCTTTCATACAGCACAACTAAAGTTGGAACAGAAAAGGTTATGGTTACAGTTGGAGAACTTTCAGATTTCTTTACAATTACAGTTGTAGATAAGAAAGCCTTATCAATGGAACTTTTCGGAACAGAAGGCAAGACTATTATTGAAGGTATGAATAATCTTGATTTTACAGGTATTCAGGCTAAGATTAAGTATGATGATGATTCAGAGAAGACAATTGATGTAACATCTGATATGGCAACATACGATAACAGCAAGGTTGGCAAAGCTGATGTTACAGTTAAGTATGCAGGACTTAGCCAGATTTTCAAGATTGAAGTAAAGGCAAAATCACTTGATAAGATTGAGATGGCATCTGCACCAGCTAAGACAGATGTATTTGTTGGAAAGACAATGGATGTAAGCGGTGCTAAGATTAAGTTAACATACAATAACAACACAACAGAGAATATTGATGTTACAAGTGAAATGTGCTCAGCAGTAGATACAAGCACAGTAGGTAAGAAGACAGTAACAGTTACTTACAATGGAAAGACTACAGAATTTACAATCAATGTGGTAGAGCCACAGCCAGAGTCAGTAGCACTTAAGGGTGTTGAAGGAAAGAGCGTTAAGGAAGGTAAGGAACTTGATCTTACAGGAATGACTGCAGTAGTTAAGTATAACGATGGCTCATCTAAGGAAGTGGTTCTTACAAAGGATATGCTTTCATATTCAACAGCTAAGGCTGGAAAGACAGCTGTTAAGGTTTCTGTATTAGGATTAAATGCTGAATTCACAATCGATGTAGTAGCTAAGAAGCCAGTTTCAATGAAGCTTTCAGGTACAGAGAATAAGTCAGTTGTTGAAGGTATGAAGCTTGACTTAACAGGAATTACAGCAGAAGTAACATATGATAATGATACTAAGGAACCTGTTAAGGTAACTGAGGATATGGTTTCATATAAGACTGATAAGGTTGGTAGTGCAGAAGCAACAGTTAAGATTGGTGACCTTACAGAGAAGTTCTCATTCACAGTAGTTGCTAAGACATTAAAGGAAATCAAGCTTGTTAGTGCTCCTACAAAGGTTGTATACCTTGAAGGACAGAAGTTTGATTCAACAGGACTTAGTGTTCAGGCTGTATATGACAACGGAACAACAGCAGATGTTACAAAGAATGTTAAGCTTACAGCAGTAGATACAGCTAAGGCTGGTAAGATTACAGTTAAGGTAACATATGAAGATAAGGTAGCTACATTTGATGTAGAAGTTAAGACAAAAGCTGCAATTGAGGCATTTAATGCATCAGTAGCAAAGTTACTTAAGAATAATATCACTAAGGCAGATATAGATGCTGTTAAGAAGCTTAGAGCTACTTACGATGCTATGTCAGCAACAGAGCAGGCTGAGTGTAATGTTAAGGGCTTAACAACACTTGAAGAATCAGTTAATAAGATTCTTGAAGAAGAGAGCAAAGCTAATGACAATACACAGAACTCTACAGAGAATGTAACAGACAATAATGGTTCTTCAACAGGCTCATCTGAGAGTGGTAATGGAGTTAAAACAGGCGATGCAATGAATATGTATATGTACATGATTCTTGCATTATTAGCTGGTATATCAGCAGCCTGTGCAGTTCCATATGCAAGAAGAAACAGAAAGTAATATAATAATATTATAGAAATGAGAAGGGCGTATGTTAAGTACGTCCTTCTTTGGGTTAAAGGGTATGAACAGATTAGATAGATACATAAAAAAGATAGTTTTAGGTTTGTTAGTTGTTATCTTGGCAAGTTTTAATATAGCACCATTAATGAGTTTTGCAGCTGATGATAAGCTTGAATTGAGTGTTGTGACTGACAGGTCGGAGTATGCATCAGGTGATGTTATTAGTACAGATATAAAGATAACTAACTATAATGATACATTTTCAGGTACAGTAACCACAATGGTTATTGAACTTACATATGATGAGAATTTACTTGAAGTTGATATGGCTTCTATGAAGAAGATAGCAGATGATAATGGGGGTATGGGATTTGATCATATAGCTGCCAAAGATGGAAAAGTAACATATCAGTATCTTAATGTATCTGACCCATTGAAAAAGGGTAGCGAGGATATATTTTCTTTAAAATTTAATGTGAAGGGTAATATTAATGGCTCTGAAAATTTGAAAAATGCAATAAAAGTATCTAATGCAGTTATTCAGAATGGACAGAAAGCAAAATCTGAGAAGTATGACGTGAACATTTCATATTCAGTTAATACTACTGTTAATAACATAACAGATGATGATTCAATTGGTGAGAAAGTATATAATGAGTCGGGGAACTTGTTAACGGAAGATGAGCAGAAGCAGATTAAAGAAAGTACATCTGCTAATAATGGTTCACAGAATAATGTAGATAATAAAGGGAACTCTGATAAGACTGAAGAATCATCTGTTAATGGAAAAACAGATTCAGATACATCAGTAAATGCCAGTGTATCTACAAGTGGCGATAATAAAGGTAATAATTCATCTGATGTAAAGAATAATAAGACTAAGAAAGTAAATGCGGTAGCGATAGCTGTAGTTGTGATAATTGTTGCAGCAATAGCTGGAGGTGCAGCATATATAGTGATAAAGCGCAGAAAGACAGAGAATAAGAATGAAGAAAAGTAAACAGATAAGAAAATCTGTGAATGATGAACCTGGATATAAAAAGCTTGCAGCATTAATAATAATGTTTTCTATGACAGTTATTCCGTGGGTTACATACTTGAAAGTGGTAAAACTTGATGCGACTGCATCAGAATATTTTCAGAATTCGGATGGATTGTCTGCTGATTTTTTTCTGTATTATAAGGCTGTTCTGGTTATTATACTTGGTATATTTATTGCCTGTTTTATAATAGGCGAAAATATATTTCCGGATAATATAATAAAGGATACGCCGGTGAGAAGCAGAAACAACAGGATAATGGTGATTGCTGCAGGAATATTTATTGTAATGACTGTGTTATCAGCAGTATTTTCACGATATCATGCAACGGTGAGAAGGGGAAGTCCTTCAGAATATGAAAGTGTGTATGTTCTGGCTGCTTATATGCTGTTGTTTCTTGGTGGAATGAATTATTTCTGTTATGAGAATGTAAGCAGGCTGTTAAAACGAGTTATTCTTGGACTTGCACTGGTAACAATAGTGCTTACTTGTGTTGAAGCATTTTACAAGCCATTATTAGAGATTGGCTGGATAAAGAATATAATAACACCATCAGAATATAAGGGGATTGTGTCAGACCTCAGAGTATCAGGATTTTCTGATATGGTAGGACTTACATTTTATAATCCGAATTATTATGGTGGATTCTGTATCCTTATATTCCCATTTATGTGGAACAGCTTTTTGACAGAGAATAAGAGAATATGGCAGATTATATATGGGATAGCGTCAGCAGGAATGATATTCTGCGTGCTGGAGTCGCAGGCTTCAGCTTCATTTTATGTACTGATTGCAGAGATATTACTTACATTAATAATCCATATAAGAAGTATAAAGCATATGTGGAAGAGACTGACTGTGTATATCTTCGCCATGATATTAGTAATTGTTGTTACAAATGTTATATCAGGTGGAAAGCTTTTCAAATACGGAAAAGATATAGCAGCAAATGAAACAATTGATGAGGTAAACGGTAAGACTGATAAGTTTCAGCTTGATGATATTAAGCTGGAAGATAATAAGCTAAGAATTATAGGACCAGACAGAGAATTATGTATTATTGTAAATGATGGAATATTACAGTTTATGGATGGCAGCGGTAATAAGTTGATGGTCAGCAATGCTGATGATGTAATACATTTTGATAACGAAGGATATAATATGGTGTCAATTACACTGAATTCATATAACCAGATTGTAATTGACCTTGGCTATGATGATACAATTGAGTTCTATGTATCAGATAATATGTTCTACGGAGTCGGTCAGAATGGCTCTAAGATTACAGATGTATCCAGGGATAAACGCTGGGGAAAGCAGCTATATCCATTGTTTACTGGCCGTGGTTATGCATGGGTGAATACTCTGCCTATGCTTGGCAAAACAATAGTTATTGGACATGGAGCAGGAACATTTGCATATTACTTTAAGCAGAATGATTATGTAGGGCTGCTTAATACACATGGCAGCACAAAGTTCGTGATTGACAAGCCTCACAGCATGTATCTTCAGACAGCCATGGAAGAAGGCTGTATTGCATTGGCTGCTATGTTGATAATATTTGTTATGGTTATATGTAATTACTTATTCAATTGCAAATGTGTTGAGCTATGTTATACTAATAATAAGAATCATAATCTTGCATCAATTGCCGGGGCAAGTTTTGTGGCAGGTGTGGGATTTATGATATATGGTCTTGTAAATGACAGCATGGTTACGGTCAATCCGGTGTTCTGGATAATACTGGGAATATGTGTGTCGTCAGTTTACGGATTGAAGAATAATTAATTATGAGGAGGAACAGGAATGGTAAGAACAGTGAAGAAGGCTGTATCAGCCGCAATGGCGCTTGTTATGACAACAGGAATGTTTATAACAGGCAATAGTAGTGCGGTGAAGACATATGCTGCGGGAGAACAACAGACGGCATTTCAGAATGAAAAGTATGTGGTCTTATGTCAAGATTTAGTACAAATTAAAATGAGAGGTTCCGCCAGCTAAGCAGCCGGCAGAACATTCACCCTTTCATACAGTTTTTCGAATTCGTCAGGGGACATATAGTCACAATGACTATGAATCCGGACGGTGTTATAGAAGGTTTCAATGTATTCAAAGACAAGCCTGTATGCATGGCTATAGTTTCTGATGTTGAACCTGTTTAGCCATTCTCTTTTAATCAAGGAATGGAAGGATTCAATACAAGCATTATCGTAAGGATAACCGCTATGAGAATAGCTTCGCTGCATTGATTCAGTGGCTTCACGCCAGGCATTTGAAACATACTGGCTGCCACGATCTGAATGTATTATCAAAGGTAAATCGGTATTACGACGAGCCTTAGCTTTATTAATGGTTTCAATAACAGTAGACACTTCCATGGTGTCCGCGAGAGTCCAGGCAATGATTTTCCTGGCAAATAAGTCCATAACGCAATTGAGGTAAACAAAGCCGTCTTGAGTCCAAATATATGTGATATCGGTGCACCAGACAGCGTTAGGACGTTCAGGGTTGAATTGCTCATCAAGGATGTTGAGAAGCTCATTGCTAAAATCAGAATCTCTGGTTGTAGTAGTCCAAGGCTTAATCCACTGAGCTTTAATGCCCATTTCACGCATGTATTTACCAACAGTGCGTTCAGCAATGGTTTCGCCGGATTTACGAAGTTCCCGGGTTATTTTAGGGGCGCCGTAATTCTGTTTAGAATCATTATAGATGGTCTGGATTTTCTTTTTCATAGCTTCCTTGCGCTGCCTGGTAGCAGAGACTGTTCGGTTAAGAAAAGAACGATATCCAGAGCGAGACACACCTAAAAATTTCAGCATTCCGGAAGTAGAGACGCGGTGTCCAGTAACTTTAGACGCCTCTACCTTTGCAGAAACTTCTGTATAGATAGCTTCCGTTAATCTTTCCCCAGAATGCTGATGGCTTTTTTTAATACATCAAGCGCATCCTGAGCATCACGGAGCTCACGTTTAAGACGAGCAATTTCCTTTGCTTCGTCTGATTCATAGTTACCTGATCCTCTTACTGGGATGTCACCATCACAGTCTCTGAATTGGGCTTCCCAGCGAGCCAGGGTACTGACTCCTATACCGAGATTCTTGGCTACTTCTGTTTGAGTTAAGTCGGGATGTTCCTTGCGATAGTTGATAGCATCCAACTTGAACTGCTTGGTGTGTTGTGGCTTTTTACGTGACATAATGAGTTCCTCCTCTTGTATTGATTATATAATACATTTAAGGGAATATCTCATTTTATTTTGTACTAATTAGATGCTAACACTACAGGTCAGGAAAAAAGATATGAATGTTGCAAAGATATGTTACTGGACTGGTGAATCAGTTGACGAGATTGTAGCTGTGATTAATAGAAGCCTGTTTCCTAAATTTGATTGTGAAATCAATCTGGAGAAGCTAAAGGACAGGATTGTCTATACTTTGGTAAATGCTAATTCTAATAAGAGCAGACTAAAGACTATACCTTACAGGATGTTGGAAGGTACGGATTTAGCCATTACATATAAGCTAATCATTGATATTGATTTCAATGCTACAGCTTCATCAGATGTTACAAATGCATTGATGGAGCATTTGGGAGTTACGGAAAATGATTTGTATACATTTGCGACTAAGAATACTCGGAAACTCTATGCTCCGAGTATCATGTCACTTACGGATATTGTATCAAAGATAGATAACCAGTCTCAGGAAGATGTCAGCAACACTCCTGAGACTATTTTTGTATTGACTAATTTCAAAAAGCATTTTGGGGCTTCATGTATCTTGTATCCAGATGTGTTGAAGAATTTCTGTATAGAGAAAAATATGGATGGTGTTTACATGATTCCATCTTCCGTACATGAATTTCTGCTTTTGGTAATGGATAAGAAATATGTAAATTGTGGCTATGTTAAGCAAATGATTAAAGAAGCTAATAGAGAGAGCTTGGAGAAGGAAAATGTACTGTCTGACAATCTGTATTACTATAACGCCGTAAATGACGCTGTAAGCATTGTGGAATAGGAGGAAAAAGAGCTCCAAGAGGTTATACAGGCTTGTGCAGGCATTCCACAGAAGGTGATAGATAATGCAAAGTATCACATTGGACTTGTAGAAGAATGTTTTGAAGATGGTGCATGTGGAAACTTCCATATACTGACGGATGATGATGGTATAGACAGTGATACATATAAGGATTGTCTCAGGGGGTATAACCTGATAGAAGGAGACTATGAGTTTGACGACCTGATATGTACAGAAAATGGTTCTGAGTGGCATATAAGGGTATTCATAGGTACAGACGCTTACTGGGGATTCTTTTACAAATGTAAGACTAAGGAGGTTTGCTATGGAAAGTAAGAAAGAACAGTTGATAACAGAAGTTGTCTATCAGGGAAATCATACATATGAGATTAAGAAAACGATAGACGGACTTAAAGGTGATAAAGCAATTCTTATAGGTCTGTATCCGACAGTTGATGGAGACAACATTACAAAGATTGACAGTACCCAGTTACATCTGATTAATCATATGAAAGAGCTTGGATTAAATGAGGTAAGGATTATGAACCTGTATTCAGAAGTGTTTGACAGAAAGCCTACTACATCACAGCTGACATATGACAAGGAAAACTTTGAGTACATTACACAGGCTGTCAATACTGCAGGAGAATACAAGCTAATAATTGCATATGGCAGTTCACACAGCAGTAATAAGACCACTAATACTTTAAAGAAGAATCTGCTTGAAGCTATCAGTAATAGTAAGGCTAAGGACAGAGTATATCAGATAAGTTCTGTGAGAAAATCAGATAAGTTCAGTGGCGAAATTTTGAAAAAGTAATAAAACGTGCAATGATTGTATGTAAAAATAGTGGAAATGATGTTTTGGACGATTTTGCTGATGTCAGCAAAATCGTGGAAGCTGGTGCAACACACAAAAAATGGATATGCAAATTTGAAGTATAAGTATGGTGATAGACATTTCTGGTGCAGAGGATATTATGTCGACACAGTAGGTAAGAATGCAAAGAAAATTGAAGAGTATGAAAA
>OMGQ01000749.1_pt1 | contig 25799 bp, 21 predicted proteins | sample 1646071 | NCBI WGS metagenome assembly OMGQ01 (sample SAMN05578585, study PRJEB25193) | human gut metagenome | biome: Human Microbiome; feature: human-associated habitat; material: feces | host: Homo sapiens | place: USA:Birmingham
CTACACATTTGATTCGTCGAAACTTTGTTCAGTTTTCAAAGGTCTACCTGTTGGCCAATCAAGTAGCCGATCAACGTATTCATTATAGCATACATTAGATTAGCTTGTCAAGAAGAAATTTTAATTAACTTTGAATTTCTTTTGATTGATAACTCAATCAGCAACTTTATTAATATATCATATCGTCAATGGGATGTCAACAATATTTTTCAAATTATTATTGAGACTTTGCAGCTAAGTTAAATAAATCTAAGAAGCTACAAGCGATCATCCATCTCCCATCGCTGACAGGAATTTTATTATATCCTATCTCTAAATCCTTTGCAAGCATTTATTTTATTTTTTATGCATATCATTCAAAAATTGTTGAAGGTTTAACTCTTCATTAACTTTTTGGAACGTTTCGGTATTCCAACCATTACTACCTGTAACAATTAATTTATTATTATCAAGCGTTGCAGTAAGGGGATTAGTTACGTCACGATCTTCCAAATTTATAAGGTAGTGTTCTCCTTCTTTACGCCAAGTTAAGCTATCATTTGTATCCGGATTATTCTTATCTGCATAAACATACCGACCTGTTCCGTTTTCATTTAAGACAATAGCTGCACCGTCTTGATCATCTCGATACGATCCAACAACTTTTTCAGTCTTTGTTATTTTAGGCGAATCCTTCTTTACTACTTTATTATCACGAACTGGGTTAAGTTGCTTACTAGCAAACCGTTTATAATTTACCCCTAAAACTCCTAACAAGATTACCAGTAATATAGTAAATATAATTAACCCAATATGGGATCGTTTCTTTTTAGTACTTTTCACCATTATCACCCCATCCCTCCTAGTATTATCTCATCATTTCAGTAAATCTGTCACATCTTTTTTAGCTGATCTTTTCTTTTCTTCAAGTTGAATAAATTCTCGAAGGTATTTAAATGGAAAAGGAATTACTGTTAATTGATGGAATCGTACAAAATTCACCATCATCAGTTGAAGAAACTTCAAGATGTTTTCGGCCTCAATCGTAGCGAAACCACGCTCATTTAATTTAATGTTAGGCTGAAGTTGCCAGATGTGTGATGTCTTTGCAATTGACATATTCATATTTTTACTAATGGTTCCTACATTATAGTAAATAACATCCTGATCGTCGTTATCAACGAAATAATTAATATCGGTTAACCCAGAGAGATACTTTTGAACATGGGATTTTATTTTTGGTTTCACTTTCAAAACTAGTCCATATTGTTCATATAATTCATCCAATAATAAATTAATTGCAATTGGACTTAGTATTTTATTCTTCTTCATAAAATCAAATTCATTTTTTAAGTCATTGATGTTAAATGAATCTAGCTCTCTTTTATTAATGATAGAAATAAGATTTTGGTATTTAGTTCTGTAATTAGGGTAACTTTTACTTAAATCATTCAAAGTCCGTTTAAGTTCCGCTTTTGTTACTGATGAACAATTTTGATGACTAATCATCTCGTTGATATCGCTAAAAAGCTCAGCATTAGGCAAGGTAAAGATATTTTTCCTATTTAAATTGTAGAAAGTATTGGCAGGAGTTTTAATTAGGTACTGAAGATCTGCATCATCGGAATTAACAAATTTTGAGCTTTCTTGTAAATCTAACCGTCTCACCTCGAATTCATCACTATTAATCATTTTAAATAGATAGACTGCTTGGGTACCATAAGCTCCCTTTGCAACTTGATAAAACTCCCATCCCACCATTGAATCTGGTGAATGATACAGACTTAAGCTTCTTTCTTTCAAATCTTTCTTTATTATCAACTCTTTTAATGAATTAATTAACGTACTTCTTAGAGCACCCTTCCTAAAGGTATCAATTGTCAAATGTTGTACTATTGCCTGCTATAGTCTCTCGCATAATTATCTTTAACATCTTCATGAGTTTAGAAATACCGCTTATCATTAATCACCACTAGATTATATCCAAATTTATCTTCAACGGTCGGTCTAATATTGACTTTAACGGTTGGCAAAAGCTGAACCAACGCGGCCTTGATATCTTCTATCCGTTCATCCCTTGCAATCCGATTGTCGATTAAGTTTAACTGATTCGTCGCAAAGAATTCTTCGATATGCTTGTCTAACCAATCCCTGCCATGCTTCGTCTCGATTCTGTCTGCTAGGAGTTATGTAGATAATGACATCGGAGTTCTTACTTTTCATTAGCATGTCCGTTACCCACTGCAGACCACCCGTTGTTTTTCCAGAACCAGTTCGATTTTCAAATAATGCTAAACCTGGAAGCTGCTTTTCAGCAATTTCATTAAACAGCTTAACCGTTAAATTTTCCATTGGCACTATCTCCCTTCTAAAAAAGCAAAAAGGGCTCCTTGCTGATCAAAGAGTCCCCAAATAATAATTCAATAATTGCAATAAATCATATATGTTGCTGAAAGATAATTCATTTTACTTATTTGCTGCTATTTTCTTTCCCTTATTTACATAGTGAAGTGTACCAATCGGACCATCAACGTGAAGTTTGCCATTCTTATAAACAAGTTTGGTTACTGCCGCATTCTGCATTGGCTTTCCATCATATTTTTTAGAAATAGTTGAAAGATATTCATTAATTGACATTCCAGAACTAACAACTAAGACATTGCCGCCACCCTGTTCTTGAGTCGTTTTTGCAATGTGAAGCAATTCGGAATTCATCCGTTTTTGAACCTGAGCTGAACTTTCTGCCCGATCACTTTTAGCCAACTTGGTATTTTGCGAATTGTCCATATCAAGTTTGTGGTAGGCATCTTGGAGCTTATTCCAGTAATCTTTGCCTGTTGCTTGCTGGAACTGCTTGCCATCTTGATAACCATAAACATTAGCAATCTTCTGGTTATCAGCTTCAATACTATCTCCTTCAAAGCTGCCGTATCCGCCTTCACGTAACATTGGTGTGGTCGTAATCTTTGTATTTGGATTGGCAGAATACTTTAATGCTTGCTGTGCAGTAACTTCTTGCCGGGTTAAGTTACCCGTGTAAGCATGCTTAAATTTAATTCCCTTTAATCCATAGCCCAAATCATTAGCAACAGTAATTCCATTTTTGGTTAATGGAAAATCACTCGATCCTTGCACCCGTTGCATCACATTACCAGTAGTTTCCCCGTGACGTGTAAGATAGATTGTCACCTGCTTATCATTAGAGGCTGCATAGGTAGTAGCTGGAACCACCGTCATCGCAGAGCTCCCTAATAGTAAACCTGATAAAACAGCACACATTACTGTTAATTTTTTGAATTTCATTAAACTTTCCCCAATTCTTATCAGATTCTTTCAGCAACACCCTCATTTTACACATTTTTGTGAGCGCGTTCAATAACATTTTTGTCAAATTTTAAGAATAAGCATTTGCAATTGCTCTTTTCTTTTTCCTTAAAAGAATTACAATAGTCGTGAGGTGATGAGGATGAAAATTCTTGTAACGAAAAATAAAGAAGTAGCAAGCCAAAACGCCTTTGAACTTCTCCAAACAGATATTATTAACGGTGCTCAGGTACTTGGCCTTGCAACAGGGAGTTCTCCACTAGGTCTTTATCAAAAGATGACTAGTAGTTCAGCTGATTATTCCAACCTTATTTCTATTAACCTTGATGAATATGTCGGCCTCAAACCAACTGATCCGCAAAGTTACCATTACTTTATGGAGCATCATCTTTTCGCGCAAAAGCCATTTGCCAAAAGTTTTATTCCTGATGGCAGTAATCTGAACGCCACTGAAGTAATTAATCACTATAATAAGATTTTGGCTACTTATCCTATTGATACGCAAATTTTAGGAATTGGCAATAATGGTCATATCGGTTTTAATGAGCCTGGAACCCCTTTTGATAGCCAAACCCATAAAGTAAAGTTAACTCCTGCTACTATCAATGCCAATGCACGCTTCTTTACTTCAAGTAAGGACGTGCCAACGGAAGCCTACACGATGGGAATTGGTTCAATCTTGCAAGCAAAACATATCATCTTACTCGCATTTGGTGAGCAAAAAGCAGACACAATCAACAAAATGGTCAACGGTAAAATCACGACCGCTGTTCCGGCATCAGCTCTCCAACAGCATCCAAACGTAACAGTGATTCTTGATGAACAAGCAGCAAGCAAACTAGCTTAACCAGCACTTTTCTGTAAAGCTATGGTCTTGGCAATAATACCGACATCCGATTGGTTTAATCCGGCAATCATTTCCGCGTTATCTGCCGGGTAATCAATTACCTGACCATGATGAAGGGCAATTAACTGAATGAATAATTTAGTTGACCGGCCATTCCCTTCACGAAACGGATGAATATAATTTAGATCATTTAAGAGAGCAGCATAATCCTCAATGGTAGGCTGCTTTTTCTTATTCAATCGTCCAATTTCATCATTAATATATTTAATTGCATTATCAAAACGACCATATTCCAAAAAATCAAAACCTGCCTTTGAAATATAGTAGTTACGTAACTCACCCGCCCAGTCATAAAGCCAACCAAAAAGGAATTTGTTAATTGTCTGCAAATCTTCAAAGCTTTTAATTTTCGGTTGTTGTTGAAGAAGAGCCACTTCCCTTTCTGCTACACCACGATACTCAATTAACCTTAATTCATCCGCGTTTTTAATTGCAAACTTATTGCGGAGGGTTCCATTATCATATAAAAATTTTGCTTGAAGTTCTTCATCAGTCATCTTAATCACCAAATAATTGCTCAATTTCCATTAAAATTTCATCATCTGGATTTTCAGCACTCTCTTTTAATCGCCTTACATCTGTTGCTGTAGGCTCCCATCCCTCTAAAACATTACTTTCAACAGCAAACCGAACTTGTTGATAAGAAGAAGGTGTTTGGAACTGCACGTGCTGAATCGTTAGTTGATCATCGTCAGTATGCAGGTGAAAATCAAAGTCCTGAATCCGATCTAATAATTCTCCTGGACGCTCTCCTAAAGCATCTGCAAGTGCATTAAGAATCTGAATTGACCAGGTTGCAACGGGACGTTTAAGTGTTTCGTTAACCTGCGCAACGTCAAGGCCACTTTCTTGAGCAACAAATGTGACTGTCATATTATTGGTTTTTAAAATATTGATGATGTTTTCTGCCATATCTCTACTCCATTTTTACTTTATTGTTTCCATTATAGCGAGAAAATAAAATAATGAAAAATAGACTGCTAACTCCCACATAATGAAAGTAACAGTCTATTTTAAGCAATTAAGCATGTTTACGCTTGCGATCAATAATTGTCAATCCGGTTGCTGCCATTAATGAATTTCCGAGAAGAAGTAATGCAAGATCTTCATCGTTACCAGTTTGTGGTAAAGCTGCTTGCTGGTCAGTTGCTTTTTGTTTTTGGCCATTAATTGATGTAGGCGTCAAATTAATTAATTGATTATTAGCAGCTACGGTTTGTTGCTTAGATTGAGCATGTAATGTAACAGTTTCGGCGGGTTGACCAGCTGTTGTTGGCAAGGTTACTGTTGGAGATACCGGTTGGCTCGGAACTTCTTGAAGCTGATTTCCTTCAGTCTGGGAATTAGCATCGTTTTGAGTGTTCTGATTAGTTCCTGTTTGTGACTGTGAATCTGCGTCAGCCTTCGCTAATTGTTCAGCAGTCAAGTAAATCTTACGGTTCATTGTTGGTGCGGTAATTGGTTTACCATCATTAGTCATATCAGTAATATAATCAATAAACGCGTCTGTATCTTGCCCGACAATCCCGACAACTTTGGTACCCTTAAATGCAGAAAAGCCATCTCCGCCACCTGCTAAAAAGTCATTAATAACAACATTGTAAGTCTTATTCATATCAAGCGGTTGATTATGTTGGTCATAAACTTGAACGACCTTATATGGTTGGTTAGGATCGTTTTGGTCAGTATAAGTATAATGAAGTCCAGAAATTTGTAAGTAGTAAGCTTGATCTTCGTCATATTGTTGATTCAAGGCTTCAACTATTTGTGCCCCTGTCATTTCAACTACCCGCAAAATATTACCAAATGGTTGAACCGCTTGGGCACTTCCCCATGTAATGGAACGATCAGGATTAACATGCAGATCTGCACGAACACCGCCTGTATTAGTCATCGCAAAATCAGCTGGTAAGCCCACCTTATGAGCGGCATATAATTGACCATCGACAACTAATTCACCAACGGCATTTTCACGAGTAGGGGTATTATGTAGTCGTCCAAGAATATCGCCTGTGGTAGCAGCTTCCCCTATTTTCTTATTAATAATTGGTGCTACTCTATTGTTAGCATCTTCAACAATTGCTGTAACATTTGCATCTGTTTTGATATTAGGCGCATCCTTTTCTGATAATACAGGAAAGACATGCGAAACGAGACTATTCGGTGCAAAATCATTAGTTGTTGGATCGATGTAACCGATAATATCATCGTAAGCCTTACCTGTGTAAATGGCTTGCACTAATTTTACACTACCAACAGTAGCATTAGCATATTGGTGGGAGTGACCGGCAACATAAAGGTCGACAGAATTATCAGGGTCAATTTGGTAAAGCTTCTTAATGATATCAACAGCATTACCTTTAGTGCTGCCATCTTTATCCGTTGAAACCCCTGTATGGGCAAGAACTACAATTGCATTAACACCCTTTTTACGTAAAATTTGATCATATTTTGCAATTGTTTCAGCCTCGTCTAAAACATCATAATCTTTGTAATTATCGTATAAGGTTAAAATTGGTAGGGAAGTAGTTTCAATCCCAATAAAGCCAATCCGAGCAACTTTACCATCACTAGTATGAATTTCTTTAATCAAGTATGGTTGCATTCCAAATGGGATTTGACCATCAGATTTATTTACAACATTGGCAGTAATGATATTAATCCCTGTTTTCACATGAGGATAGGCCATCTCAGCTTCATTATATTGTTTAGTAGGTTCACCACCATTAACAATCCGCATATACTCAGCTAAACCTTCATCAAACTCATGGTTTCCCAAAGTTCCTATTTCAAAATGCATTGCGTCTAAAGCATGCATAGTTGATTCGTCTTGAAGAAGAGCAGAATTTGCTGGAGAAGCCCCAACCATATCTCCGGCTTCTACCCGAATTGAGGTTCCTGTCGGATTAGCGTTCTTAAAACTTTCCTCTGCCGCATCAAGGTTACCAGCTAGGCGTGCAACTGTTCCGGCATTCGAATACGTCTTATCTCCAATCGTAGCTGATCCAGTGGTTTCTAACCCACCATGCAGGTCATTGATTCCTAAAATCTGAACTGGAATGTCATTTTGATATTTGGCTAGGTCAGACCAATCAGTAGTCGTTTGCGGAGTACTTGCTTCATCCTTATTAGTCTGGACCATTGGCGTAACATTGCTATGGGCAGTTTCACCATTAACTGTTGTCCCAGTCATATCCGCATGAACACTATTAGCTTGGAAATATAATCCTAACAATGCTGTCCCTAACAATAAACAATATTTTGAACTATTATTCTTCATAAAAAACTCCTCTATAAATATACAATGGACAATAGCCTAAAAGCTGTTTTAATTTTATCATGACCAAAAGTTAATTTTTATAGTAATTTCGACGCTTATGTAAGGGTATACAACAAGACTAGATTAACTTTTTAAATTGACTTTTATATGATATGATCTTAGAGGGGAAAAACACCTATTAAAGAAAATGGGGGGGAAGTATACTGTGAGAAAACTAGCAACAATCTTTACTAGCTTTTTTGCTGGAATATGTTTATTTATTATTCCAATTAACCAACATTCAGTACTTGCCAGTGATTTACCACTCACCGTTAATATCCCAGACGGTAAGAATGCGCAAGCGACAAGCAAAGGGATTAAGATTGATACTGAAGCAGATGGATCTATCACTTTTTCAGGAAAGACTGAAGCCAATGCAACCATTAAAATTGTAAAGCATGGCGGAAACAACGGTCGCTATACTGTCGAAGCCGATGATAATGGTAATTTTAGTAAGAGTCTAAAACTTGCTACTAGTACCAAGAAGTGTCGTTTCGATATTACTGCCACTAACGGTGATGATGATAAAAGCGCCAAAACAAGTTTTACTGTTACTAATACTACTTACGTAAAACCAGTTGTTGAAAGCGAATCATCTTCAGAAATATCATCTAGCAGCAGTAGCGAGGAAAGTTCAGCAGTTAATACAAGCAGTAGTTCAACTGCACCATCGAATAACGGTGATATGCGAACCGATCAGGCCGGTATGATCGTTGGTAATGCTCGTTCAAAAATCTACCATACGCCTGATCAGCAAGGCTATCATATGAATTCAGCAAATGCGGTATATTTCAACTCAGAAGCAGAAGCGCAAACCGCTGGATACCGCAAATCATTAAGATAAATAATTTCAAAGTCATTATTGCCCTCCCCACAATAATGGCTTTTTTATATTATAAGAAAAAGCTAAGAAGAATTTCCTAGCTTTTAAAATGAAGGCCTACTTGACTGTGGAAGATAATATGGAGTTAAAGAGCATTAAATGCATTTTTTAGGCCTTCACTTAAATATATACGTAAAAAGATAACATTTGCACTTTTTATTTTAAAAAATAAAGATCTCCTATCTGGTGGTACGTAAAAGAGCAGATAAGAGATCTTTACATTAAGATTTGTGGGAGAAGAAAGAGAGCAAGACAGGAATCACCTGTTACTTCATTTTTTGACGCGAACCTAGCCTTTGGAGGTCACGCAAACATCAATAGTCACCAACAGCTTTGCCAAGCAATGATAGACCATTATTGTACTACGCTGTCATCTTGTTATGAAAGCAACTTGACTCATGTCACAGCTCCCATTAAGAAAGTGATTGCAGACGAAGACAGCAACTAATGGGGAAAGGAGTCTATGAACGAACAAGTCTTCATCTCGCAAATCACCTCCCCTATAAATATATATACGCAAAAAACTAATTTTTGCACTTTTTATTTTTAATCTTTTTATCTAATTTCATCATCGCAAATTTAAATACTGTTTTGAACTTATATTTCATGCTGGTATGCGACATAACTACGGCCATTTCTTGATCGAACAATTAACTGATCTGGAATTTGCTCCTCAAGTTCAGTGATATGACTGATAATTCCAATCATCCGGTGGCCTTCAAGTTCTTGAAGGGAATGAAGAGCATCTTCAAGAGCTTGCTGATCAAGGGAACCAAATCCTTCATCGATAAAGAGCGCATCAATCTTAATTCCCCCACTTTGCTCTTGGACAATCTGGCAGAGAGCTAAAGCAAGAGCAAGCGAAGCCATAAAACTTTCACCACCAGAAAGCGTCCGGGCACTTCGCGTTCTGCCAGCATTATCATCATATACATTAACTTCAAGCCCACTCCACTTGGCACCGGCCCCATGACTTTCCGTTGCTAATTCAAACTGGTAGCGACTATTAGTTAACCGGTCTAACTGAATATTGGCTGCTACTAAGACATCTTGAAAATATGCCTGTAATACATACCGTTCTAGGCTAACGTGATTTTCGGTATTCCCAGTCACAACATCTGTTAATGTTTGTAATTCATTAATTTCTTGATCAAGTTTTCCAGTTTTTTCGACTGCCTTAATAATCTTTTGATCCGTTTCTTCTAATTGCTTATACTGAGCAGTTAACTGACCAATTTCTTGCTGATATTGCCGAAGTTGTTCACGCTCAGCATTAAGTTTTGTCTGCGTTGATGTAATATCTGGCATGGGATGACTATTGATGGCCTTAGTCAACCGCTCTTGTTGGGACTGATTATCCTGGACTTGATTCTCAAAGGTCGTTACCTGTTCACGTAAAGATGACAATGTTGCCACTTGTTCACTAGCTTCTTGCCAGAAATTCCATTTAAGTTGGACATCATATTGGGCTAAAAGATTCACAAGATATCGGTGTAAGTTATCCTGTTGCGTCGTTTGGGTGGCAAGTTCTTCTTTAGTCTGGTCGATCCGACTATTTGTCCCTGCTAATTTTTTGGCATTTTCTTGTCGTTGTTGTTGCAATGACTCAAGCTGGTTATTAAAGGCTTTGATCTTTAGTTGATCAGTTTGAATTCGCTTGTCAGCAGCTTCTTTAGTAGGAAATTTTGCTGGTAAAGAAGCTGCTTTTTCTTTCAGAATAGTCTGCTTGGCGATTAAATCCTGTTTGCAGCGGTTCACACTTTCGTCTATTTTATCTAATTCTTCTTGAGAGAACTTGGATTCTTGTTGCAATTCTTCCTCTTCTTGGCGCCATTCTTTAACCTGTTGTTCTATTCTATCGAGGTCAGTCTTCATTTCTGCTAGTTTTTGAGCGTGACTTTCGATTTGTCCCTCCCAATCACTCGGTAATTCATTATCCCCTAACAGTTCAGCTAAATTCGCCTGCCGAGTTTCTACCTGTGTTGTTAAGTTCGCAATTTGGGCAACGCTTTGGCGAACTTGCTCTTTTAACTGGTCAAGCCTACTACGGTTTTGTTGAGCTTTAACGGTTGCCGCTTTAACTTGCGCTTCCGTTACCAATTCACCATCATCTGCTAAGCTTGCCGGATGGGGGTGGTCAAGTGATCCACAAATTGGGCAAGGGGTGGCCGGCTTTAATTTTTGAGCAAGAATGGCAATTTGGTGACGGGCAAAGCGATCATTTAAGTCATCCAACTCACCTTGCGATTTTTGAACGAATTTTTCAGCATCCCCCTGCTTTTGCTCTAATTTCGCGCAATTTTTCTTTTCAGATAAAAGTTTTGTTTCTAATTGCTTTAAATCTTTTCCAGCAGTCGTTAATTTTTCCTGAAGGCCTTCTTGTTTTGCTATGTAAACTTGAACCTCACCCAAGTTTTCATGCTCTTTTAAATTATTAGTAACAACCGTCAATTGCTGTTGAGCGTCTTGCAACTTCTTCTGGGAAGCAGCTTGCTGTTTTTCCTGCTGCTTTAAGTTTGTTTGTAGTTCATCGACAGCTGATTTTAGCTTATCTCGATCATCGAAGAATGGGAGTTTATTCGTCAAGTCGGCGACCTCAGTTTGAAGCTGATCAATTTCTTCTTGCTGCTTACTCGTTTGTTGTAGGTCGGTTTCAATTGTTTGCTGTTGCTTTTGAAGGTTGCGCAGGTCCTCATGGAGAAATTTATTGTCTAACGTTAATTTTTGGAGACGTTTTTCGCCATCTTTCCACCGTTGATATTCTGTCTGGTGTTCTTGGTACCATTCAAGGACTTTTACTTGCTGCTTTGTTTCTTGGATCTCTCCCGCTTGAGCTTGCAGTGTTTTTCCAACCTTGATAAGTTCAGCTAACTCCTCAATATTCTTCTTCAACTCTTGCTCAGTATGAAGTTGGGCATCAAGCTGATCAACTTTCTTTTGCTGTTGCTGCTCATCATCGCCCAAGTGTTCAAGATTAGCTTTTAGTCGGGATAAGTAATTTTTTGCTTCCGCTAACCATTCTTTAGTTGTTAATTGCGCATCAATCGCGGTTACTGTTTCCTTTAATGATTGAAGTTTTGTTTCTTGAGTCGTCAATGACTTCTTCTGTTCACGCAAATCATTTTTTAGCTGCGTTGCCCACTGCTCATAACGGGACGTATTAAAGAGGTCACGTAGAAGGGCTTCCTTAGTATTGCTATCTGAATCAAGAAACTGCCGAAACTTTCCTTGAGGGAGAAGGACAATCTGCTTAAATTGATCACGGGTCAGATTGAGCAAGTCAGTAATAAACGTGTCTGCCTCCTTGATTTTAGTGATTTTCTGGGGATGATCGCTTTCAAGCGGGTAAATAAGATCAACGGCTTGATTATGTTCAACCAAATTGTCGCGGCGTCCCTTTAAAACCTGTTTAGGACGACGCATAATTTGATATTTAAGGTCTTGGTGTTCAAAGGTAAACTTCACCATTGTTTCTTGATCAGCTGGTGCGAAATCAGAACGCAAAGCAGCAGCCGACCGATCACGATCATTGGTTGTTTGACCAAAAAGCGCATAACACATTGCATCAAAAATCGTGGTTTTCCCTGCACCAGTATTCCCTGCTACCAGAAATAAGGAACGCTCTGTGAACTGCGTAAAGTCAATCACTTGATGCTCATACGGTCCAAAGTAATGTAGTTCAATCGTTAATGGACGCATCCTATTCCTCCCCTTTCATAATTTGAGTCAAAGCCTTTTCTGCCCACTTCTTTTGGCGGTCAGTTAAATTATTTCCCATCGTTTGGGAATAAAAATCCGCAAGCAAATCAAGAGGCGATTCCTGAGCACGCTTTTTACTAAGGTTGAGTTGAACCTGCTTGGCCTGATGTGTCCGGTGGAGGCTGACAATCTTCGGATAATATTCGCGTAACTTGTTTAACACATCGGGGATTCGTTCTTGGTCGGTCAATTCAATGTCATAAAAATCTTCTCGTAATGCTTCTTCAGGTTTTGTAGCCAGTTCAGCAAAACTCCCTTTCAAAAGGTGAATATCATGAACCGGCGATAGCGGAACCCATTCGGCCTTAAAAGGTGCCGTCTCAACAATCCAAACGCCTTTTTCTTGCTTGGCTTCCGATATTGAAAACTTCATTGGTGAACCACTATACTTAACTTTTTCGTCATTTAAAGCATTGCGGTTATGAAGGTGACCAAGAGCAACATAATCAAAGGGAGCTAAAACATCTGTCGTAACTGCACTCAATCCGCCAACCTCAATCAAAGTTTCAGAATCAGCCGTTCGCTTACTTCCAGCCGCAAAGAAATGGGCGACAAGGACATGCCTTTTATCAGGAGCAAAATGCTTTTCCATCTCAGTTGTAATCCGCGCCATCGCATCATTGACATTTTTAATCTTGTCATCATTAAAATAGTTGCGAACTTCTTGAATCCCAAAGAATGGCAATAAGAAAAACTGGGTATCCTTGATTGTGACCGAAGTAAAAGCGTCATTAATGTTAGTGTTTAAGAAAAATGACTGGTAAGCAAACCAATCAGTCCCCGTACTCAAGCGGACCGCTGAATCATGGTTCCCACTGATTGCCAGTAAAGGAAAATGATCAGCCAGGTTTAAGTCTTGCAGCATCTGGTTTAAAAGCTTAACCGCTGCTTCATTGGGCACGGACCGATCATATAAATCCCCGGCAATCACTATCGCATCAACTTGCTGGTCTTTGGCAATTGCTTCAATCTGCTTAAAGGTTGCTAGCTGATCATCAAGCAAGCTAAAATCGTTTAATGTCTTGCCAATATGCCAATCAGCCGTATGTAAAAAACGCATAATTTCCTCCAAAAAGTAGTGTCTCTAATATTATATATACGCAAAGAATCGTTAAATCCACTTAAAATCTTGCATTTTACAGAAGTGAGGCTGGGAGAAAAATTTTCTCTCAGCCTCACCTTTTTTCACGAATAATACGTGGAACTAGCTTCTTAACTAAGTGGTTCAAATTTACCAAATGCCTCATTACTATCAGCGTTTCGGCATGGAAGATAGCCATATTGACCATCTGCGCGGGGCTGACGTAACCAAACATAGCCATTATGACGTGACCAGGCATTATAATTACGGATTCGCCCACCACTCTTTGCTTTCGTTAAAAAAGCCATAGTAAAAACTACAGCTTTTTAAAATAACCCAAATAATTTCTTACGCTGCTGAATCTTCTTAATCTGATGACGACCAATTTCATCCCCGTTAATGATAGCTCGCGCGTTATCTTGGTATTCTTGAGCAACGTCAGCGCCAAATTCACGCGATAATTTGTCAAAGGCCTGCCGCATTTCGTATTTTCGTCCTGGAAGGTCATGAGCATCAGAAGCAAAAATATATCCTTGACCAGCCGCAATCAGATTTTTACTGAATTTTTCGACTTTTTTACCAAATGTACCAACATAGGAACTAGCGGTGATTTGTGACAGGCACCCTTTTTCCAACATTTGATAAAGCAAGTCTGGTTCAGCCATGATCTTGGTATTTCGTTCAGGGTGAACAACCACTGGTGTAATTCCCCGTTGTTGAAGGTTAAAAATCATCTGATTAGTGTAATGAGGGACATCATTGTCTGGAAATTCCAGCATCATATACTTTCCACTCTCATCAGCAAATAGAATATCATCATTATCAAGAGCTTCAATTAGCTGACCATTAATTCGCACTTCTTGTCCAGAAAAGACAGTTAGTGGAATATTATTTTTCTCCAGTTCTTCCTGAAATTCTTTTGTTCGCGCTAAAACATCTTGTTTATGGTTTACATAGTGTCCGTTCATATGGTGAGGGGTCAAAAGTGCATGGGTAACCCCGTTTTCTGTTGCTTCTTTTGCAAGTCGCAATGAAATCTCCATACTTTTCGAACCATCATCAATCCCCGGCAAAAGGTGACAATGCAAATCAACCATTACCATTCTTCTCATCCTTTTTTTCACATATTAATATTTTAAGTATAGCAAGTTATAGCGGGATTTTATAGGGACTTAGGACAAAACTTCACAAAACCTATATTATTTGAGGATGTTGAGAAGGGTCTCCTTGTTGATGACGGCATTTGCTAGCTCATTTCCTGAAAGAATAGAATTAGCAAGAGCTGCTTTTTTCTGTTGCATTTCAACAATCTTCTCTTCAATTGTGTTTTGTGCAATCATTTTATAAATCGTTACGTTATTCTTTTGACCAATACGATGAGCCCGGTCAGTCGCCTGATTTTCAGCTGCAATATTCCACCACGGGTCAAAATGAATGACAACATCAGCACTCGTAAGATTTAACCCCGTTCCTCCTGCTTTCAGAGAAATTAAGAAGACGGCTGGCTGATCATAGGAATTAAATTCATCAACAAATTGTAAACGATCTTCTTTCTTTGTCTTTCCTTCAATCACAAAGTACTTAATTCCTGCATTAGCAAGTTTTTCTTTTAAGATTGCTAATGCCGATGTGAACTGCGAGAAGAGTAAAATTTTATGATTATCTGCCATTTCATCTTTAATTAAATTCATAGTTGCCTTAATTTTTCCCGAAGGACCACTGTACCCCCTATCTAACAATTGAGGACTGCAACATAGTTCACGAAGACGAGTAATTTCTGCCAAGACTGCTAATTTATTCTGCTGAAACTCTTCATCATTCTGTTTTTGAATCTGTCTTATCAATCTTTGAGCCCGTGCCTGATATAGACTTTCTTGTTTACCAACCATGGGCGTTAAAAATACCTGTTCATTTTTCATCGGTAAATCATTAAGGACATCTTTCTTCACACGACGGAGCATGAATGGTTGTACCAAACGTTTTAAGTCGTCCTGAGCTTGCTCATCCTGATTTTTAATAATCGGTCCTTCATACTGTTTGCGGAACTGCTGATAAGAACCGAGAAAGCCAGGCATCAAGTAGTCAAAAATACTCCAAAGTTCGCTTAACCGGTTCTCAATTGGAGTTCCGGTTAAAGCAAAACGCTGCTTAGCATTGATCGCTTTGACTGTTTTAGCGGCAGCAGTTTGGGGATTTTTAATGTATTGGGCCTCATCAATAACTTCAATATTAAAGAGATGCCCTTCATAAAAATCAATATCTCGTTTAGCGGCATCGTAGGAAGTAATAATGATATCCCTTTCTGTACTTTGCGCAAACTGTTTCCGCCGTTCAGCTTTACTACCATCAAGAACAGTTACTTTAAGATCTGGCGCAAACTTTTTAAGCTCGTTTTGCCAATTATAGATAACTGCTGCTGGGGCAACAATTAAATTCTGTCCGTTTCCTTGTTCACTTAATAGAACAGTAATAATCTGCAGGGTCTTGCCTAGTCCCATCTCATCCGCCAGCAGTCCACCAAAATGATACTTCATTAAGGTTATTAGCCACTGGACACCATCATATTGGTAGGGACGCAATGTTGCATGAAGATTTGCCGGCACCTTAAAATCTTTCTGCGGAGTTTTAACATCAGTAACTAGCCGGCGCAATTCTGAAGTAGTACGATAATTCAATGCTTCTTGGTGGGATAAAAGATCATCAAGATAAAGAGCACGATACACCGGCAATTTAAGTTCTTCCGCAGTAAAATCACGTGATGAGATTCCCATTTTGCGCAATGTCTCAACTAATTCAGTTAGCGAAGGTTCATCCATCTTCAAGGTTTTCTTGCCCAATTGATAGTACTGTTTATGCGGTCGGAAATCTCTTAGAATTTGCTTGATTTCTTTAGCGGTTAGTTGATCATCACCAAAATCAAACTTTAAAAGGCCAGAATCAACGGAGATACCGACACTTACCTTAGTAAACGGCTGTTTGTATAACCCATTAAATGCAGGAGTAGCCTTAGTAATTCCTATTTCTTGCAATTCATTGACGCCAGTTGCTAGCAAATTTGTTGCCTCATCAACTAACAGAACTGCTCTAGTCTCGGTTTGATTAAGCTTAGTGAAATATTTAGCTAGTACCTGTTCAACTCTTTGCATCAAAAATTGCGGAAGGTCATCAATTTTCTTAATTTTTTGTGTTTTTCCATCAATTTCAGTTGCCAAGTCACAATAAATTTGTTCGTCATGATAATCCAATAAGAAAACTACTGTTGGTAATGGAGGTAAAAACTTTGATAAATCGCGATCTTGGGGCATCTCGACTGAAAACATCGACTGAATCTTGGGTAACACATAGCGGTAAAACTCAGCCATAGTATCAACACCAAAAACAAGGTCACTGGTTACTGGAAAAACAGGGTCTAACTTATCAGGGGCTATTCCTGTAAAAGCAGTCCAGGTATGGTCATCAAGGTGGTAATAGGCTGCCTGTCCACGAATAAGGTCAGCCGGAAGGTCAACACTAACATCAATGTAACGACTTGGATCGTCATCAGCACCATTTGCTTTAATTGAAACTGCCGCTTTTAATGCACGTTCTTCACGTTTAATAGGCACTTTCCACCGATTATAAAGTGTATTACCAGCCCTTAATATTTGGTCGACTTCATCCATAATAACACCAGCCAGAGGAAGTTCATTTTTCACGGATGCTTCGTAATAACCATCCCTCGTTAAATCAGCCGTCGATGATAGTTTGATGATCAAGTCTAACCATTGTTTACTATCTTTATCAAGGTTTTCGGGGATAATTTGCTGATCAAAGAACTTTCCTAAATGAAGCCGCTCACCACGGGCAATCCCATTTGTTAAGGTTGTCAAGTTTGGAAACTTATACATATGGTCTGGTACACCTGCCCGGAAGTAAAGGTATTGACCACCATCGTAGTATTCACCGATATTAGCAGTAATGATCGTCTGACTATCAGGATCGCGATCAAGAAAATTAGCTAGCATTTGCCGGGCCGCTTCATTAGTATTCTCTTCAATATTATGTTGATCAAGGTACTTTAACAAGTAATAAAGGGCAACCATTTCAGCAATCTGTTGTCCTTCTCTTGTCTTTATAAAGTCTACCTGGACGTCCACAATCATTTCTCGATTAAAAGCAACTAGCACTGAAAAGTAATATTGTTTAAAACGCCCAGCCACTGAATAATTCCACTTAGCTCCAGGAATTGTGAAATAAGCATCTGCAGCTTTAATTAGGATCTCAGAAATGATTTGAACATCGTCAAGATTAGTAAAGACATGTTCAATCAGCCGTAGCGGAAAGACTTCTTTACTTAGAAAACTTTGCGGATCAACTGGTAAACGGTTTGGCGGAAAAGCTGATTGAAAAACCTCCCCTAATGATTTTTGCGGTTCAATATTTGCCGAATCATCATCAATCGCCTCTAAAACCGCAGCCATGTGTTTACAACGATGATTATCCTGCGCATAGGGACAATCGCAGTGAACGTTGGAAAACTTCCCATTATGGTATCTACCAGTTACTTTATAAGCCCGACTTCCTTCGACAATTGCAGAAAAATTATCGTCTTCATCGATTATTAAGTTTTTAACTTTATCGCGATAGTAGTAATCCCTACCCCGTTCATAAATTCGTTGTGCAAATAGATTACGCCAGTTACTCATGTATTGATCCTTTCAAATATTATCTTTTCCTTGATTATATAGACTAGCATGACGAAAAACAAATTTATTCGTACCGTTTAAGTGTTGCCCCAATTCCTGCAAGCCAAATAACAGCGCCAAGGACAATAATCGGAAGTGAAGATTCATCTCCGGTTCGTGGCAAAACATTATTTCTTGTCTTATCCTCAAAAGACTTAGCTAATGAAGGCTGGGTAATCTTATTCTGAGCTGTCTGCCCTTTTATTACTCCGTTTGGTTGGACGGTATTTAGCTTGGTTTGCGGAGTCACCAATATTTCTGGTGCTGAGGTTTGATTATTATCATTAACTTCTATTACCTGGGTAGAAAGATCGTTCACACGCATATTATTTTCTTGGGTACTATCAACCGTTTCTTGTACAGGCGAAGTCACTTTATTAGCGTCTGCCTGTTTTTCTGTCGCGGTAACAGTAACTTGCTCGCTAGTTAAAATCACCGATCCATCAGGAAAAACAATTAAGACATCTTCAGTATGCTTTCCGGGACGTTGAAGGTCGGTCGCAACTTTAGCATCATCTTTCCACACTACCTTTGTTCCCTGAGGCAGCTTATTTTCTTGTTCATCGCCAGGCAAAGTAATAACAGCTTTATTCTGATGATCATCATTTTCAACCGCAATCGCTGTCGTAACTTTAGGAGTAGGAGTTACTCCTGGCTCAACCGTTAGTGGTTCAAGGTTGATTAGCGAACTATACTTTAAGGTATCAGTTTGTGCCGGAAGTTTCTCTTTTGCTGACGCTAACTTTTCTTGTGAATTTGTTTTATTGAGAAGTGCTTGCAAGAGTTTGGTTTGCGCATTGATTGCTTGAGATTGCATCACATTGCGCTTATCTTTGGCCTGAGTAAGTAGTTCTTCTTGAAGTGTCAGATTTTGTTGAGCTTGTGACATTGCACTTTCGGCATCTTTAATTTGTTGAGTAGCAGTAATAAGCGGTTGTGAAATCTCCTCTAACTTTTGAAGTAATTCTTGAGCAGCAATGGATGTTTTTTCTGCCTTTTCTACAGCCGACTGCATTTTATTATGTAATTCGGCTAATCTTTGTTGAATTTTGTTTAGAGCTTCCTCGTGATTTTCAATTAAGTCACTTATTTGGTCAGTTGGATTATCCTCATACCATCCATTAGACATTACTGGAGAATATGACAAACCATAAGAATCGATATTCGCCCACCTAATATCATCTTTTGGTTTATAATATTTCCCGTCTTTTTGGGCTTCCACTACCTTATATAATTCTTCTAGTTCTTCTTTTATTGTTAATCTTGCTTGCTCAAGATTTCTAATATTATCTTCAAATGGTCGACCCATTTTCAGATAATTAATGGTTCTCTCGTTTTCAGCAATAATCTTTTTCAATAAATCAATGTTTCCTTGATAGTCATTCGCAAGGAAATTTTTATACGCTTGATTCTTAGAAGTTAAGTTTCCTTGGTTATAATAAGTAATATAATCAAGCATTGATCTTTCATAAACGCTCAATCCACCACCAGAAAATGCCGTGTATGAAACATCAACTGGTTGCTTCAATAATTCATAATATTCATCATGAGCGTTAGTTAAAACTTGTTGAGCATTTTCTTTCATTTGCTCAAGAGATGATAATTGCTCTTTCGTTTGTTTAACTTGATTCTTATTAGAATCGACATTTTGATCCGCGTCTGCCAAATTTTGATTAGCAATATTAAGATCATTATTTGCGGTTGCTACATCAAAATTGGCTTTATTAACCGCGTCTTGGGCTGCACAGACATTCTGCTGAGCTTGTTGGTTCGCATCAGGCAGCGTTTGTTGAATAGTATTTTTATTATTTTGCACTGTATCAGCTTTGGCGGAATTACTAATGGCCGCCACCCCCGTTGTAACAGCCATCACCGTCGCAGTTGTTGCTAAACTCTTCTTTAATTTTCTTTTCTTCATAAATAAAACCCACTTAATTATATTTAAAATTACAAAAGGCCAGTCAGCGAATAACGTTGATTGGTCTTAATAATCTTTATCATTTTAGCATACTTTATGATGTACACAAAAAGAGATAATATGTTAAATACACATTACCTCTTTTTCTTAGGCGACAACATGAACCCAATCATGAAGTATTAATAAATACTAACGCCCGTATAAATTACCTGTTTTCATTTCACATAATGGGCTGCCGAAGCATTGAAACTAATCTTTAATCCCATTCGTTATTATAATTATAACAAACCTTAAACACAATTGATAGTTTTAATCGATTAAAACTACACCGTATTTTCCAGCACCATTATAAATTAGTCCTCCATCATATCTCTTTCGTCTAATTTTTTGATAAATACTGGGATCACTCTTTTTTTGCCCTATCTTTACATAATGTAACAACAAAGGCCGTGGAATAAAATCAGCAATTTGTAATAGATTATTATTACTCATTTTTTCTACAAAAGAAATGCCGGTTAATTTATTTTGTAGATATAGAGCCGAATACCGATAAGTACCATGGCACATTATTTTATAATATTGCTTACGGACTCTCGAATCTAGTTTTTGATTATTAATTGTTTTTCTACTTTCTAAAATTATATTCCCTGTAGCATTATGATCATATATAAATTTTGTATAATTCTCCATAATAGTTTTCATACCAAGATAATAAGAAGTATAGGTAGATTCTTTAATCCTATAATTTTTATTAAGTGACGTTACATCAATGATCGTTCCCAATACATAACAATACTCATTAATAATATCGCCAATTTGGTTAAAAACTAATTTCATATTTTTCCTTCTAGTTAATAAGGAATATTCTGGGATTTCATTTAAGATTTTTTCATTATTTTTACCGGCTTGCCTAATATCTGTTTCGTGGAGAATTACATTAGGCGTATGGAACAATTCCTTTTTAAAGTTAATTAGCCTATTATTAATCTCCAACTTATCTTCTTGATTGATAATCACTCCAGCAATTCCATATACATTGTGCTGATCGCGATTTTTATTCCATAGTTTTGTTTCATCTAAATATAAAGTATACTCATTCACCGAATTTTACTCCTTTCGATCTAAAGTTCATATTTTTCTAGATCATAATCTTCAATAACTGAAAATAATTTCATAAAATATGTATTGTCTATTTCATTTTCTTTACCCTCTCCATCTAACAACATTGTTACAGCATCACAAATAATTGAGTAAAGCATGTATACCGAGTTTTTCTCAATTTTCTTTAATTTACTTACCAATTCTTTTTCGTCGTCCTCATCACGAAAAGCAAGTAATATGTATAAAAGGCCAAAAGCTGGAGTCGTATAAGCCCAATCTAATCGATGTAATAGTTCCTTTGTTGATTTCAATAATTCATGATCATCCAAACTTAAAATAAAATCATTCATACTATGTGGTAAATATTTTCCATTAACCCCTAATAAATAACTAGCTTCTGAACCTAATGCCTCAGATAATTTTTTCAAAGTTTCAATAGGGATTGGACGAATTCCTAATTCATATTCAGAAATATATTCCCTGGTAACTCCAATTTTCATTCCTAATTCTTTTTGTGTCATATGCTTCTTTTTTCTTTCTACATAAATATTGTTACCAGGATTTCCTTTTTCATTAAAATTAACTCTATCTAATAAGGTAGGAGCCTTAGAATTACTTCTACCAGTTAAATAATTTACAGATACATCAAAATAATTTGCAATTTTTTGAAGTTTTTCTTTATTAAAAGGAATTTTTTCTTGTTCATAAGATGAAATTAAAGCTACGGAAACTTTTATATTTCTTTTTTTTAGTTCCTTACTCAACTGTTGCTGTGTCAAATGCTTCTTTCTTCTTAAGAATTTTAAGCGATTCATAATCATAACTCCTTCTTTTTATGATATATAGAATTTAACACAAACCCTTTCGATTTACTTTAATTTTTAGTAATTGCTGAAAATGGATGAAAATTCAGTTTTTTTTGAAATTTTATAGCAAAAATTTTATACTTTTTACTGCATATACAAAAACGCACCTCTTTCACAAGAAGTGCGTTTTCATTTCTACCTATTTGTATTATTCTTCAAATGCCTTTAGTTGTTTCCAAAACATTGGGAGCAAGAATAACTGGAGGAATAATACACAACCAGTAAGGACACTTGTATAACTAAAGAAGATCAATTCTGAAAATAAGTCGGCTAAGATTACGACCGCGATACAAAGCTGGCCAACCGTTAACCATTCTCGCTTAACTTTATTAGCTGAGAAGATCATTACTAATTGGATTGCTACTAAGACTGCCTGGATCAACTGTAGTAGAAATAGTGAATGCATTTTATATCTCCTAACTAAAAATTATCCTCGTACATTTTACTACACGTTATGAATTTTTTAATTACAGCTTTTTTACATCTATTTAACAACTGTTGAAACCTTTTTCTTCGTAGTATACTTGCGCCACAATGTCTGTAAATAATAAGCAGCATAACAAACAATTACAAACGGAATCGTACAATACAAGGCAATTCGTTGTTGTGGATCAAACCAAATTAAGATGCAAGAAAGGCTGCTAGCAATAAATGCAAACCATGGAACAACCGGATACCATGGCGTGCGATACTTTAACTCACTTAACTGGTGACCAGCTGCTAAAAAGCGCCGACGAAAAATGAGTTCACATAAGGAAATTGCAATCCATACAAAGACAACCGCTAATCCAGAAACAGAAACCAAGACTAAATAGACCGTTCCAGCCGCATAGATGCTGGAAAGCAAAGCTAACACCCCACCAAGCATACTTAAGAGCAATGCGAAAACCGGAATACCGCGCTTATTAGTTTTGGCGATGACAGCCGGAATCGTTCCTTCATTAGCTAATGACCATAACATCCGGGTTGATGCGTATAAACCAGAATTAACGGCAGAGATAATCGCGGTGAGGACAACAAAATTCATTAAATCGGCAGCATATGGAATTCCAAGTTGGCTAAAAACGTAGACAAATGGGCTTTGCGTTACCCCCGCCTTTTGATAAGGAATCAAAGAAGCCATAACAATCATGCTCCCGACAAAGAAGATCACTAAGCGCCATAAAGTAGTATGAATTGCCTTAGGGAGGGTCTTTTCAGGATGCTTCGTTTCCCCCGCGGTGATGGCGATTAATTCAGTCCCAGAGAAAGCAAAATTAACCGTTAGCATCGTCATAAATAAGCCGCTAAAACCGCCTGGAAATAGCCCATCCTTAGTAAAGTTGTTCAGCAAAGGGGCATGATGATAACCTTGAATCGGGATAAGATCAATTACTGCTAAAGCTCCTAACAAAATAAACGCGCAGATTGCGACTACTTTAATCACCGCAAACCAAAATTCGCTTTCCGCAAATGCTTTGACAGTAAAAATGTTAGATAAGAGGATAATAATGATAAATAACAAGCTCCACCACCAAACCGGAATCTGGGGAAACCAGCGCTTCATAATTAGGCCAGCCGCGGTAAATTCGGAGCCCATCGCAATCGTCCAAGTCAACCAATAAAGGATCGCAACGGTAAATCCAGTAGCAGGCCCAATCAGATTTTTGGCATAAACATGAAAAGCCCCCGTATACGGCATCGCAACACTCAACTCACCTAAACATAGCATGACGGCATAAACGATTAACGCACCAATCAAATAAGCAATAACGGTTCCCAACGGCCCAGCTTGATGAATCGTGTAACCAGAACTGAGAAATAGGCCGGTCCCGATCACCCCACCAAGCGCAATCATCTGGATATGACGAGCACTCATTTCACGAGCTAAATGCGTTTTCTTAGTCATGATAGGCGCCTCCTTTTAAGTACTCATGCAAGGCAGCAATATCTTGTGGCGTAGTAGTACAGCATCCCCCAACGATTATCAATCCAGCCGCGATCCATTGTGGTAAGTAATCAACTAAACCGCGACGCCCATGGGGATAGCTCCACGTTTTTGTTGTCGGATCATAAGTCGCACTCGAATTGGGATAAGCAATAACTGGTTTCTCAGTAACTTGATGGACCGTCTCAATGGCTGCCGTTACCTCTTCTAATGGAATACAATTCACGCCAACTGCAAAAACATTTGTATACTTCGCAACGGTTCGAGCCGCCACTGCTAACGGTGTCCCATCTGGTAAATGCGTGGAATCTTTCAAGGAAAAACTGACATAGCATAGGGTATCGGGAGCTAGTTCTTTGACAAGGTCCAATTCTGCCAACACTTCATCTAAGCGTGGCTGGGTTTCAATCGCGATCACATCAACACCAACCGTTAAAATATCAGTTAATCGTGGCCGATGAAATTGTTGATATTCAATTGTACTGAGGTGATAAGCACCACTATATTCACTCCCGTTAGCAAGATAAGCGCCATAAGGACCAAGCGCGCCCGCAACATAGTTATAAATCCCGGTTTCCTGCTGATATTCATCACGTGCTTCTTTAGCCAAGACGACTGCTCGTTGGATCAATGAATGGGCCTCTTGTTTTGAATAACCATTCTTTATGAATGCCGGAACATTTGCCTGGTAGGTATCAGTAATTGCTAACCGATCACCCGCCTTAAAATATTCCTGATGAACTTTTTTAACTAATGCTGGCTGGTTAGCTAAAACACTCGCCGTCCATAATGAGTTATTGGTATCAGCACCTAATTGTTCCAAAGCCGTTGACATTGCGCCGTCAATTAGTAATGGTTTAGTTAATTCTGCAGTAATCTTTGTCATCTTTATCCCTCCTCGTAAATAAAAAAGCCCCTCAAAAAGAAACTAGTCTTTTCAAGGGACGATCAATACGCGGTACCACCCAAATTCAGGAAAGTTAAAATCCTGCACTCAAACAAACTTATTCATAAGTAATAAATTTGCAGCTTGGGTAACGGTAGCAACGCCGTGATCTGCTAATTATTCACCGATCAATCGCTCACGAACCATCTTCACTAACTCTAGAAATACTGCATTGCACCAGTCACAGCTCTCTGTTAAATCTATCATTAGTTACTCATTCGATCTCAGCGAATTCTCATATAAATTACGATTAGTATAACGAGCGAGGGCAAATTCGTCAAGGGTGTTTTTAATGTGATTTTAATTTATAAATGAATCTGATGTAAGAATAATATCTATACTTTATAGAAAGAATGCTAATCTTGTTTTAAATAGAGAGTAATTCTATAACTGACTTGTAAAATCTATAAACGGTATATTCTGTTCACGAAATTTAGAAAGTGAGGTAATACTACGAATTTGTGGTCTGATATAGGACAGAAGTAGAGAAGCAGCATTTACCTTTAAAAGATCTTCTTCCTCTTCTGTACTCAATCCTTTTTTCCAAATAAACTTTGCCTTCATCGTCTGTCTAATAAAGAACGGCTTATTACTATTCATATTTATTTGATTAAAATTGGAAACTGTTAGAGAGACAATGGAGCTTTTATTAAATTTACTTTCTATTTGAATATCACTATGGTTAGTGCTTATCATCATATTTTGAGAAATATCTAAACTACCTTTATAGTTAGGATTTTCCATAAATATGGACTCTACTAACTCAGGATTTGTAAACTGAATGATACTTTTGTTATTTTGTGAATCCATAATTAAGCAACCTTTTGTTCAATTGTCTTAGTTTCATTGAATGCTGAATTTGTATTTACAGATATTAGATTATGATCTTGCGATGAAGCCATTATCAAACTATTTAACTCATCAATAATATTACTGTCATCTTTATCATCAAAAAAAGCAGAATAAATCTCTTCATCTGATATCCAGTTCTTTGTATCCAGAGCTTCTTCTTTCGTCGTTTGTAAAATTAAGTTAGAAAAAATAAAAAGCCATTTGTGATAGACT
>OMGQ01000765.1_pt1 | contig 25243 bp, 18 predicted proteins | sample 1646071 | NCBI WGS metagenome assembly OMGQ01 (sample SAMN05578585, study PRJEB25193) | human gut metagenome | biome: Human Microbiome; feature: human-associated habitat; material: feces | host: Homo sapiens | place: USA:Birmingham
AACTATGGTTATGTGCCTGCTGAGCCGGGCGAAGATAACGGCGTATGGAATGTAAGCGCTAAATACAATTTTGGCGATGTACAGCTCGGCGCTACTTATTTAAATTCTGACGTTGATGTTTATGGTTCTAGGTACAATGACCCTGATACCGACGGTTATGTTATCAGCCTTAACTACAAAGGCGCTGATAAAAACAAAGTAGGCAGCTACGGCCTGTTTGCTAACTACTATAACCAGGGCGTAGGCACTGCTGTTGCGCATACCATGTACACCGCTGACTGGGATTATTTCGGTGAGGAAGGCTTTAAAGGCTACATGGTTGGCGGCGGCATAACCGTTGCTAAAAACATGGTTTACCAGCTGCATTACTATGACCTTGAAGGCAAGGAAAGCGGACTGGATGACCAGGTACTCTGGAGCCGTCTGCAGATTATGTTCTGATAAATTAATTACCTGTACTGCCGGGATAAGGCATATGCAGCACAAGCAAAATATTTGCGGACTGCTGCCCGATAAGCTTTATCCGCAAGGCGGTGCAGGTTTTGCACTTTTAGGGAGGTATACACATACGGGTATACCGTATAAAATACTAATTAAAATTTTTAACAAAAAAATTATTTACTTTATTAGTAATTAGTGCTAAAATTAAAACATGATAATTGAATAATCGGGTTAAAGGTGCCTTGTGGCTTAAAAGGGAAATCCGGTGCAAAACCGGTACGGTCCCGCCGCTGTAAGCAGCTTTGCAAGTCAGCAGCCTGCCTTTAATGCTTTCCGGTGCTGCGTGTGACGGCATGGTAGCAAGAGAATTAAAATAAACTTAAGCGTTTGTAAACTCCCTGCTGCCAAACTGAAACGGCAGGGAGTTTTATTTTGGTTATCAGGAGTTTTGGTGAGGGAGTGGTGTGTTTTGTCAAATAAACAGTTGTTAGGGCGCATTGGGCAGATAGTGCTTGTGCTTCTGGGTATCAGTTTTATTACCTTTGCACTGGTAATGCTGTCGCCGGGCGACCCGGTACGTCAGATGATTGCCGGTAACGAAGATATCATGGTAAGCCAGGCTGAAATTGACGCGCTGCGCCATGAACTGGGTCTTGATAAGCCGTTTATTTTCCAGTACTTGGATTGGCTTGGACGCGCTGTGCAGGGCAACTTCGGTTTTTCGTACATGGTTAAACGCCCTGTTGTTGAGGAACTGATGCACACGTTGCCTGCAACGGTTATACTGGCGGCTGCTTCTACGGTGTTTATGCTGGTTGTTGCTATACCGGCTGGCATTTACAGCGCCGTTAAGCGCAACAGCGTATTTGACTACGTTGTACGCGGTTTAACCTTTATCGGTGTTTCGGTGCCTAACTTCTGGATGGGCTTAATGCTGCTGTGGGTTTTTGGCTTAAAACTTGGCCTTGTACCGATTGTCGGCGGGCGCGTAAGCGCTGAAACGCTTATTTTGCCGGCGCTGACTTTGGGCATAGTAATGGCCAGCAAATATACACGCCAGGTGCGTGCAACGGTTCTGGAAGAACTTAATCAGGATTACGTTGTCGGCGCGCGTGCACGCGGCATGAGCGAAAGCCACATTTTATGGAAAGAAGTTCTGCCTAACGCCATGCTGCCGCTGATTACCTTGCTCGGCCTTTCCTTCGGCAACCTGCTGGGCGGTGCTGCCGTTGTTGAAATTGTTTTTTCGTGGCCGGGGCTTGGTTACCTTGCCGTGCAAAGCATTATTTACCGTGACTTCCAGCTGGTACAGGGCATTGTGCTGTGGATTGCCCTGATGTATATGGTTATTAATCTGATTGTTGACCTTTCATACAATCATCTGGACCCGCGTTTAAGAAAGGCAGGCAGGTAACATGCATACACTTATCAATGGACTTAAAACCAACCGTGCCTTTGCGGTAACAAGTTTTTTTGTACTGCTTTTACTCGCGGTGGCGCTGGCTGCGCCGTTAATTGCCCCTTATGACCCGCTTGCCGCAACAATGCAGAACGCTTATCTGCCGCCTTCCGGCGAGCACTTATTCGGCACGGATAAGCTGGGGCGCGATAATTTCAGCCGTATTCTGTACGGTGCTGCGTATTCTTTAAGCAGCGTTTTGATTCTGGTTGCTATCATCTTTGCTGTCGGCACTACTTTGGGCGTACTTGCAGGCTACTACGGCGGCAAGGTTGACGTTGTTATCATGCGTATTGCCGATATGATGATTTCCTTCCCGGGTATGATACTGGCGATTGCCATTGCCGGTATTCTGGGCGGCAGTTTGTTTAACGCCATTGTGGCGCTGACTGTTGTAACATGGACCAAATACGCGCGCCTTGCACGCAGCATGGTTTTAAAAGTTAAAAAGCGCGACTTTGTCGAAGCTGCCATCGTAAACGGCGGCACATCCACACATATATTATGGAAGCATATCCTGCCGAACATTTTGCCGCTGATGCTGATTACCGCGGCATCCGATATCGGCGCTATGATGATGGAACTGGCAGGTTTGTCATTTTTGGGCTTCGGTTCGCAGCCGCCTGCACCTGAATGGGGCTTAATGCTTAACGAAGGCAGGCAGCAGCTGCAAACAGCCCCGTGGCTGATGTTTTTCCCGGGCCTTGCAATTTTTGTAACCGTTGTTATTTTTAACCTGTGGGGCGATGCACTGCGCGACGTGCTGGACCCGCGTCAGGAAGAATAAACTGTATGATGAAGATAGAAACGGAAAGGAAGATGTATTTATGAACAAAGCAAAAAAACTTACCGCAGCACTTGCAATGATGGGACTTTTGGCGTTTGCGGCTGCAGGCTGCGGCGGCGGTGAAGAAAAAAGCGCGGCGGCAACCGGCGACACCGTAAAATTTGGCGTTACCAACTTTGCTGATAACCTTGAAACTACCGATAACTTTTTCAGCTGGGTTGTAATGCGTTACGGACTTGGGGAATGCCTTGTTAAGTTTGACGATAAAATGAACAGCACCCCGTGGCTGGCCGAAAGCTGGAGCATCGGCGATGATAAACTGACCTGGACTTTTAAAATTAATGATAAAGCCGTGTTCAGCAACGGCAACAAAGTAACTGCGGAAGCTGTTAAAAACAGCCTTGTGCGTACCTTTGAAAAATCTAACCGCGCACCGACGTTCTTTGAATATGACAGCATTGAAGCAGACGGCCAGAACCTGATTATTAAAACCAAAAAACCTGTGCCGACCCTGCCGGGCATGCTGGCTGACCCGCTGTTCATCATTATTGATACCAGCGTAAAAGACCGCGACTACGCTAAACAGGGACCAATCTGCACCGGCCCGTATATGGTTAAGGAATACAGCAAAGCTAAAGCTGTTATGGAAGCCAACCCGCATTACTGGAACGGCACCGTACCGTTTAAACATGCCGAAATCCCGACCATCGACGACCCGAACACCCGTGCAATGGCCTTGCAGAGCGGCGAAATTGATTTTGCCATCAACATTGCGGCAGGCGACCTTGCACTGTTCAGCGATAAAGATAAATACAACATTTCCGAACTTGCTTCCCTGCGTACCGTACTGGCGCAGATTAACATGAACGAAGGCCGTCCGTGCCACGACCCGAAAGTACGTGCTGCACTTATCAGCTGCCTTGACCGTGAAACCTACAACAAGGTACTCTTAAAAGACACCTTCATCCCGGGCAAAGCACCTGTTCCGCCTTCCTTGGATTACGGCTTTGACCAGCTGACCGACCCGAACGCTTATAACGTAGAACGCGCTAAACAGCTTCTGGCTGAAGCAGGCTGGAAAGATACCAACAACGACGGCTTTGTTGATAAAGACGGCAAAAACCTTGAACTGGACTTTGTATATTACACCGGACGCGCTGAACTGCCGCTTTATGCAGAAGCAACTCAGTCTGACGCTGCTAAAGTTGGCATTAAAGTTAACATGAAGAACGTTGACTATAACGTGCTTGACCCGATCCGCCAGAAAGGCGAATTTGACCTTTGTATTTCCAACATCCTTACCGCCAACAGCGGCGACCCGGAAGTTTACCTGAACTGGTACTGGAAGACTAACGTAAACGGCAGCCAGCCGCAGAACTCCACCGGGTACAGCAACCCGGAATACGATGCTTTGAGCGACCAGCTTGCTGTTGAATTTGACCCGGCCAAACGCCGCGAAATTATGATTAAAATGCAGCAGATTCTGCTGGACGACGGCGTTGCTTTGTTCTTCGGTTACCCGAAAACCAACATGGTAAGCAAAACCACCCTGAAAAACGCAAGAATCCTGCCGGCAGACTACTACTGGCTTACCAAAGACATTGCCCCGGCCAACAGCTGATAGGTGATATAAGAAGGGAAGTTTATAGATGCTTCTGGAAGTAAAAGATTTAAACATCAGTTACGGCAGCAAGCTTACCGTAACCGGTGCCAATTTACAGCTTGATAAAGGCGAAATAATGTCGATAGTAGGCGAATCCGGCAGCGGCAAAACCACGGTTATCCGTGCCATTATGGGCTGCCTGCCGGGCCAGGGGCATGTAAGCGCAGGCAGCATTACCTTTGAAGGGCGCGATTTGCTAAAAAACACGCCCGAGGAATGGCGCAAAATGAGCGGCCGTGATATGTCGATGATTTTTCAGGACAGCGGCAACATGATTAACCCTATCCGCCGTATCGGCGAGCAGTTTGTTGACTATATTCAGGCGCATGAACCGGGCACAGGCAAAGCACAGGCTGAAGAAATGGCTAAAGATATGCTGAACAAGGTGCGCCTGCCGAACCCGGAAACGATTATGCAAAGCTACCCCTTTGAGCTTTCGGGCGGTATGCGCCAGCGCGTTGGCATTGCCATGGCTATGGTGTTCCGCCCCAAGCTGCTCTTGGCAGATGAGCCGACGAGCGCGCTGGACGTTACCACGCAGGCGCAGATTATCCGCCAGATTGTGGATATAAGAAACGAGTTTGGCGTAGCAGTTATTATTGTAACGCATAATCTTGGCGTTGCGTCGTATATGTCTAACAAGCTGATGGTTATGAAAAACGGGCACGTTGTGGAAAGCGGCGGGCGCGAGCTTATTAAAAACCCGCAAGACGCTTACACCAAAGAACTTTTGAACGCCGTGCCGGTAGTAGGGGAGGCGAAATATTATGACCGTTAACCAGCCCCCTGTAATAATGGAAATAAAAAATTTAACCAAAAAATTTGCGGTGGACGGCGGCAGGTTTTTAACCGCCTGCGACAACATCAGCCTGAAGGCTTATAAAGGGCAGACGCTGGGGATTATCGGCGAATCGGGCTGCGGCAAAAGCACGCTGGTGCGCACCATTTTGCAAATTCACCCTGCTACAAGCGGCGAGGTTATTTTTGAAGGTAAGGACCTGCTGAAGGCGCATGGCAGCGAAGCACGCCAGAACCGCCGTAAAATTCAGATGGTGTTCCAGGACCCGACGGCCGCTTTTAACCCGAAGATGAAGGTTAAAGAGATTGTAACAGAACCGCTGTTAAACTTTGGTTTAATTAAAAAGAGCGAAGTTGATGCCAAAGCGGCGGAACTTTTAACAATGGTTGAACTGCCGGTGGAGTTTAAAGACCGTTACCCGCATAACATGAGCGGCGGTCAGCGCCAGCGCCTCGGCATTGCGCGTGCGCTTTCTCTGGAACCAAAGATTGTGGTGTGCGACGAAGCTACAAGCGCGCTTGATGTATCCGTACAGGAAAAAGTATGCGAGCTGTTGGTGCGCTTGCAGAAGGAAAAGAATATTACTTATCTTTTCATCTGCCACGATATCGGGCTTGTTGATTTGATGTGCCATCAGGTCGCCGTTATGTACCTTGGCAACGTGGTGGAATACATAGGCGGGGGCAGGCGCATTAGCACCGACGCAATGCACCCGTACACTAAAGCGCTGATGAAGGCAGTGTTTAAGGTTGACTTTAAACCCGGCGAAAAAATTGAGCCGCTGGAGAGCGAAATACCCAGCCCGCTTGATTTGCCGCAGGGATGCCCCTTCCAGAGCCGCTGCGAGTTCTGCACGGATATTTGCCGCCAGCAGAAACCGGCGCTGAAGGAAGTTGCACCGGGGCATTTAGTGGCGTGCCACCTGGTTAACGGAAATTTTTAAGCCATTGTAAAAACTAAATAAAAAAGCCGCTTTTACAGCGGTTTTTTTGTTATAATTATGTTATACAGTATTAAAATTTTTGTTGGCAAGGGGGATGCCCAATGGATAAATACATTATGGCGCTGGATTTAGGGACAACCAGCTGCCGCTGCATTATATTTGATAAAAACGGACGGATTTGCAGCGCGGCGCAAAAGGAGTTTACTCAGTATTTTCCTCAGCCCGGCTGGGTTGAGCATGACGCGGAGGAAATATGGGCAACCCAAACCGGCCTGATGTATGAAGCAATGAGTAAAATTGATATTACCATTAACGAAATTGCTGGCATTGGCATTACCAATCAGCGCGAAACCACGGTTTTATGGGATAAAGAAACCGGACGCCCGGTACATAAGGCGATTGTGTGGCAGTGCCGCCGCACGGCAGGCTATTGCGATGAACTGAAAAAACTCGGCATGGCGGAGTTCTTCCGCAGCAAAACAGGATTGGTGCTGGACGCTTATTTTTCGGCAACCAAACTGCGCTGGCTGCTTGATAATGCTGCTGGCGCACGCGAACGTGCGGAAAAAGGAGAACTGCTTTTCGGTACGGTTGACAGCTGGATTATCTGGAAGCTGACGGGCGGTAAGGTGCATGTAACGGATTATTCCAACGCATCGCGCACAATGCTTTTTAATATCCATACCTTAAAATGGGATGAAGAAATTTTGCGCGTTTTAAAAATTCCGCAGCAGATTCTGCCTGAGGTTAAGCCTTCAAGCCATGTTTACGGCTATACGGACAGCAAGCTTTTTGGGCGCGAGGTGCCTATTGCAGGCGCAGGCGGCGACCAGCAGTGCGCATTGTTCGGGCAGACCTGCTTTGAGCGCGGCGAAGTAAAAAATACTTACGGTACAGGCGGTTTTATGCTGATGAACACCGGCACTGCTCCGGTAAATTCGCATAACGGGCTGGTTACAACTATCGCCTGGGGCGTAGATGACAAGGTTGAGTATGCGCTGGAAGGTTCGATTTTTGTTGCCGGTGCTGCCGTGCAGTGGCTGCGTGATGAACTTGGGCTTATCCGTGATGCGGCGGAGTCGGAAGTGCTGGCCAAATCAGTGCCCGATGCCAACGGCTGCTATGTTGTGCCTGCCTTTGTAGGGCTGGGCGCGCCTTACTGGGACCAGTACGCCAGAGGCGCGATTGTAGGGCTTACAATGGGCGTAAACCGTAATCATATTGTGCGCGCAACGCTGGAATCCATAGCGTATCAGGTGAATGATGTTTTAATGGCGATGCAGGAGGACAGCGGCATGCCTATAACATCTTTGCGTGTTGACGGCGGCGCGTGCGATAACGATTTTTTAATGCAGTTCCAGGCGGATATTTTAAATACTTCCGTTGTAAGGCCATACTGCATTGAAACAACGGCTATGGGCGCGGCATATCTGGCCGGGCTTGCCGTAGGCTATTGGCGCAGCAAGGAAGAAATTTTGGCTAACCATGTTATTGCTGCCGAATTTAAACCGCAGATGGGGCAGGCTAAAAGAGAAAACCTTTTGCAGGGCTGGCACAATGCCGTTAAAGCAGCTTCTGTAAGGATTTAAAAGCGATTATATTTTATGTTTGGTATAACGGGAGGTGAGTAATTTGCTTTCCGTTATGCCGGCTAAAAAATTATAAAAATCTTTCAAAAAAGTATAGATGAATATTCGCTCATGTGTTATAATAAGGGTAACCAAAGAGTGCTTTGGCTATATTTTTTAAACAATATATGAATGATTGCTCAAACGTAAAGGAGAACATATTATGCCATCCAAAAAAGTACGTGATTTAACGGATATAAGAAACGACAGTGATGAGGTGCGCACGCATAACCATCATCATGAAGATGGGGCTTGCTGCTGTGGCCATCATCGCCATGAACACGGTGACGAGTGCGGGCATGAGCACAACTATGAGGCAGAACACAAGCACGGCCATGATGAAGCGTGCGGCTGCGGCGAAGCTCATACTCATGAAGGACATGGTCATGATGCCTGCTGCGGTGAAGAACATGGGCACCATCATCACGGCTGCGGTTGTGGGGAACATCACTACCATGAACACGAAGATGGCTGCGGCTGCGGACATGAACATCATCACAGCCATCATGTTCCGGGTCACCCGGAGAACTGTCAGTGCGAAATCTGCCATCCGCACGAAGAATACTGCGACGTGTGCGGCGAAAGCCTTGAAAACTGTACCTGCCGTATGCCGGACGCTCACTGCGTGAAGAAGGTTTATATATTAAAAAATCTGGGCTGTGCCCACTGCGCTGCTAAAATGGAGCACCGCATTAAGGAGCTGCCCGGAGTTGAATATGCCAATATAAGTTACGTTACCAAACAGCTGCGCCTTTCGGCGGTTAACCACGAAGCTGTTTTGCCTGCGATAAAGGAAATCTGCACTTCGATAGAAAGCGGCGTTGAAGTTGTGCCGCGTGAAGGCGAAGGGCCCTTTAATTTTAAAACGCAGGTTTATGTGCTTGAAAACCTTGGCTGCGCCAACTGCGCCGCTAAAATGGAGCGTGCCATTAATGAGCTGCCGCAGGTAAGCGAAGCCACCATTACTTTTGCAACCAAACAGCTTAAGGTTACGGCGCGTGATTTTGACGGGCTGCTGCCGCAGATGCAAAAAATCTGCTCTGGCATAGAAAGCGGTGTTGCTGTAAAAGAACGCGAAGGAGCTGCTGTTTTGGCGCCGCATGTTGAAGAGCGCAAACGCGGAAGCTTTTCGCTTTCCTCCGAAACCATGACGCAGATAGAACTTGTTGTTGGCGGCGTGCTGTTTATAGCGGCAGAATTTTTGGGGCTTATTCCGGAAGCCTATTACTTATATGTTTTGGTTGCCGCTTATGTTCTTTTGGGCGGCAGGGTTGTTCTGGCAGCCGTTAAAAATCTTTTAAGCGGCAATTTGTTTGACGAAAACTTTTTAATGACCATTGCAACGCTGGGCGCATTTGTAATTTCCGCTTACGAAGAAGCCGTCGGCGTAATGTTCTTTTACCGTGTTGGCGAATATTTTGAGCACCGTGCGGTGGAAAAAAGCCGCGGGCAGATTATGGATGCGGTTGATATGCGCCCGGAAACCGTTAACCTGCTTGTAGGCGAAGAAGTGCGCGTAATTCCGGCGGCGGACGCCCATGTGGGCGACATTCTGCTGGTGCGCGCCGGTGACCGCATACCGCTGGACGGTGTGGTAATAGAAGGCGACAGCCTTGTTGATACTTCACCGGTAACAGGCGAGCCGGTGCCTGTACGCAAGCACTACGGCGATGAAATTACCAGCGGCTGCATTAATACCAGCGGCATGCTGAAAATACGCGTGGAAAAAGTGCTTTCGGAATCCATGGTTACGCGTATTTTGGACAGCGTGGAAAACGCAGCGGCTTCCAAACCGCAGATTGACCGCTTTATTACCCGCTTTGCAAGGGTATATACCCCGTTTGTGGTTGTTGTGGCAACGCTTACGGCGCTTGTGCCGGGCTACATTACCGGCAACTGGCAGCACTGGATTTACACGGCGCTGACCTTCCTTGTAATAAGCTGTCCCTGCGCACTGGTGCTCAGCGTGCCGCTGGCATTTTTCTCCGGCATCGGCGCAGGTTCGCGTTACGGCATTTTGTTTAAGGGCGGCTCCGTAATGGAAGCGCTTAAAAACGTACACGCCGTTGTAATGGATAAAACCGGCACCGTTACCAAAGGCAATTTTGTAGTGCAGAAAGTAATGCCTGCCACCGGCGTAGAGGAAACCGAGGTTTTGCAGCTTTGCGCTGATGTGGAAGCAATATCCGCCCATCCCATTGCCGTAAGCATTGTAAATGCGGCCAAAGAGCGCGGGCTTACGCCGGTGCGACCGGTGAGCTTTAAAGAAATAGCGGGTGAAGGCATTGTTGCGCAAACCTTAAACGGCACCGTTATCTGCGGCAGCAAAAAACTTATGGCCCGTTACAAAATAAGCTGCGGCGGCTTTGAAAATTCTGCCTACGGCACGGAAGTATTGCTTGCCAAAAACGGCAGATACATGGGGCATATAGTTATTGCCGATACCATTAAAGATGACGCTGTGGAAGCAGTTAAAGAAATTAAGGCCATGGGGCTTACCACGGCCATGCTTACGGGCGATGCGGAAGCAAGCGCACAGGCAGTTGCTGCCGCCGCCGGCATAGACGAAGTGCGTGCCAAACTGCTGCCGCAGGATAAACTTAACGAACTTGGCCGCCTGCGCAGCAAATACGGCAGCGTAATGTTTGTTGGCGATGGCATTAACGACGCGCCCGTGCTTGCCGGTGCCGATGTTGGAGCGGCTATGGGCAGCGGTGCCGATGCAGCGCTTGAAGCGGCAGACGTGGTATTTATGAAATCCGAAATGCGAGCCATTCCGCAGGCAATTAATATAGCCAAACGTACAGGGCGCATTGCCTGGCAGAACGTTATCTTTGCGCTGGGCGTAAAAGCAGTTATTATGATAGCAGGCCTTGCCGGTTTTGCTTCAATGTGGGCGGCTGTGTTTGCCGATACCGGCGTTGCCATGCTGTGCGTAATAAATTCCATCAGAATTTTGTATCAGAAAAATTAATATAAAAAAGGCTGCACCGTAATTATTTTACGGCACAGCCTTTTTGTTTTTTGGTTATTTTTCCTGCCACAAATACCATACGGCAAGCGAACGCCAAGGGCGCCAGTGTTCTGTCAATTCCAGAATCTGCTTGCGTTTGGGCATAGCGTTAAGGTTAAAAATTTCTTTAACACGTTTTTGAAAAATAAAATCGGCAGTAGGGGCAATATCGGTGCGGCACAGCGCCAAAAGCAAAAACATTTCCGCTGTCCACTGGCCAAGCCCTTTTATTTTTATCAGCTGCTTGGTAATTTCGCTGTCGGTCATACCGGCAAATTTATCCATTGTAACTTCGCCGTTTAAAACTGCTTCGGCAAAGCCTTTAAGATACATTACCTTCTGCGGCATAATACCGCAGCTGAATAAATCGCTTTCGGCGGCAGAGGCTATTGCTTCCGGCGTTATGGGCGTTCCGACGGTTTCTTCCAGGCTCTTAACCATTGCCAGGCTGACATCCGGCGGAAGCTGCTGGGAAATGATACCGGTAACAAGCGTGCCGAAATATTTTTCCGGGGCTTCCGGCTGTAAATTGCAAGGACCGTATTTTTCAATAAACGGAATAAGTTCAGGTGCGTTTTCACGCAGATAGCGGCTGCCAAGAGCCCAGTCCGGGGCTGTAAGCATAAAGGTAACCTCCTGTACAGTTAAATATGAAACGGTAAATTATCTGAATAACATTATAGCATAAATGGCTGCAAAAAACTTAAAAACATTTTTGGCACGCCGGCATGTAAATAAAAAAGCAAATTAAGAAAATTTTACAAAAAGGCTTGCATTAAATAAATTTTTATGGTAATATTTATATCTGTCAGGACACTGACATGAGGCCCGGTGGTTCAGTTGGTTAGAATGCCGCCCTGTCACGGCGGAGGTCGTGGGTTCGAGTCCCATCCGGGTCGCCATTATGCCTCGGTAGCTCAGTTGGTAGAGCAAAGGACTGAAAATCCTTGTGTCCACAGTTCGATTCTGTGCTGAGGCACCATAAACCAAAAAATCCTGCTTTTTTAAGCAGGATTTTTTATTTTTCAACAACTGACACTTTAAGCATTCAGCAATTAATTTTACAATAAAAATAAACAGGCAGAAGCTTTACCAGTTGTCAGCATGCTTCTGCCTGTTTTCTTTAAGCCGCCGTATTCTGCGCACGTTCGCGGCTTTTCATCTGCACCAAATCCATTTTTGTCAGTCCCAAATCAATATTGTCATTCAGCTTATAATCTATTATTGTGCCGGGCGGGCAGTCAATTTCCCTGCCTTTAAAAAACATTCCCGAAAACGGCACCACAAACCCTATTGCCGTGCCTACCGCCATGTTAGCGTAATTAATGCCGCCTTTAATTTTTACATCCTGCTTAAAGCTGACGGATTTGCCGTTGGCAAGCAGCACATCATCAAGCTTAATGCGTATAACCGCGCTCTGGTTAAAAATGCGGCTGCCGTGCGCCTTGCGTATAACGCCGCTGAACTTTGTCCCTTTTGGCACGATAACTATATTTTCTACCGCAAGGTCATCCTTCAGTTCAAAATTAACGGTATCGCCTTTTTTATTAACGTTGCTGTCAAGTTTATCAAGCAGTATTAAATTTATAACCGTATCTTCCGGAATATATGCGTTGCCTGCTTCCACATCTTCTATTTCATCCGCAAAAGCCGCGGAAGAAAGTACTAAAAGCATTAAGCACACAACTGCCAGCACAGATAAAAACTTTTTCATAATCACCGCTCCGTTACCTGTTTTGCATCAGCCTGTTGGCGTAATTGCGCATCTGCTCGTTGGCTTTTTTGGTAAAACCGGCAGGCGGCAGTGCAAAGGCGGTTTCGGCATCCACCGTTTCGCTCATTTCCACCACGGTAAAGCGCGGCAGGGTATTAACTTCGTAGCCTTTCCATTCGGCAGTACCTTTGGCAAAGTAAAAGAACATTACGCGTTCGCCCTGCGTCATCTGGTCATAATCATAGCCTGTAAGGCTGTCGTTGCCACTCTGCGGGCGTTCGTTAAACCAGCTTACCAGAGTTTCCGCAAACGGCAGGCTCATTCCCGGCAATGCCGGAAGTTCATCATAAGTTTTATTAACGTAATCTATAAAATACCAGCGCCCGCCTTTGGCGAAGCTACAGTAATCGCGTACAACTTTGCCCTCGCCGTCCGTTGTTACACTGCGCTCGGCATTAATGCCGTTCATTTCATTATATTCCGTGCGGATGTAATGCACTTTCTGCGCCACCGTCAGCTTGGCGTAGGCATCGGGCTCAAGCACTTCTTTCATATCAATGGTTTGTTCAACAACAAGATGCACCGGATGCTTATCGCTGTTTAAAGCGCCGCCCAAAAGCTCGATTGTGCGCTGCCCCGGCCCGAATTCCGCCGCCATAACGCACGCCGCATTAAAAAGCATCAAAGTAAAAACCGCCGTAAGGCTTAACAAAAATTTTCTCATTGCTTTCACCTCATTTGTAAGATAATTTAATTATAACATATTAAATAAGAAAATTACCGCCTGCTGCCCGCAGTTCTTTTGTAAATTTACTTTGGGCATTATCTGAATTTTTAAATATTTTTTACAAAAAGCATAGCATTATTGAATTAGTGTATACTTTTTCCTTGCTATTATGGCATTATATGGTATAATTAATTTTATAAAGCGAAGTAACGGCATGGCTTCATCATTACTTTGCAAAATAAAAAAGAAAAGAGGTATCTCACATGACTGACGAAAAGAAGAAAGTTGATGTGAAGGAAACAGCCGATTCCATCATCCGTGAAACCAAGGCTAAATCCAATAACAGCCAGTTTGTTTTGTGGTTTGCGGCACTGATTCTCGGCGCTGTTTTAGGCTGGATGGGCATTCCGGCGCTGAACGAATTCTTTAATTTCGTAGCAACCGTATTTACCCGCCTGTTCCAGTTCATTGCAGTTCCTACTATCGCGCTGGCAGTTATCACCACGCTGGCAGCCCTTGGCGGCAACAAAGAAACCGGTATTATTTTTGCACACGCTGTTGTGTATACCTTACTTACTACATTTTTAGCCGCCTTCATCGGCCTTGGCCTGTACCTGTACATTGCCCCGGATAACCTGCCGGCAGAAATTGTTAACGCAGGCTCCGACGTTGTTAAAGGCCAGAGCGTAGCAGCACTCAGCTACTATGACCACATTCTCGGCGTTATTCCTAACAACGTACTGGCTCCGTTCCTTTCCGGCAACGTACTTTCCGTTATGCTTATTGCTGCTGCCGTTGGTCTGGCACTGGCTTTCATGCCGAAAACCGAAAACCGCGAAGCACTCCTTAAAATCATTCAGGGCGTTCAGGAACTGGCATTCACCCTTATCCGTGCTATCCTTTATGTTCTGCCGATTGGTATCGTTGCTTTCGCAGGCCAGCTTTCCGCACAGATTGAAGCAGGCGTAATCGTTGGCGCACTGGGTAAATACACCGCAGTTGTAATGCTCGGCAACGCTATTCAGTTCTTCATCGTTCTGCCGATTATCCTTGTAATCCGCGGACTTAACCCGATTTACGTTATGCGCCAGATGGGCCAGGCAATCGCTGTTGCACTCTTTACCAAGAGCTCTGCCGGCACCCTGCCTGTAACCCTGGCATGCTCCGAACAGAACCTGAAATGCAACCCGAAGGTTTCCCGCTTCGTACTGCCTATCTGCACCACCATCAACATGAACGGCTGCGCAGCTTTCATTCTGGTAACTTCCCTGTTCATTATGCAGAATGCCGGTTTTGAACTGACCATGACCACCATGCTGACCTGGGTATGCATTGCAGTTCTTGCTGCAGTAGGCAACGCAGGCGTACCGATGGGCTGCTACTTCCTGACCCTCTCTCTGATGGCAGGCATTGGCGCACCGATTGGCTTAATGGGTATTATCCTTCCGATTTACACCATTATCGACATGATCGAAACCGCTGAAAACGTATGGTCTGACGCTTGCGTATGCGCAATGGTTGACCACGACCTTAAAGGCAAACTTTCCGACGACGGTGAAATTCCCGCCGCTCTGTAATAAGCCTTAAAGCCTTACAAAAATTAACACCCGTGCTGTAAAGCGCGGGTGTTTTTATTTTTATATAACTCTGTTAATTAAACGAATAATTTAACTGCATGGTGCCGCTAAAACCATCACGCTGGCCTCCATAACCCTGCAAGCCCAAATCAATACTCCACGGAGATTTATCCGGCGCGTAATGAATACCAGCTTCAATTACAGCCGTGCTGCCTTTTAAGCTGGGATTGCCGGTATCAAAGCCAGCCGCCGTCACATCAGCATCGCCGTTAAACTCATAATCCCACGCCAAACCGTAGTAATGGCTGAAAGCGTTGCCGTCGTTCTGGTTATAACGCAAACCAAAACGCAAACGGTTGCTGTCGGCAGAATTAAATTCTACCTTGTCGCCTAAAATTTCAAATTCATCACTGTCGTGATGATTGTAAAAATACTTGCCGTACACATCAACATTGCTGTTTTCGTCAACGGCAAAAATATGCCCAACACCTAAATGCGCACCGTAATAAGAAGTTTCCTCGTCATAACCTCCCTGAACGCCATAACCATCGGCAACAGCATTGCCAAGGCTGTTTTTAAGCATGCCTGCACGCAAGCCAATTTCAGCATAATTGCCAGCGTTGCTGCGGTAACGCGCCAACGCGCCGCCTCCATTATAAACGGCGCTGCCAAATCCTCTCAAATTGTACCCATTATAATCGTTATAGGTACGGTAATTACCGCTGCCGTTTTCAAAAAATACACCCCAGCTAAAAGTACCGTCCTCAAGTTTATCGCTATTACCAACACCTGCAATCATACTCCAGCCGTTTACACGGATATGACTGCCGGTTTCGTACTTACTGTAATTGCCGTGCGCCGCCGCAAAAGTTTTAATGCCGTATTTACCGTCATCCATTAAACCAAAAGCATTGTTTAAAATATCGCTGCCCTGATTTACAAAAGCAATGGCAGCCGTGCGGCTTTCGCCGATAATGCTTACCTGCTCCGTTGCCTGCTTGCCGCCGGTAACAACAAAATCAATGCTGTTACCGCCATCCTGCATTTCAACCTTTGCTTCCGTTGCAAAACCTATTTGCAATTTATCAACATCAACATTTGCTGCGCTTACGCCTTTAAGTTCGCCTGCTTTAATAAAGCTCATACGGTCACCATTTTGCACCTCTGTTCCTGCCGCCGCTGCCAAAGTACCGCTTGCGCTGATGGATGTACCTGTAAAATCGGCAGTACCGCTTACATCAACAACGGCAGTATCTTTTTCCCAATTGATAGCAGTCATATCGACATTAAGTGCTTTTAAATTTTCTAAAGATTGAGCCTTAATTTTTGAATCAGTATTTATTACGCTTCTATTTTGAAAATTATACACAATATTGTCTGATATAGTATTAACTTTTCCTAAATTAACAATATTTTTATTTTCATTTTTTATGTTAAGTACATCAACATAATCAACTGTATTAACATCAACAATACTATCAGTTATATTAACTGTATTAAAGTTTTCTATTCCTTTTATTTTTCCTTCAGTACCACTAAAATTATTTATGTTCAAATAAATATTTTCAGATTTTTCTATTTTTAAATTATCTTTATACCCAGCCAAATTTGTATTTGTCAAATCTGCATTATTACCGCTTATTTCTATACCATTATTTTTTAAAAATCCTTTTAGTTGTCGCGTATCAGCAGCATAAACTGTGCCATTTATTGTGCCACCACTAATTATAACTTTATTACCGGTTATAACTGAATCATCAATATCATCATTTTGGTCAGAATCTTCATCATTTACAAGATAGCCATACGCTCCATAAATATTTGCGTTTATTTCTCCACCTTCTATAACTACAGTATTATTATTCGTAATACTACCTTCTCTATCAGCCCAAGCACCATAAATACCACCACCATATAAGGCACTCGACGAAGTAATTTCACCACTTTTTATTGTAACTGTATTTCCATCCAATATACTATTATTATCAATAGAATAAGCACCATAAATATTTCCTGATAAATTCGAAGTAGATTGAATAGTCGCTCCATCAATAATCACGGAGTTATTTTTTATTATATTATTATTCTCTGAATCTTCTTTAGCCTTTTTCAAAGCATCAACATAAACGCCAGCAATATTTCCGCCATTTATTGTAGCATTTCCAATATAAACTTTATTATTAATAATATCCGGATGTTCTTTGCTTTTATTACCTTCCACTAATACTATTGCGCCATAAACACCTGGTCGCATTTGTCCTGTTGCAACTGATGTTCCAGTAAAAATACCACCATTCATTTCGACTTCATTACCAGAAGCATAATTCGACCAACCACCGGCAATAGAGCCATAAAATGGATCATATCTATCTCCCATAACCTGTTCACCAGTTACAATACCACCATTAATAATAACTTTATTATTATTTGCATTTGATGATCCATTTAACACAGGAAAATAACTTCCCCAATCTGCTTTTTCTTTAAACGCATAACCACCATAAATGCCATTATAATTTCCGTTTTCTATTGTTATTTCTTTATCTTCAACTGCACCGTTAACAGAAGTATCTTTACCACCATAATATACACTTGCCGCCCACACCGGACTTGCCCATAAACTTGTACAAGCGAAGATTACCGCTGCCGTTAAAATTTTTCTTTTTGCGTTTTTACTCATCATAAACTTTCTCTCCTTTATAAAAACTTTTCTACTATTTGCAGGCTTTTTCTGCCTGCGTGTTTTTAATTATTACCGATATAGCCGGCTGGCTTAATCCGAATAAATTTGCCAAAAAGGCCTGCGATAAATTTTTCTCCGTATATAAACGCAAAATCTCTTTGTTGCGTTCTTCACGGTTATTAAATAAATTAACGTTAACTTCTTCGCTGCGTATTTGTACTCCGTAATCATGTAAAATAATCACTTTACGCTGTCCGTTTGGATAATAAATTTTCATTTCCAAATTTTTTATGCCGCTTTTGCTGTTTGGCGAAAAGTTAAAAAATTCTACTTCGCCGTTGCCTATGGCATCTTTAATAACTTCCTGCGTAAACGGAACATCTTTAATGTTCATTTTCACCACACCTTTTGTTAATATTAAAATATAAAACTCATTATTCATAACTATTTTACCAAACCATCTCCCCCCCGCAAGCAAAAGTTCGCACGCGAGCGCGGCGAACTTTCCAAACGGGCGGGAAAGTTTAGCGTAACACAAAAATACCGCACTACGCTGCGCACAGTGCGGTATTTTTTATCCGGCGTTATAAGCTATTGCAAGCAAAGCTCCATTTTTAATTTTTACAGCCAAAATAAAAAACAGACAGTGTGCAAAACACTGCCTGTCTTAAAAAATTAATTTACTTTACTTTAATTTTCAGTGCTTACAAAATCCTTGAAAATGCCAAGGATTTTTTCCACATCGTCCATGTAAATTTCGCCGATATTGCCAAGGCGGAAGGTTTCCGCATCGGTAAGTTTGCCCGGGTAAATTACGTAGCCGTGGTCTTTTAAATAAGCGTACATTTTTGCAAAGGTAAATTTGCAGTTTTCTGGATAGAAGAAAGTTGTAATAATCGGCCCCTGATGTGTTTCGTCGATATAGGCTTTAAAACCAAGTTCTTCCATGCCTTTGCGCAAAGCCCTGTTGGTTGCAGTATAGCGTGCCTTCCTTGCGGTAACACCGCCTTCTGCTGCCAGTTCTTTAAGCGCCTGGCTGAAGGCTGCCACAACGTGAGTAGGAGAAGTAAAACGCCATTTGCCGCCATCTTTTTCCATAGTTTCCCACTGGGCATATAAATCCAGCGAAAGGCTGCGGGCAATGCCTTTGGTTTGTTTTAAATCGTTGACTTTGGCAATAATAAAGCTGAAGCCTGGCACGCCCTGAATGCATTTGTTGGCGCTGCTTACAAGATAGGTAATGCCAAGCTCCGGCACGTTGATATCAACGCCGCCAAAGCTGCTCATGGCGTCTACAATAAATTTTTTGTTATATTTTTTTGCAAGTTCGCCAATGGCTGCAATGTCATTTAAAAGGCCGCTGGTAGTTTCGCTGTGCACCATGGAAATATGGGTAATGTTCCCGTCGGATTTTAAAACGTCCTCCACAATGGCCGGGTCGGGCACGTGCGCATAATCTTCTTCGTAAACCACGTACTTAATTCCGTGGTAATCACACATTTCCACCATGCGTTTGCTGTATGCGCCGTTTTGCAAAACCAGGACTTTATCCGTACTGGAAATTACGCCGGAAAGCACGCTTTCAACGCCAAAGGTTCCGCTGCCCTGCATCAGCACCGTAGTGTAATCACCGTTATCCGCATGGGCAAGTTTTAAAAGGCCGGTACGTATTTCCTGCGTCATGTTTTTATAATCTCCATTCCAGGTGCAGCGGTCAATCTGCATGGCTTCCTTAACGGTTTCCGTAGTCGTTAAAGGGCCGGGAGTTAAAAGTTTATAAGTATTTTTATCCATTTATGTCACCTGATTTATTTTTTGATAAGGTCCTGATGTTTTTGCAAAAGTTCTACGGTTAAAGGCTCTTTGTAAACTTTCGGGTTAGCCGGTTTGTTGGCGTCGTCTACTTTTTCACCTTCAAACAATGCTACCGGGTAAATTTTCAAAAGTTCCGGGCGGGCATTTTTAAGAATGCATTCGGCAATTTTTTTAGCCTGTTCGTTTTCGGCGGCATTTTTATCAATAACAGCAACGGATTCAGTCAGCATAAAGTTGCCTTCAACAGGGTCTACATAATCAACCGGCAGGCCTTTGGCTTTATCGGCAACAGCCTGATGGCGCAGGCCGAAGCCTACTGCAACTTCACCGGCACGGATTTTTTTCAGCGGGCCGGAGCCGGATTTTTCCAGATGCGGCATAGCGTTGGCTTCGATTTGTTTCATGATTTTGGCGCCTTCTTCGTCGCCGTATTCGTTAAGCACAGCCTGGGTCATCAGCCATGCGGTTGAAGAACCGGTAATATCAGGTACGGAAATATGGCCTTTATACATCGGGTCTGCCAAATCTTTAATGGCTTTCGGCATCGGCAGGTTGGCTTTTTTTAGTTCTTCGGTGTTTACAAACAGTGCTCCGCAGTTGCCAAGCACAGGCACATAAAAGTTGGGGTGTTCTGCCAGCGGTTTGGCTGCGTCTTTAATTTCAAGGAACATCGGATGCTGTTTCTGGTCACTGTCTAAATAATAGCTGGTCATGGTTACAACATTGGCTTCTATGTTTTTGCCTTCGGCAGCAAGCTTACCGCCAAGTTCGGAAGTACCGAAAGACTGCATGATGTATTTTCCTTCAAAACCATTTTTATCAAGCGCATTTTTCATTGCGGTCTGCGCTTCTTCATCGGAATTGGTGTAAATTACGGTTTGTTTTACTGCGGCTGCATCTTTGCCGCCTTCACTGCCGCCGCATCCGGCGATACCTGCTGCCAGGCAGCCAATAATCAGTGCTGTGGTTAACAACTTAGCAAAATTTTTCATTGGGATTCTCCTTTGCTTTGAATAAATTTTTAATTTTTTTATAAAGAGGAATTTCCTCCTGTTCAGCAAGTTTGTCGAAGAAGGTTTTAGCCACCACGTTGGTAAAGAAAATCAGGAGTGACAATACAAACACTGCGTCAAATTTTTCAAAATATTGCAGCTCCTTAATTTTGGTGGTAATAACCATTGTCCGCGCACCTGCCAGAAAAACAATGGCGCTGATGGTTACCATGGCGTTAACGAAAAAGTAGCTCAGCATCTGGCAAATGGTTGCCCTTGAATTGGGTATTACTACTTTAATTACCGTTTTAAGCCACGTATCGCCCATTAAAAGGCCCGTGGTTTCCCACGATTCATTCATTTTGGAAAGCGAAGATTTAATCATTAAATACGGCGTGGTGAAAAAATGCAGGATGTTGGCAATTATTAAAATTGCAAACGTGCTTTGCAGCGGCGTGCCCGAAAAGATAAAGATGAAGGCAACGCCAAGCACCATGCCCGGCACCGTATTGGTTACCATGGCAATAACGTCCATAATAATTTTGCAGTATTTGTTAAGGTCGCTGCGCGCATTAACCATGGCTGCCGCGTAGCACAGCACCGTGCCTGCCACCGCCGTAATGCCCGCCACCATTAAGGAGTTTACATAAACATCCACCAGCGAATTATCGCTGAGCACGCGTTTTAAGGTATCAAGCGTAAACACCGGCTGGTACGGCCAGCTTTTTACAAACGGCACAATGAACATAATGGCAAAAACCGAAACAAACAGCAGTGCAACCGCTGCAAAAAACAAGCCGAAAGCACCATCGCGCATACAGGAGCGCTGCACCTCATAACGGCTGATTTTGTTATAGCGGAAATTGAATTTTTCCATATAGCGGAGCAGCATAACGCTGATAACGGAAGGCACCAGCATTGCCATTGCTATAACGCTGCCGCGTTCAAAATCAGGCAGGGCGCCCATCATTTTCATGTACAGCTCAACGGCAATCATATTGTATTCGCCGCCGATGGATACCGGAATGCCGAAATCCGTAAAGCTGAGGAAAAACGATAAAATGAACGCCGCCATCAGGCTGCCCAAAAGCGGGCGCACACTCGTCATCCACAAAGTGCGCAGCGGGCTGTCGCCCATAATTTTCGATACCGTAATAAAGTTCTTGTCGATATAAAAGAACGCGTTATACAGCACCAGAAACGCCGGCGGCAAGGTATAAACAATAAACGAAATCAAAAGCCCCCAGAAGCCATAAATCGGAAACAGCTGCTCACCGACAAGTTTTGTTATCAGCCCCTGTTTGCCGAAAGAATAAATAACGGCAAAGCCGTAGGTAATGGAAGGCAGGAACATCGGCATCATAACCACAAGCTGCAAGCCTTCTTTTATTTTGCCCGGTATGCGCGTTAAATGCAGCCCGTAAGCCAGTATAAACGCCGCAACCGTGGTAATGGCAGCTTCCAGGGCAGAAATTGCAAAGCTGTTGCGGAACGCCGTTAAAAAGGCATCGTCAGTTAAAATGGCAGCATAATTGCCAAGGCCTGTGCCGCTGCCTGTCTGTAAGGATTTGTATGCCAGGTTTGCCAGCGGCAGCCCCAAAAAGAAAGCAAACGCAATGCTTACAAACAAAAAACAAAATTTTAATTCAAAGCTTTTTCTGTTCATCTTGCAACTCCGGCAAAAGCACAAGGTTCGCCAAACAGGCGGAAAATATTATCGCGCTTAATGCGCAGCTGCGACAAAATAAATTTTTCCACAAACTGGGTGCGCGGCTGGGTAACAATTACATGCGGCTGGTCGAACTGGGAAATCTGCCCCTCGTTGATAATCAGCACCTTGTCGGAAAGCGTCAGCGCTTCTTCCGGGTCATGCGTAACAATGATGGTGGTTAAATGATACTGCTTGGCTATAAGCTGAATACGCTCTTTGATGGATTCTTTAATAACGCCATCCAGCGCGCTTAAAGGCTCATCCAAAAGCAGGATTTTCGGTTTCATAACCAGCGTGCGTGCCAGGGCAACCCTTTGCTTCTGCCCGCCGCTCAGCTGGTCAATGCGCTTGTTTAAATGCTCTTTTAAGCCCAGCAGGCTGATGAGTTCCTGTACTTCTTCAGCACTGGAAATGCCCGGTTTGTTGCGCAGGCCGTAAACGATATTTTCGTAAGCATTCAGATTCGGAAACAACGCATAATCCTGAAATACAATGTTAAAGCCGCGGTCTTTCATCGGCACGTTGGCTAAATCCCTACCGTCAAAAATAATCTGTCCGCCGTCAATTTCAGTAAGCCCCAAAATTGCGTTCAAAAGCGTTGTTTTGCCGCTGCCGGAAGGCCCCAGAATAGAAACTATCTCGCCGTCATTAATATCCAGCGAAATACTGTCGAGAATGACTTTGCCGTCATACGATTTGCGGATATTTTTTAATTGCAGCATTTTTTATTCCTCCATAACATATTTAAACTGCTTTTATTTGCGTCTTTTTTCCTATTTTAACCAGCCATTTTGCGCCCTGCAAGCGTATTTACCGCCTTTTAACCCTACTTTTCCCAAGTTTTACATTACTAACTTAAACAAAACATTTTCTTAATGACGTTAACCGGAAACAAAAATATTGCCGTAAAAAGCCGCAAAAAAAAGCAGGCAGTGCTTTAAACACTGTCTGCTTTATGCTGTAAACAGCAAATTTTTAATTATACGTTGAAACGGAATTCTACAACATCGCCGTCCTGCATTACATAATCCTTGCCTTCAAGGCGTACAAGGCCTTTATCACGCGCTGCCGCTTTGCTGCCGCAGGCTACAAGGTCATCATAAGATACAATCTCTGCACGGATAAAGCCGCGTTCAAAATCGCTGTGAATTTTACCGGCTGCCTGAGGTGCTTTGGTGCCGCGTTTAATGGTCCAGGCACGGCTTTCGGTTTCACCGGCGGTTAAATAGGTCATCAGGCCCAACAGTTTAAAACCGGCTTTAATCAGGCGGTCAAGGCCTGCTTCTTCAAGCCCTGCCATTTCCAAAAATTCCTTGGCTTCGTCTTCCGGCAGTTCGGCAATTTCCGATTCCATCTTGGCGGAAACAACAATCGTTTCGGCGCCTTCTTCTTCGGCATATTTCATAACGGCCTGCACATGCGGGTTGTTTTCCGGCGCTGCCACTTCGTCTTCGGCAACATTGGCAACATACAGCACCGGTTTCATGGTTAAAAGGTGCAGCTCTGTCAAAAATTCCTTTTCTTCATCAGTCAGCCCAAGGCGGCGTGCCGGAACGGCTTCGCCCAGGCCTTCCATAACCTTATCGAGAACAGCTTTTTCCACCGGTACTTTTTTATCGCCGGTTTTTAACAACTTGACAAGGCGCTCCTGGCGTTTTTCCACGGTTTCCATATCGGCAAGGCACAATTCGGTATTGATGATTTCAATATCGCGCAGCGGGTTAATGCTTCCTTCCACGTGCGTAATATTACCGTCTTCAAAGCAGCGGACAACCTGCGCAACAGCGTCAACCGCCGCCTCAACTGCGACAGCGCCAATCTGGACAAGGCGGTGGACGCCGCCCAGGGGCAGATCGAGGCCATCTACAGGCTGGAGGAGCGCGGCATGCTGGAGGAGCTGCCCGACAAGCTCAAGGAGGCGGTGGATCTGCGGGTGGCCCACCCGGAGCTCACCCTGGCCCAGCTTGCGGAGCTGTGCGAACCGCCCGTCTCCAAATCCGCGTTCAACCACCGCCTGCGCAAGCTGATGGAGATGGCCAGGGCGTAGGGCGGGAAAGAAAAGAAAGGGTAGATTGCCATGGAGAAGCAAGTGGTTCAAAAGCGCTGGAAGCTGATTTTCTGGGGCCTTACGGCGGCGGCTGTTGCGCTGCTGGCGCCGGGCCTGGTGCTGACGCTGGAGCCGGCGCTGTTTCTGGGGCTGGGCGTTCTGGCGGCTGTGGTATTCTGCACGGGTCTGTGTATTGCTGTGATCAAGCTCCGGTGTCCTGCCTGCGGCGGCTCGGTGTACCACCAGGCCATGCGGGCGCAGGAGGGCATCCCCTTTGCCTGCCCAAAGTGCGGCCGGAAGCTGGAGATGAAATGAGATGAAAAAGAGAGGAGACGCCCGAAAGACCAGGCGGGTGCTGCTACTGCCTACGGTACCCGCCTTTGCGCCCCGCTGTCCTCTCTGCGGGGCCATACTGAAGATAGGTATTGACCATTGCCACTACTGCGGAGCCATGCTCACCAAATAGAGAAAGAGGAGGTACTCCTAATGTCCTTTGTCCACCTGCATGTCCATACCGAATATTCCCTGCTGGACGGGGCCTGCCGCATTCCCCTGCTGGTCAAGCGGGTGAAGGAGCTGGGCCAGAGCGCCGTGGCCATCACCGACCACGGCGTCATGTACGGCGTGGTGGACTTCTACAAGGCGTGCAAGGCGGAGGGGGTCAAGCCCATCATCGGCTGCGAGGTGTATGTGGCCCCCCGGAAGCGCACCGACAAGGTACACGAGTACGACGCGGCCATGTACCACCTGATTCTGCTGTGCCGCAACGAGGTGGGCTACCGCAACCTGTGCTTCCTGGACTCGGCGGCCTTTACGGAGGGCTTTTATATCAGGCCCCGCATTGACAAGGAACTCTTGCGCCAGCATGCCGAGGGGCTCATCGCCCTGTCGGCCTGCCAGTCCGGCGAGGTGCCCCGCAAGCTGCTGGCCGGGGACTACGAGGGGGCCAAGGCGGCGGCGCTGGAGATGCGGGCGCTGTTTGGAGAGGACGGCTACTATCTGGAGCTCCAGGATCACAAGCTGCCCAACGACCCGGCCATCAACCAGGGGCTCATCCGCATCCACCAGGAGACGGGCATCCCCCTGGTGTGCACCAACGACTGCCACTACATCGCCCGGGAGGACAGCAAGATGCACAAGGTGCTGCTGTGCATCCAGACAGGCCGCACCGTGGAGGACGAGGACACCCTGGAGTTCGGCTCCGACGAGTTCTACCTGAAAACCGAGGAGCAGATGCGCGCCCT
>OMGQ01000771.1_pt1 | contig 24964 bp, 25 predicted proteins | sample 1646071 | NCBI WGS metagenome assembly OMGQ01 (sample SAMN05578585, study PRJEB25193) | human gut metagenome | biome: Human Microbiome; feature: human-associated habitat; material: feces | host: Homo sapiens | place: USA:Birmingham
ACCGCGATGCGGTACGGGATGCAGCCCAAAATGCTAAGATTAACGGGATTAAGAATGCGCAGTTCTATTGTAATGACGCAGGGGCATTTATGAGTAAAATGGCTGATAACGGCGAACATGTTGATGTTGTCTTTATGGACCCGCCGAGGAGCGGAAGTACGGAGGAGTTTATGGACGCCGTAGGAAAGCTGGGAGCCGGAAAGGTGGTGTATGTGTCGTGTAATCCGGAAACGCTGGCCAGGGATGTGAGGTATATGAAGAAGCTGGGGTATCGGGCGGTGGAGGCTTGGCCGGTGGATATGTTTCCGGAGACTGACCATGTGGAGACTGTGGTGTTGATACAAAGAAAAGATACCTAGAAATCCTTGAATTTACGCACTTTGTGACATTTTTCAGTTTCAATAAAATCTGTGAAAATCATAAGGAAAAGATACTTGTGAAGAAAGTAACCGTAGTTGTGGCATTAGACCTCGATACGGGGAACACAAAAAATCCTGACAATGAAAGTGAATAGTGGACTATCAGATATATTGATAGATTATAGGGATACTTGAATGAGAGTGTCCCTATTTTTTATATTAGGGCATTCCAATAATGGAGTGCCTTTTCAATTTCAAAACAGGAGGAAAAAAGAATGAGTAGTACAGCGTTAGGAGCAGAGAAAGCGAAAAAGATTATTTTTATCAGTGATGGACATGAGAAATTCTACTATGAGAAATTGAAAGAGGTCAGGTATCAGGACGTGTACCACAAAGCACTTGTATATTGTCTTGGTATCAGCGATGACACAAGAAGAAATATCAACAGCATTTATAACTTTAAGACAGGCTGTGTAAAAACGGAGTGCCTGCACGAAGGCTGGCAGACCAACGGGAGCTTAAAAGTAGTCAGGATGGCGTTTAACCTTTACTGCAATGGTACGCCGAGTGTCCTTGACTATGATGATGCGGAGGAACAGGTAGACGAGTGCAGACTTTACACAGTGGAAGAATTGTTCTGCTGTGCTTATGCACCCTATTTTTGGCAGGCGATACAGATCAGGTATCCGGAGTACGCAACCTATAACCACAGTCTGTACGCCATGTTTGGAGGACAGGATTGATGTTAAAAGTCAGGCTAATGGGAACAAGGAATGATATTAACTGGTTCGGTAAGATTTTGCGGAGAAATCCCAAAATTGAGGTAACAGAGTTTTCCGACTTGTTCTCAAATAAGGGAACAAAGAAATATTACCGGGCTTATGTGGAAGTTAAGAAAAGCAATGTAAAAGAAGAACAGTAGATTGCAAAGGAGAATGGAATCATGTGTAAAATAATCGCAATCGCAAACCAAAAAGGCGGTGTCGGCAAGACTACCACCACAAGCAATTTAGGGATAGGACTGGCAAAACAGGGAAAAAAAGTGCTGCTGATTGATGCGGACGCACAGGGCAGTCTGACAGCGAGTTTAGGATATACAGAGCCGGATACTCTGGAAGTCACGCTTGCAACCATTATGGGGAACTTAATCAATGACGGGGAAGTAGAGCCGGGGGAAGGTATCCTCCACCATGAGGAAGGGATAGACTTAATGCCGGGGAACATTGAGCTTTCCGGTCTGGAGGTTTCCCTTGTGAATGTGATGAGCCGGGAAACGGTACTCCGGTCATACATAGAGATTGTCCGGGAGAGTTACGATTATATTTTAATTGATTGTATGCCGAGTTTAGGCATGATGACCATCAATGCCTTAGTAGCTTCTGATACGGTTCTGATACCTGTACAAGCTGCATATCTGCCGGTTAAAGGACTTCAACAGTTGATCAGGACTATTTCTATGGTAAAGAAGAGATTGAACCGGAAGCTAACGATACATGGAATTCTTTTGACAATGGTGGATTTCCGTACTAATTACGCCAAAGATATTGCTTCCAGAGTGAGAGAAACTTATGGATCTAAGATTTCTATCTTTGAAAATGTCATTCCACTGTCAGTTAAGGTAGCTGAAGCAAGTGCGGAAGGAAAAAGTATTTATTGTCATTGTCCAAATGGAAAAGTATCTATGGCTTATGAAAATCTGACGCAGGAGGTTTTGGAAAATGAAAAGTAGAAGCGGAGAAAAAATCAAATTGACAAGCATTGATGAATTGCTGGGAGTAGTCAATGAAGAGTCTGCAATGGAAATAGAAATCAACAGAATACATGCGTTTAAAGATCATCCTTTCAAAGTATTGGATGATGAAAAGATGGCAGATTTAGTAGAGAGTGTAAAGACTTACGGGGTATTGACACCGGTTTTGTTACGGTCTGATGGCGAAAATGGATATGAGATGATCTCAGGTCATCGAAGGATGCACGCAGCAGCTATAGCTGGCTTGGCAACAATTCCTGCAATTGTAAGAGAATTATCCGATGATGATGCGGTCATTGCTATGGTAGATGCTAATATTCAACGCGAAGAGTTACTCCCGAGTGAAAAAGCATTTGCTTATAAGATGAAACTGGATGCGATGAAGAGACAAGCTGGAAGACCGTCTCAGAAGAATTCTGGTCAAAATGACCAGAATTTTGGAAAGGTATCACGTGATGTTTTGGCGGAAGAAGTTGGAGAAAGTTCAAAACAAATTCAGCGCTACATTCGCCTTACAGAATTGATTCCAGAATTATTGGATATGGTAGATGCAAAGAAGTTGAATTTTACCATTGCCGTTGATATTTCCTACATTGATAAGGAAATGCAGAAATGGATCTACGAGTATATCCGGGATACAGGATTTATCAAACCAAAGCAGATTACAGCTTTGAGAAAACAGTTGGAAGAAGGAACTGTGAATCAAGGATTTATGATCTCGATTTTCAATAGCTGCATAGCAGTAAAAGCACCGGAGAGAAAAGTGGTGTTATCAGGAAAGAAGCTCACAAAGTATTTTCCGGAAGATTATTCGGAAACGGATATGGAAAAGGTGATTGAGGCATTACTGGAACAATGGAAAAGAGAACAGGAATAAGGGTTGTCAAAATAAGACAACCCGAAGAAAGAAGAGATACAGAAGTTTAAAAAAAGGACTTCTATGAGAGAAAGGAAGGGAGGAAGATACATGGACAAAAAAATGAATTTTAAATATTTTTATGGAACAGAAGCAGACCAGTTTAGTTTTTACAGAATACCCAAAGCGTTATTTACCAATGACTGTTTTAAGGATCTTTCCTGTGATGCGAAGATCTTATACGGTTTGATGCTGGACAGAATGTCTTTATCCATTAAGAATCAGTGGTTTGATGAAGAAAATCGGGCATATATCTATTTTTCCATTGAAGATATCATGGAATTATTGAATTGTGGCAGAAATAAAGCGGTGAAATCTCTTCAGGAGCTGGATGATGAAAAAGGGATAGGTTTGATTGAAAAGCGCAGACAGGGCTTTGGAAAGGTTACGATCATCTATGTAAAATCATTTGTTCAGGAGGAATGTGAGGAACAGAAAAAAGAAAAATCAAAGATGGTGAAGTTTATAAATCAAACTTCTGTAGAGGAAGAAGAGACAGAAGAAGTTTACATTTCAAACTTCAAGAAGTCCCAAAAACAAACTTCAAGAAGTCCCGAAAATAAACTTCAAGAAGTTTACATTTCAAACTCTAATAATACTAATATTAACAATACTAATCTTAGTGAGAATAAATCTAATCATATCGTATCTGCAGATGGGATAGGATCCGAAGAGGATGAGATGGAAACGTTACATGCGTATCAATCTCTGATCAAAGACAATCTGGATTATGATTCTTTGTTAGTGAGTCATCCTCATGACAAAAATCAGATTGATGAAATCGTGGATCTGATCGTAGAGACTGTTATGTGTAAGAGTGATAAAGTACTGATTGCAAGCAACTGGTATTCAGGAGCCTTGGTAAGAGGAAAATTCATGAAGCTGGATTATTCCCATGTAGAGTATGTGCTGCATTGTCTGGAAGGAAATACGAGTAAAATCAAGAATATCAAGAAATATTTACTTGCGGCATTGTTCAATGCACCTTCAACAATCAGTGGATATTACCGGGCAGAAGTAAATCATGACATGCCGTGGCTGGCAAGATAGGAGGACAGATATGGGTATTTTAAAAGTGGCAGGAAAAGTGTTATTGATTCCATTGTGGTTTATCATTTCGATCATAGGTGCCGGAGTGAAGCTATTAGTACATATGGTGGCAATCGCAAAAAAGATATTGGGATTGGGAATTATGGCGTTGTTCATTGGAACAGTAATCTGTTATCAAGACTGGCTACAGGCAGCTTTTCTGGTTTGTATGGGAGGTGTTCTGATCTTTATCTTATTTGCTGGAGAATTTATAGATATTGTAATCGACTTACTTAGAGAAAAAATATGTACATTGATTTTAGGTTAAGAAAAGATGACAGTTAAAGTAGCCTTAGTGATTTCAGATAAAAATTATAGAGCCTCTCCTTCAGGGAAAGGCTCTATAAGAAAAGTCCAAACTGAGATTTGTTACAATTTCCACCAAATTGTCTTATCCCTAAAGTATTCAATAAAACCGTTTCTTTGCAAAACACGTTGAGAGGAAAAATTGTCTATTTCTGTTTCTGCAATAATATGTTTTACACTTGCTTGCTTTTTCCCCCATGTGCAAAATGCTTCAACAGCTTCTGTCATATACCCGAAATGTTCATGTTTTTTTCCCAAACCATACCCAATCTCAACTTCTCTATTCTCATTCGGGATATTTTTAAAATCAATCATACCAACTGCAATATTATCATCTTTTTTGACAATCAGCCAAAATGTCAGCCACAAATACACATCGCTATTTGCTTCGATTTTTAAACTCTGCTCATAAAGAATGTTTTTGAAAATCCCCTCTATTTTCTCGCCCTGATATGAACAGTTTAGCCTTTTCTCAAATTCCGGAATATTATCCACTAACATTTCAAGCTGTTCTTGTGTAAGAACGATGATTTTCAATCGTTTTGTTTCAATCACCATTCCCAAAAATCCCCTCTCAAATTCAAGTTTGTTACTCACCAGAAAATTTATAACAGTCTGGAAAAGTTGTTTGGTTTATTAACTTTTTAGCTTTACCAATATGTATTCCTCTCACAACAATAAACGGTAATGAATTTACTTCCTTTAATAGAATACCTGTTGATATTGACAATGCAAAAATTTTTTTCATTTCCATTAGAAATTTTAGCTTATCGTCAGGAATATTGATAATTGAGATATTTCCCCATTCAGCGGGTTTTTCTTCTAACATTTCACAACCATTTTCTATCCATAATACAAAGTTAAACCACTCATCCGGTTCAGCTGTACCTATTGCACCAGCATCAAGAAAACCACATACACAAGCATCTTTCTCAGCCTTGATAACCAATTCTCTATCACCATTATCATTTCCTATACTTAAATAATTCGGAGCATATTTTGCAAATTCATTTACCTTGTACATTTCAACAATACTATCCGTATCGTATAACACACATAAATTGAGAACCATTCCATTAGTTTCTCTTAAAAATTGCTTATATACTTCTGGAAGATCTCCTAAAATATTATTTTCAGAAAAGTTAATCTCATTTTCTGTTGCAGGAGAATTCTTTTGAAATGAAAAGACCTTACTTAAATCCACTTATAATACCCCCTCTACAACTCCAATTTGTCGTTTTCTTTCAGTATATCATAATTATAATCTTTCGGGCAGATAAAAGACTTTTATTTCTACGGAATTGTTTTCAAAATCCATTTCTACATAATAATCCCGGATGAAAATTGATCGGTAATAATCTTGTAAGGAATAAATATCAAGAGTTTTAAAATCGACCAAACACAGCGGGATTGGTTCTTTCTTTTCATTTTCATATTTCCAATATTCTAAGGAAGCAGCAACTTTATCAAGGCAACTTTGGCAGAGATGATCCGTTAGATTTCTTTTGTTCAATTTATAGTTTTCCGGTAACGTGATATCTATCTCAGCCATTCCTCTGGAAACATCTCCATGAGAGGAATAGGTGATTTCGCCTGTGTTTCCAAAAAGTATATTTGAACCGGTTTTATTTGGTATTTCATTTCCGTTTTCATCATATGCTTTTAGTTGGAAATCTAAGACGTACCAGTCATTGAGGGAAATCAGTCCAACCGTATCAAATTTTCGATAATAGTCCATCATACTATAATCAGAACTTCCACATAAATAGCATGTAGAGAGATCTTTCAGGCTTGATTGCAGATCGTCAAAGGTTATTTCTATCCGTTCTTTTGGGGCGTCTGCTTTCAGAGAATGTGTTAGAAAAATACCGTGATATTGATGGATAGCATAACCGATGAGAAAGGATACAGCTAATAGGATGGTGCACCAGAATAAATCTTTCCTGATATGATAATATTTTTTTCTTTTTTCATGCATAATCGAATTCCTCCGTGAAAAAATATAGTGTACTTAAAATAAGTCCGTTTAAAACATTCTACCATTATTTGTACTTAAAATGAACTTGAAATATGAACTTAATATGTACTTATAGAGATGGAGAGAATAATCATGGAGAAAGAGAAGCATTTAGGATTACGGATTGATGCTGAAACGCATAAAAAACTGAAAAGCCTGGCAGAATTTGAAGGGCGTTCGATCAATGGAGAAGTGTTATATTTAATACGTCAGGCAATCATAGAATTTGAAAATAAGCATGGAGAACTGAAATAAAAGAATCTTCACATATGGATACAAGAAAAGCCCGTTCGGTTGTATGGAACGGGCAAATTTTATTTAGCCAGGAAATTGCTCTGTATTTCCAGTGGCATATTGTAGTTCTGACCGCGCTTGATCAGACTGTATAACTTGAAGCTCATGAGTTCCGGACTGGAATTTAAGCAGCTACAGAGCCCGAAATAATTCAAATCTTCGTTCTTTGACAGGTTTGCGATTTCTTTATCATCCAGGATAAGATCTGCAGCGAAAAGGTTCGCTTCGTATTCCGTATTATCCCTCATGTTATATAAGACATCGTCTTTCATCGGCGCCATTTTGAGCTGGGAACGATGCAGAATGATGTGACCGAGTTCGCGGGCGGCAACAATCTTTTTCTCTTCCTCAGATAGAAAACTGCTTACCATAACATAAATGGTCTGGCAGCTCATGAAACAGTATCCTTTTAATTTTTCGTAGCGGTCTGTTTCACCAACGATCACATTCATTTCTTCCAATATTTCAAAAGGATCCCTGGTCTTGAACTTTTTTACAAGTTTTTCTACTTTGTTGTAAATATATGAATTCCCCAAATATATCACCTCGTGTATGAATCAAACAGAAGCGGATAATGTTACTTCTGACAATAAAACTATATCCTATAGGCTGTCCAATAATCACCCCATCTATTTGGCATCTAAATATTTCTTTGGTGTAAATTTCTTTGCACGTCTCTTGGAATCCAGATATAAAGACTGGATCTCATCCATAAAGGCTGTTTTGTCTTCATCAGAAAGTTCCCCTCCGGCGAACATTGCAGCGGCCTGTTCTAAGATCTGCTGAGCTTGTTTTGCTCCACGGTTTCCAAATTGTTCAGATGCTTCTGTGATAAAAGCCTCTTCTTCTGTCATGAGATAGGAGATATCGCAGCTTAAAATGTCTGCAAGTTTCTGGTAAAGGTCATGTTTCTTTGGATAACGGCCTTCAATTTCCCATCCCCGAACAGTCCGAAGGGAGACACCGACAGCATCTGCTAATTGGGTTTGGTTGAGTCCTTTGTTCTTTCTTAAATTTTTCACTTTTTCACCGAATGTCATAAAAATACCTACTTTCTAATTGGCGTTTCAGGATCTTTATGTATGATGCTGAAACGGGATAGGAAATAAATTTCCCATAATCAACAAGTTGCCTCTTGACAAGAGGCGAATGATTGCCTATAATGTGAATCACAACAGAACGGCAATTAATTGCCTATAATATAAATGATATTTCCTTTCTTGTCAATGGATTTACTGAAAATTGCCTGTTTTGACACGATCACTATCGTGTGAAAACGAATTGGGATGAGATCGGATTGCTTATGGGAAAGAGAAAGATAGGCAACTTATGGGAGGTGATTGATTTGAAACAGAAGGAAACATTCCTCTGTATTGATCTGAAATCTTTTTATGCTTCTGTTGAGTGTGTGGAAAGAGGACTGGATCCGTTTACTACCAATCTGGTTGTTGCAGATCCGGACCGATCGGTATCCACCATTTGCCTTGCTATCACGCCGGCTATGAAAAAGCTGGGGATCCGTAACCGTTGCAGGATCCATGAGATACCAGATCATATCGAATATATTGTGGCAAAACCGAGGATGCAGCTCTATATGGAGTATTCGGCAAGGATCTATGGGATTTATTTAAACTATGTGGCAAAAGAAGATATCCATGTTTACAGTGTGGATGAGTGCTTTATGGATGTCACAAGATACCTTTCCCTGTATCACCTTACAGCGAAAGAAATGGCACAAAAACTGATGGATGCGGTTATGGAAGAAACCGGAATTACAGCAACAGCAGGAATCGGAACTAATCTGTATCTTGCAAAGATCGCAATGGATATTGTGGCAAAACATATAGAGGATCATATCGGAATGCTGGATGAGATCTCTTACCGGGAACAGTTATGGGGACATAAACCATTGAGTGATTTCTGGCGCATTGGTTCCAGAACAGAGAGAAAATTAGCCGGATATGGAATCCAAACGATGGGAGATATCGCACTTGCCTCTATCCAGTCGGAAGACTGGCTGTATAAAATGTTTGGGATCGATGCAGAACTATTGATCGATCATGCCTGGGGCTGTGAGTCCTGTAAAATGAGTGATATCAAAAATTATCATACAGAAGAGCATAGTCTTTCCAATGGACAGGTGTTGATGAGAAATTACACATTTGAAGAAGCTGCTGTTGTTGTAAGAGAAATGACAGATGTACTGGTTCTGGATCTGGTGGAAAAGGGACTGGTAACGAATTCTGTAACCTTGTGGATCGCTTACGATCATCGTTTTGAGAGGGAGCCATCGAAAGGAACCGTAAGGTTTCCGGATCGTACCAATTGTTCCAAAGAAATGATCGATACAGTAGAAGCGCTTTATCGAAAGATCGCAGATCCACATACCGGGATCAGACGGATAGAGATCATTGCAAATAAGATAACACCGGAAGGCTATCAGCAATATACTCTTTTCCAGGATTCCATAAAAGCAGAAAAGGAAAGACATCTGCAGGAAGCAGTATTGCAGGTGAAAAAGCGTTATGGAAAAAATGCGATCATGCGGGGATCCAATCTGTTGGAATGTTCTACCTACCGGGAAAGAAATAATCAGGTTGGAGGACATCGCGCATAGGAGGTGAAAGTATGCTGGCAAAGGCTTATCAGAAATATTTATATATTCCGAGACCAGTTTCCAAAAGATATCCTATGGATGTGCAGCACAGGGCGAAGCAATTTGCCCCTTTTGCAGCACTTCGGGGATTTGAGGAGATCGTACGGAAACAGGAAATACTTTATGAACAAAGGAAGGTGTTATCCGAAGAACAAAAATGTGGATTGGATAGGAAGCTTCAGATGGTTTCTGTTGGAATGCAGATACAGGCAACCTATTTTAAAGAAAGCCGGGAAATGAAACCGGCAGGCCAGTATCATACGATTTGCGGAACCGTTGAATTTTTTGATCCATCCATTCATTTACGGATTGATGATACGATCATTTTGATCCCGGATCTTTGTGAGTTATCCGGGGATATATTTGAAGAATTGGAATTACCTTGTTAAATACAATCGGCAGAAATTCTTAGTATCCTGGGTGAGTGGGAATCCGGAGAGAATAAGGATGGATGCGCCAGATCAACAAAGCAGGTCTGGGATTTGATGATCATGCTGTTCGTGCAGCTTTGGCACTTACGGAATGGACAACATGATGCTCATAAGGCGGATTTGATTTCCCTTTGATCCGTTGAGTAATAAAATGGACTTTTTTATTATTGCTTAAAGGAGGAAGCCTATGGGATCAGATGCTATCAGATGGCATGTACATTGCTCTGTATGCGGAGCATTTATTGAAAAAAGCGCACATTGCGATTCAGAAGTAGAATGCAAGAAATGTAGAAGCACTTTGGAGATTTTAGTAAAAGATGATATTGTTTCAGTACGCCCTTTGCACATCAAAGATGAAAAACTGAAAGAAAGAATGCGGGTATATTCTCAAAAAGTGATGAATTCCCGAAAGGAAACTAAATAAAATGAGCTGTCAGGATAAGCGGTGGATTTGGCTGGAACCATCAAGGCTGCACCTGATAGCAAGAGTTTGTCAAGGAGCTGAACCTGACTGGAATCATGAAGAGCCCGGCAAAACATTTGCAGATACAATGCAGGATGATATTTCATTCTGTGTCTGTGGAAGCATTTGTTTTGCCGGCTTTTTTTGTTTTCTCAAAAATTAAAAAAAAGTTGAGTTTTTAACCTGTAAAACAGGGCTTTTTCCTTTCTATATATAGAGGGCAAAGTTTCAGTTGTAAAAATCAGAGATACTACGGAATTTTGTATGATATAGCCGAAGGAGGTAATTACATAGGAGCTGCGGACTCCCGTTCAAAAAAAACGGGTGAGTTCGTGGCTAATTGTGATGAGATTCTTATAGAGTTCATGGATCACCCGTAGCCGTAAGGCAGAAAGGTGGTCCATATGTTGACATTAAAAGAATTAAAGAAAGTAGTAAAAGTGGCAGGTATGACAAAGAGAGTCCCTTCTGAAAAGGCGTTAGAAAAAGAAGAGATTGTAGTAAAGGAAATTCTGAGTGGGGAATGTGATATTACCGTTTACGCAAATGGGTATGTGTTATACAGGGAAAACGGAAAGAAAACCATCTTTCCACTCCATTCCTGTAAAGATTATCAATACATGGATGTGAAGGAAGATCGAAGTATTATGAACGAAGAATTTTTTGACAACGAAAATTGGTACATTCGTTTGTTAATGGAAGCAACGGATCGTATGGAAATAAATCAGACTAAGGTGGCATCAAACCATAGACTCGTTTCGTATAGCGATTATGCGGATGACAGGATCTTACTGCTAGATCCAGCTTCAGATTTTCTCGACCAGTATATTGAAAAAGAGATGGTCCGCGATTTCTTAGGTTGTCTAACTGCCAGACAGAAAGAAATCATCCAGTTATTTTACTTTGAAGAAATGAATCAAGAGAAGATTGCAGACTATCTTGGAATCAGACAGCAGAGTGTTTGTGAAATGATGCAAAGAGCACTTTCTGTCATGAAAAAACATGCAGATAAAGAAGAAAATTAAAAAAAATCAAAAAAATTTAAAAAGCACCCTGTAAAACAGGCCGTTTTCCTTTCGTTATATGAAGACGTTTGTAAGAAACACTTCATGTACCTTGAAAAGAGAATAGCCTGCCCGGAGTGATACCTGCCTTGAATGTGCATTGTGCGTGTCCTGACAGAGAAAACGTTTTGGAGATATGGACTCTAAAACAGGAACGGATCCGGGGAAGAGAACAGGAAAACGCTTAAATCTTAAATAAAAAATAATTGTCTGAATCAAAATGAGGATGACAGTAGAAATCATATGGCGGTGTTTGTTTGAAAAAGCAGATACCGCCATATATTTGTGCTGTTATCTCAGCAAAGTGCTGACTGTCCCAAATAGCACAAGACCAGGAAAGGAGGGGATTATTTTCAGGAAAGAATGATGGAAAACGATGAACAAGTATAACGGATAAATAAGATTCAGAAGAAAGGAAGGATTTAAGAACATGAAAGTGAAACAAAAAGCAAAGCGGGTTGTATCCGGATTGCTGACAGCGGTCACTCTTTTATCTACGGTGTTATCACCAATCAACAGTTATGCTGCGGAGCTTCCGAAAGAAAAAAAACTGCCTCTTTTGGAAGAGGTACAAAGCCTGCTAGATGAAGATGAAATTGTTCTGGCAAAGGATCATCAGGTGGAAGTGGGAACAAGTTTTGATGTAAAAACAGATTTTACAGGGTTAGAGATCAAGGACGCGGAAAAAGTAAAGATTACTTTTGAGGAAGCAAAGAATGAGCAGGGAGAAGATTTTACAACATCCCATGCAGATACCTATAAAACTGTTTATCATGTAGAACCGGTCAATCAGGAACATCCGAATTATCAGATCAGCAGAAATGTGACTGTAAAGGAAATAGAAAAAGAGAGTGAAAGTCCTTCAGCAGATGCAGAGCAATCCGAAATAAAAGAGACGGAAGAAGATGAGGAGGATTCAGAGAAGCCGTCAGAAATCCCAACAGAGACAGATGTATCAGAAGAGAATGCTGCTTTTGATGCATTGATCGAAGAAACAATGGATCAGGAAACATATGATGAAGTATCGGGATTGGAACTTCGTGATGTTATGGAACAGGCAGTAGAACAAGGTGTTGATTTTAATGGAATGGAACCAGGTGAGATTACTACAATCAAAGCGATGGCTAGAACTGCAGGTGTAGGATCTCAGCAGGTAACTATTGAAAAAGGTCCAATATACCGATATGCAGACTACGGGCTTGGAACATATCTTACAGAGCCGTATTATATTTCTTATGGAAGTGTAAGAGCAACGGCTTATTGTATCCAGCCGGCAAAACCAGGACCAGGATCAGGTATTTATACCATCACAAAGCTGGCTGACAATCAGGCTCTTGCAAAGGTATGTTATTACGGTACCGATGCGGCAGGTGCAGAAAGTTATTTTGCGAACAAGCACAGGGATTTTTCATCAGGAAAGAGATTTATTCTTGTCCATATGGCGGCTGCTTATGCTTATGGCAGTAGTGATGCGTTCTATGGAACCAATGCAACAGGACAGGAACTAGCAATGGATATTTACAATTATTGTGTAAAGAAGTCTGAGATACCGGATGTGTCCATGTCATTTTCCGATGCCAATGTAAAGGCTTATGTAGAAGGAAATACACAGCGTACAAAGGAAATCACATTCCATGCGGCAGGACAGCAGAGTGTGACGATCAGCCTTCCATCTGGAGTACGTTTTCACAACGTAAGTACAGGAAGTACAAGCGCACCGGGAGCAAAGGTAACAATCCAAGGAGGCACAAAGTTTTACCTTTCTGCACCGCTGACACAGGCAAGTGATACCGCAGAAGTATTTGCTACAACGATGGCAGGCGGATTGAAGAAAGATTATTCGGCGTATAAGCTGACAACCAATGGAAGTGTGCAAGATTTGGCATTTATTTTTGGAGAAGGTGTGGAAACAACAAATAAAGTAAGCCTGAATGTTACATGGACAAAACAGGCGGAAATTGCGATTGTAAAAAATGATAAAGCCACCGGAAATCATCTGGCAGGAGCAATCTATGGTGTTTACCGTGATAAGGAGTGCTCAGATTTAATCACGCAGATGCCTGAGACAGATAAAAAGGGCGCTTCTAAAGTAACAGTCGAAAAGACACAGGATATTGTGTATGTAAAAGAAATCCAGCCACCGGCAAATTATCAGGCAGATCCAACTGTTTATCCGGTAGATGTTAATATCGGTAAAACAAGTACAAAGAATGTTCTGAATGAACGTACTTATGCAAAGATCCATCTGATCAAAGAAGATGCAGAAACAGGGGTAAATCCACAAGGAGATGCGACTTTAGAAGGTGCGGTGTATGGCCTCTATGCGAGAGAAAACATTGTACATCCAGATGGAACAACAGGAATTGTACATAAAGCCGGTGATCTTGTATCTACCTTAAAGGTAGATCAGAAGGGAGATGCTGCGGTAAAAGACCTGTATCTTGGAAAATATTTTGTAAAAGAGATCCAGGCGCCGGAAGGATATCTGTTAGACAAGACAGAGCATGATGTGGAATGTTCTTATGAAGGTGGCACAGTTCCAACGATAGAACGTACTGTGAAATCAACAGAACTTGTTATGAAACAGCCGTTCCAGATCATAAAAGCTGCGAACAATGGAGAAACGGATGCAGATCTGTTAAAAGGGGCAGGTTTCAGCGCTTACTTAAAGAGCAGCCTGGAGAAAAAAGAAGATGGAAGTTATGATTTTTCCCATGCAGAGCCAGTCATCCTTACAGCAGATGGTAAAACGGAAATGTTCACAGATGAGAAAGGGTATGCGTGCAGTATTCCGCTTCCATATGGAACGTATATTGTACGAGAAACAACCACACCTCATAATTATAAACCGGTAGAGGATTTTGAGATTACCATCCGTGAAAACAATCCGGATAAACCGCAGGTTTGGAAGGTACTGTTGGACAAAGAATTTTCCGCAAAGTTAAAGATCATCAAAAAAGATGATGAAACAAAGAAACCGGTGTTAGTAGCCGGCACAGAATTTAAAATTTATGATCTGGATCATAAGAAATATGTGGAACAGGTAACAACCTATCCTACGGTCACAGTCCATAAATCTTTCTTTACGGACAGCCAGGGATACCTGATCTTACCGAAAAACTTAGAGATTGGTCACTATCGTATTGAAGAAGTTACAGCACCGGATGGATATGTTGTCAACAAAAACTATGTAGAGATCACCGTGGATTCGGATACTGCCTATGAAGTAGATGGAGTAAGTGGAGATGTGATCATTGAAGTTTCCTATGAAGATCAGCCGGTAAAGGGAAATCTTATTGTGTATAAGAAAGGTGAGATGCTTTCTGGTTTTGAGAACGACTTTATCTATAAAGAACAGTACCTTTCCGGGGCGGAATTTGAAGTACGTGCGGCAGAGGATATCTGCACTCCGGATCATCAGAAAGATGCAGATGGGAACCGTATCGTACTTTATGCAAAGGATACGCTTGTGACAACGATCACAACGGGAGAGGGTGGAAAAGCTGTAGCAAAGGATCTGCCGCTTGGAAGATACTATGTAGTGGAAACAAAGGCACCGGAAGGATTTGTATTAAATCCGGAGCCAGTAAAGGTTGCATTAACTTATCAGGATCAGGATACACCGATCGTTGAAGCAGAAGCAATCGTAGGAAATGACAGACAGAAAGTCTCTATTTCCGTAGAAAAACAGGATGCAGAAAATGGACGGGTATTATCTGGGGCTGTGTTTGGCATCTATAACAAGAAAAATATCCAGGCAAATGGAAAAGTTCTTGTGAAAGCAGATACCTTATTACAGGAAATGACATCCGATGAGAACGGTATGGCAACATGCACCCTGGATCTTCCATTTGGAGAATACTATGTAAAAGAATTAAAAGCGCCGGAAGGTTTTGTTTCTTCGGATGAGGTTCTGGAATTTGTTGCAGAGTATCAGGGACAGGAGACAAAGATTGTTTCCTTACAGGCCGTAAAGAAGAATGAACCGACTACAGCAGAGTTCACAAAGTCTGATCTGACCACAGGCGTAGAGCTGGAGGGCGCAAGATTGAAGGTCATGGATAAAGATGGAAATGTGATCGATGAATGGACATCTGAAAAGGATAAGCCACATGTGATCAAGCGTCTGGTTGTCGGAGAAACCTATACCCTTCATGAAGAGTTTGCTCCATATGGTTATCTGAAAGCAACGGATGTGACATTTAAGGTCAAAGATACTGCCGAAGCACAGAAAGTGGAAATGAAGGATGAGGTTCCAAAAGGGCTTCTGATCATCAACAAAAAGGGAGAATTTTTAGAGAAGATTACTCTTCTGGATAATGTGAAAGGAACGGTAGAACATTTCTTTGAATATATCACAGGAAACTTAAGTGAAGTCACCTTTGAAGTCTATGCTGCAGAAGATATCAAGGCTGCGGATGGCGTAAGTGCAGATCATTATAAGAAAGATGAGCTGGTAGGCACGATCACAACCGATGAGAAGGGGATCGCAAAAATGGAAGACCTTCCGGTAGGAAAATATTGTGTGAAGGAAGTGAAAACGGCACATGGTTTTGTACTGGATGGAGAGCCTAGATTTGTGGATCTGACCTATCGCGATCAGGATACGCCAGTGGTTACTTTTGATGAAGAATGGCAGAACAACCGCCAGAAGATAAAAGTAACGGTCCTTAAAAAAGAAAAGGATACAGAACGTATGCTGGAAGGTGCGATTTTCGGCTTATTTACAAAAGAAGATATCAAAGGCAGAGATGGAAAAGTCCTGATGGAAGCCGGAACGCTGATCGAGCAGAAAACAACGGATGAAAATGGACAGATCCTTTTCAAAGCAGATCTTCCAGTGGATGGGACCTATATCGTAAAAGAAATCTATGCGCCGGATGGTTTTGTGACATCGAATGAAGAAAAGGAATTCACTTTTGAGTATGGAAAACCGGAAGAAGCCGAGGTTTCCTATGAGTTTGTTTTTGAAAATGAGCCGACAAAGGTAGAACTTACGAAAACAGACCTTACCACAGGAAAAGAACTTCCGGGAGCTCATCTGAAGGTGACAGATGAAGACGGAAATGTAATCGATGAGTGGGTATCTACAGAAAAAGCCCATGTGATCAAGGGGCTGACCGTTGGAAAATCCTATATGATGACAGAAACAAAACCGGCAGATGGATATGTAACTGCTGAGAGCATTACCTTTACAGTAGAAAATACTGCAGAAATCCAGAAACAGGAGATGAAAGATGATGTGACAAAGGTGTTGATCTCGAAACAGGATATCGCAGGAAAAGAACTTCCAGGTGCAAAGCTTACGATCTTAGATGAAGATGGAAAAGTGGTAGAAAGCTGGACATCTACAGAAGAGGCACATTATATAGAGATGCTTCCGATCGGAAAGTACATGCTCAGGGAAGAAACGGCACCGGAAGGTTATCTGGTTGCAAAGGATGTGGAATTTGAAGTAAAAGATACCGCTGAAGTACAGAAGGTTGTTATGGTTGATGAGGAAAAACCAAAAGAAAGCACTCCGGAAGGTGGAAAACCTTCTAAAGATGCACCGAAGACTGGGGATAACACCAACTTGTTGTTATGGTTGATCGTGCTTGGAATGAGCTTCAGTGGAGTGGTAGTCCTTGGAAGAAAAATAAAGAAGAAATAATGTAAGGGAAAGCGTTCATGGAAACCGGAGGGAATCTGTGAACGCTTTTTTGTTAGGAGGAACATGAGGATGGACAGGAGAAGAGATAAGAACCTGATCGTGGAACCAAATGCAGCAATGCCGGGGAGAAAATATAGTGAAGAAAAACCCTGGTCTTGTAAATATTGCTATTGGTGGGGAGGGAGAAAAACGGGCTGCATTGAGAAGCAGTGCTATTATTTGCTTCCCCCAAAGGATTAAGGAAAGAAAGGGAGTGGTTAATTGCAGGATGAAGTGAATGAAAAAATCATAGCTCTGTGTATCCAGACAACCCGGATGAGTACCGGCGTGCTAAAGGCATCTATGAGAAAATTTCTGGATGGAATGAGCAGACAGAAACAGAAACGGGTACAGGTAAAACAGGCTGTCAAAACAGGAAAAGCACAGGAAAAGGGCAGAGAAAAAGAAAGAAAACGACAGGAGATGAAAAAGCCTCATGGAAAGCAGACGATAAAACAACTGATCGCACAGGGAGCACAGCTTACCAATATTCAGATCACGGATCAAAATATCAAGTCATTTGACCGGGTAGCCCGTAAATATGGGATCGATTATAGTCTGAAAAAGGATTCCCATGTGAAACCGCCATTGTATCTAGTATTTTTTAAATCGAAAGATGTGGACGTGATGACGGCTGCATTTAAAGAATATGCAGGCATAGAGCTGGATCAGTCTAAAAAGAAAAAGCCTTCTGTCCGAAAGAAACTGCAGAAGACACAGGAGAGGAAAGCAAAACATCGTCAGAGAGTCAAGACGAAGCAGAAAGTCAGAGGGCAGGAACGATGATCCGGGAAAAGATGCAGAATATCCAGATGAAGAGAGTGGTGATATTAAGTATTCCGTATCTGATCATCTTCTATCTTGCAGATAAATGCTTTTGGCTATACCGCCATTGTATTGGTGACAGTATGATTGAGAAAATCGGTGTGATGCTGATGAATTTCCAACTGGCATTTACGAACTGGCTTCCAAGCTTTTATATGCAAGATCTGTTAGGAGGATTGGTGACTGCGCTTATCTTTCGGTTGATCTTGTATTATAAAGTGAAGAATGCGAAGAAGTTCCGGCATGGAGAAGAGTATGGATCGGCCAGATGGGGAAACCGGAAGGATATCGAGCCCTTTGAAGATCCGGTGTTTGAAAATAACATCATTCTGACCGAAACAGAACGGCTTACGATGAACAGTAGGCCAAAGGCTCCCAAATATGCCAGAAACAAGAATGTGATCGTGATAGGGGGATCAGGATCCGGTAAAACCAGATTTTATGTGAAACCCAATCTGATGCAGATGACAGATCGCGTATCTTATGTGGTGACAGATCCAAAGGGAACAATTATTGTAGAATGTGGAAAGATGCTGGTAAATGGCGGCTATCGGATCAAGGTGCTGAATACGATCAATTTTAAAAAGTCCATGCACTATAATCCATTCCATTATATCCGTAGTGAAAAAGATATCTTAAAATTGGTGAATACCATCATAGCAAATACGAAGGGGGAAGGAGAAAAATCTACGGAGGATTTCTGGGTGAGTGCGACACGTTCGCAGGCGGTAAAAAGTCTGCGCACAGTGTTGGTTTATTAAATAATAACCAGTCTGTGAACTGGTAATCCGATAGGTGGAATGATGGGGTAACGCCCTGAAACGTCTATCCTTGACGGACTTGCGTCAGCTGTAATGGCTGGGGTGAGAAGCTCCGTGACAACGACCGAGAGTAGTCGTAGGAATCTGCCAAAAGATTCTCGAAAACGCCCCAGAGGTGGGGTGCGCTACCTATAGGTCTAGGATCTATAAAATATCTATGGTTAGAATGTTTACTTTGGCGAGTAAACTGACGAAAACTGCGAATGTACGGTTCTAAAAGAAGACCATATAGAAATGTATGGGTGCGTTAAAGCGCAGTCAGTGTGGTTCAGTAGAAATTGACCCTACGAACGACCATGTTGTGTTACAGGCACATCCAAGCTGACAGGACTATAGCAGAGACCTAAGGATATATGTACAGATAGGATTATCGGAACGTGGAAAGGCATCAGATTCCATTATGGGATAGCCTGACGAAGAAAATAAGCAGGTGAACTGGTGCTGAAAAGCCGTGATCGAACTTATGATGAGTTCTGCGAAAAAGAGGAACTCGGAGGAATGGTCACAAGTCGGTTGAAATAAACAGGCATTATTCAGTCTTATGATAAGGATTACGAGTAAGACCAAAAGGGTCACTTTCGAGAGGAGGTGATGCCTTATGCCAAAGAAAAGTAAAACATTATGTGTAGATGACCTGCGTCATGCGGAGTACTATGGAATGCAAGATACTTTTGATGAACTATATCAAAAAAGTCAGAACGGTGAAGTATTTGAGAATCTTATGGATTTGATAGTGAGCAGGGATAACATTTTACTTGCGTACCGAAACATCAAAGCGAACAAAGGCAGCTACACGGCAGGAACAGATAAAAAGAACATCACAGATATTGGGAGTCGAACTCCTGATGATGTGGTAAAAAGAGTGAGATTTATTGTTACGGGAAGCGAACACGGCTACAGACCAAAGCCTGTAAGACGGAAAGATATCCCGAAACCAAACGGAAAAACACGTCCGCTGGGAATCCCATGCATATGGGATAGGCTGATACAGCAATGTATCAAGCAGATCATGGAACCAATCTGCGAAGCAAAGTTCAGCAATAATAGTTATGGATTTCGTCCGAACAGATCCGTTGAACATGCCATTAACAGAACCTACACCATGCTTCAAATGATGAACCTTCATTATGTTATTGAGTTTGATATTAAAGGATTTTTCGATAACGTAAATCATAGCAAGTTAATCAGACAGATATGGTCGCTGGGTATCCATGATAAAACGCTGATTTTTATTATCAAGCGAATACTAACAGCTCCAATTAAAATGCCCGATAATACAACGGTATTGCCCGACAAGGGTACACCACAGGGAGGAATTATCTCACCACTACTGGCAAACATCGTTCTAAATGAATTGGATTGGTGGATAGCCAGTCAATGGGAGGAAAATCCAATTGCTATAAGCAGAGGGCGAGAAAGAATAATCGGAAAAACTAAGGTTTTTGATAAAAGCCATGGTTATAGGATTATGAAAAACACAGAAATGAAAGAAATGCATATCATTCGGTATGCGGACGATTGTGCGCCACGAAGGCGAGTCCAAGTAGCGTAGCTACTTGAAGACAGCTATGCTGTACAGATGATGGCGGAGGGCCCGCCGGAACCGCTATACAGGTGGAGGTTCCAAACCACCCTAAGGTGCTGTAGTCAAAAGCTATGGTATTGAGCGTTAGGGAAAAGGCAGATATAACTGTCAGGTGGGTGTGAAGGAGATGAATGAACATATAAACCGCCTACGGAAATGTCGAAAGCGTAGAGATTCCATCAAAACCAGGGGGTAGTCGTTAACCTGGGATAAGCCTGGAGGAAACCTGTTTACTGTCCAGGCGGTGGGCGGCATAAAGGCGGCATGAACTTTACACAGGCATCTGTACGGAACGTGGGAACCCACGGGCTGATGTTAAGGGAGTATATCAAGCGGAAGAACCGTAAGATAAGAGTACCGATGCAGTCATGGGGGCAGATTGGGTTATAGTAGCGTGGAAGTTTCTGTAACGGGAATGGAGCAAAGAACCCGAATTATCCGGCTTTAAGGATAAGTCAACTTTAGAAAGAAGGAGGAACTTATGCAAGAAGCAAAGCCATACAGTATTTCAAAGAAAGCAGTGATAGCGGCTTATCAAAGAGTGAAAGCGAACAAGGGAACCTATGGTGTGGATGAACAGTCCATAGAAGATTTTGAGAGGAAACTCAATAACAACCTCTACAAAATATGGAACAGGATGTCATCCGGCACTTATTTTCCCAAACCTGTAAAAGCGGTAGCGATACCAAAGAAGAATGGAGGAACCAGAATTTTGGGGGTTCCGACAGTAGAGGACAGAATTGCCCAGATGGTGGCGAAGCTGTACTTTGAACCATGCGTGGAGCCAATCTTTTATGAAGATTCCTATGGATACCGTCCGAACAAGTCAGCCATACAGGCGCTTGAAGCCACAAGGACAAGATGTTGGAGAAAAGACTGGGTATTGGAGTTTGATATCCGGGGGCTGTTTGATAACATCAGACATGATTATCTCATGGAAATGGTAAAGAAACATACCAAAGAGAAATGGATAATCCTATATATCCAGAGATGGCTGACGGCACCGTTCCAAATGGAAGACGGGACGATTGTGGAAAGGAAATCCGGAACCCCGCAAGGCGGGGTGATAAGCCCAGTATTGGCGAACCTGTTCCTGCACTATGTGTTCGATGATTTCATGGTAAAGGAATTTCCGACGATACCGTGGGCAAGATATGCTGATGATGGGATAGCGCACTGCGTCTCCCAGAAACAGGCGAAATACCTGCGGAGAAGGTTGGAACAGAGGTTCCAGAGTTATGGTTTGGAACTGAACCAGGAGAAGACAAGGATAGTGTACTGCAAAGACGATGACCGGAGAGGGAATCATGAGAATACTTCCTTTGATTTTCTGGGATACACATTCCGTCCAAGACATGCAAAGAACAGGTACGGGAAGTTCTTTACAAACTTCCTTCCGGCAATCAGTGAGAAAGCAAAGAAAGCCATACGCAAAGAGGTAAGAGGATGGAAACTGCAATTAAAATCGGACAAAGACCTCTACGATATAGCAAACATGTTCAACCGTCAGATACAGGGATGGATTAATTACTACACGCATTTCTATAAATCAGAAATATATGATGTGCTGAGGTACATCAATGGATGTCTGGTGAAATGGGTGCGGAGGAAGTATAAGAAGCGCAAGGCTAGACGAAAGGCGGAACACTGGCTCGGAGAGATAGCAAAGCGTGACAGGAACCTGTTTGCACACTGGAAATTTGGGATACTGCCAGCGGCTGGATGATGGGAGCCGTATGAGCTGAGAGGTTCACGTACGGTTCTGAGAGAGACTTGAGGGGAGGTTCCTCAGGTCTACTTACTTTAGGATTTTCTGTAGAACGAAAGAGGACGCAGTCAGGACAAAAGAAGCGGTTACGGAGTGGATTGAAGAGAGGTTGAAATTAGAGGTGTCTCCTGAGAAAACAAGGATTGTGAACACCAGAAAACGGTGGTCAGAGTTTCTTGGATTCAAAATAAGGGTAAGGTTGAAGCATCATAAATATGTGGTGCAGTCGGCAATCTGTGACAAAAAGGTTGAAATTGAAAGAGCAAAGCTAGTGGAACAAGCGAAAAACATCGCAAAACCCAGAGAGAAAAAAAGTTGTTTATCAGAAATTCAGCTATATAACTCCATGGTGTTAGGCATACAGAATTACTATCAGCTTGCCACCTGTATCAGTATTGATTGCAGAGAATTCCATAGGCGAGTAATGACAGTTTTGACGAACAGGTTAAATACAGAAACAGGAAGTATGCTAAAACGTGAGGGTGGAACTATCACCCAAGCAGAAAAGGAAAGATTCGGACAGTCAAAAATGATTCGATATGTTTCAGGAATTGACCAGATGATCTATCCGATTGCATTCATCAAAAATAAAATACCGATGGCGAAGCGATCAATCGTTTGTAGTTATACAAAAGAAGGTCGTGCTCTGATTCATACAGAACTTAACCTTAATCAGTATGTTCTGAAAGGACTGAGAGAAAAAATATCCGTTGGTCATAGCACAGAATACCATGACAGTAAAATATCTTTATTTTCTGCTCAAAAGGGAAAATGTGCAATCAGTGGAGAAGAATTCGCAGATGCGGAACATGTAGCTGTATGGCTCAAAGTACCAGGATCACTTGGTGGATTTGAAAGATATAAAAACATGGTTCTGATTCACAAAAAATATCTGATTCTGTTACAAGAACTGCCCCAAGCAGCAATAAAAGACCTGATAAAAACACTCAATATCACAAAAAAGATGCTCGTGAAAATCAATAGTCTGCGAGAGCAGGCGAACCTGTCAGCAATAATATAAAACTTAAATTTGGTGACTGATTAAATGTCTTGTGAAGACAATCGATGGAGCGCCGGATGCGGTGAAAGTCGCATGTCCGGTGTGAAGTGGGGGAAAAGGTGGAGATAATATCAAAACCTTACCTATCACTATAAGCGGAACGCCTTCTGTACTCTGCCCTGATCGGTTATATCTGGTATGAAGCACCGGAAGAAGAACAAAATTTTTCTACGCTTTTGGAATTTATCAACGCCAGTGAAACGAGAGAAGACGATGAAGAATTTAAGAATGCGGTAGATGAATTATTTGAAGAATTGGAGGCAGAGAATCTGGAACACTTTGCAGTCAGACAATATCGAAAATATAAGCTGGCTGCCGGAAAAACAGCGAAGTCGATCCTTATTTCCTGTGGCGCCAGACTTGCTCCATTTGATATTCAGGAACTTCGGGAAATCATGTCCTATGATGAGATGGAGCTGGATATGATCGGGGATCAGAAGACAGCAATGTTTGTCATTATCAGTGATACCGATGATACTTTCAATTTTGTGGTGGCGATCATGTACACACAGCTTTTTAATCTGCTCTGTGATAAAGCAGATGATGAGCATGGTGGAAGACTTCCGTACCATGTACGATTACTGCTGGATGAGTTCAGTAATATCGGCCAGATTCCCAAATTTGATAAACTGATCGCAACGATCCGAAGCCGTGAGATCTCCGCTTCTATTATTTTACAGTCGCAAAGCCAGTTAAAAACCATTTATAAGGATGCTGCGGAAACCATCACGGGGAATTGTGATACTGTATTATTTCTTGGAGGAAAAGAAAGCTCCACGTTAAAGGAAATCTCGGAAACGTTGGGAAAAGAGACCATTGATCTTTACAATACATCTGATACTAGAGGGACAAGCCAGTCCTATGGTTTGAATTATCAGAAGACAGGGAAAGAATTGATGAGCCGGGATGAACTAGCTGTAATGGATGGAAATAAATGTATCTTACAGCTTCGAGGTGTACGGCCATTTCTCAGTAACAAATATGATATCACAAAGCATAAGAGATATAAGGAATTGTCGGATGCGAATAAAAGGAATGCGTTTGATGTGGAAAAATACCTGGAGCATAAGCTGGTTTTTTCGCAGGATACAGAATTTGAAGTGTATGAAGTAAATGTAACAGAAGAGGATGTGAAAGCAGTGATAGAGGAAGAAGTAAACTAAAAAGAGTATCTTTTGGGCTAGAAATGTGATATGTTTTTATAAAGACAAATTGGAATTTAATAAGAATAAGATTTAATTATAGGAGTGTATTAAATGTGGCTTTTAGGGAGTATTTTTATAATCACATCGCTATTAGTTCTATATCTAAAATATAGGGTTGTTTTTACTGGCGAAAAATGCAAAGGGAAAATAATCGACATTGTAGAACAAAATGCTGGTTATTCAGTAGGTGGTGTTAATGTTAAAAAGCATGCTTATATAGTGAAGATTAAAAACAAAAAGTATTATACTGCACATGGTTGTTTCTTTTTATCATTGGGAAAGAGGAAGGTTGGAAAAGAAATTTCTGTATTTAAGAATGAAAAATATGGAAATGAGGTTTTCAAATGCTTTGATTTTCGTATAGAGGTTGTTGCTTTATTAGTATTTTTATTTGGCGTTTTTATAATTTACTCAGGCTTACGATAAAGTCAAGCAGGTTTCAGTTTGAGGAGGAGATACACGCAAAGACAAATTTCAGTTTGCAGAACTCAATATGGAAAGATAAAGTTTTTAATAACGATGAGGGCAGTCAGATAAAAACTGATTGTCCTCATCTAATAAGTATAGAAAACACAGGAGCAGTATGGTAAAATGAGAATAACAAATTGGAATTTTAAAAAGGAGTGTGATGACCATGATTTTTGATTTTGAGCCTTGGCAATT
>OMGQ01000782.1_pt1 | contig 24592 bp, 22 predicted proteins | sample 1646071 | NCBI WGS metagenome assembly OMGQ01 (sample SAMN05578585, study PRJEB25193) | human gut metagenome | biome: Human Microbiome; feature: human-associated habitat; material: feces | host: Homo sapiens | place: USA:Birmingham
TCTTGACGGAGATTACGCTGCTTTTGGTAAGCTTATCGAGGGTGAAGATGTTCTTGACAAGATTGCAGGCGTAGACACAGATTACAGCGACAGACCTAGAAAACCACAGGTTATGAAGACTGTTACTGTTGAGACATTTGGAGAGGAATATCCAGAACCAGAGAAGTTATAATTAAAGTTCATCCATTGACATCAAAAAGGCGGATACAGTTAATTGCTGTACCCGCCTTTATATTTTTAGAAATGTCCGCCGGAGCCACTGTTTCCACCGCCTCCGCCGCTGCTTCCGCTGCTATTGTTGTGCTCAATATGTCTTGTAACAACTGTTGTATTAATGAACACGTCTCTTCTGTCATTAACCTTAAAGTTATGGTCTTTCGTATATTCTGTGCTGCTTACAGTCATTCTTGCCTTGGCATTATGCATCATTGTAAGAACAGCAGCAACTGCAACACCTGATGCAATAAGAAGCTTAATCCACATTTTGTATGTAAGTTTCTTGACTATACTTGTAGTCATACACATATTCATGTTCTTGATATACTTAGAAAATGCTTTGTAATAATCCTTATCCGAAAGCTTTTCCTCACATGCTTCTCTTATGTCATCAATTGTCCCCTGTGAAATATCAGTTCCAGCCTTGCCCTGTGTATACATTCTATCAGCTCTTGACTGCATATCAACACCATATATTACAGCATTCTGCGAATATCCGTTATCATCAAGGAATTTCTTAAGATAACTGTCCATCGTACTGCCATCATGTCCTATATTAGTTGTGATAATAACTATATCGCACTCTGAATCCTCAGATGCTTTCTTACACTGGCTCTTTAGTTTACTAACCTCATCAGAAGTAAGAATTCCTGCATTGTCATATACATATTCCTTTGATGAATCTGCATACACATCAGCCTTAATACTTAACAACACTCCCACACACATAAAACATGCCATAATTATACTCATGAAAGCCTTTATCTTCTTATTAATCTTCATCATATGAACAAAAGCCCTCCAAACATAGTAATGATAAGTGTAACAATGAATATTCCAGCTCCGAAGCCAAATGCTTTCTTTCCGCTTATCGGTCTGTCAGCAACTATCTTTCCTGTCTGTCCGTTAAGCATGAACTGGAAATTCTTCCTGTTAAACCTGTAATTAAGTACCCATACCGGAAATAATGCATACTGGCTTCCTGTTGGACGCATTGTTATGTCATTGTGAATTATATTAACAGATGAATATCCGGTAATTGTTGACATTGCAATGTCTGTTATATATTTGTCAGCTCTTCTTGTAGCTCTCTCCTGTATCTGGTCTGCCGTATAATTATATCTTTCTGAAAGATATCCTGACAGATATGGCATTGAAAATGCAGTTAATTCGTTATAGTTAAATGGCTCCAGCTTATCCATCGCATCATCAGGCATTTTCTCAGATGCATCAGCCGGAATCTTCTCAAACTTTGCAGATATATTTCTGAACACCTGAAAATGATCTGTGTATATATACTCTGTATCACCTTTTCTTGTTGTCCTGACCCTTTCTGCATTAGCATGCATATCTGTCTGTGCCGAATAATCATACAGCCAGTAAGGTACATACAGTCCGCTTATTTTCTCAATTGTTGAATTTCTTGATAAAGCAGATGGTGTGAGTGGTCCTTTCTTACACCAGTTTTTGTAAATCTCTACTGCTTTATCCTTGTTAATCTTAAATGGTATAATTGTTGATGGCTTGAATTCACCTTTAAGTCTGTCCTCCACAAGTGTCGGATTACCACAGAATGAACAAAATGTTGCCGATGTATACTCATCTGCTACAAGCTCTGCACCACATGTATTACAATGGTACATCTTCATCTCTTTGTCATATTCTCCCTGTGTACTGTTCTGTGAATATTTCTCTTCATATTCACGCACATCAATCTGCATTCCACATGACGGACAGCCTAATTTCTGTGTTGTACTGTCAAACTCCATAGCAGCACCACACCCAGGGCATTTGTAAATTGTTGGCATATTCCCCTCCTTAATCCACAGTCGTTCATAATTTATTCATATCTAATTCAATAAGATTTAACACTATGCACATTGTTTCTTCACTTTTGTTCAATATAATTCAATCATAAGAACAAGACATTTTCTACTATATGTTTTTCATAAATCGAGTTGTTAATAAACAGCTCTCCTCCCTCTTTCACCGTCTGCTACTCCGGCAGACGGTGTTTTTTATCCTGCATATAATTATAATACGACGAATGAAGCTATAACTAAAACCACTCCTATTATAATTATTATCTTTCCCTTCTTCTTATCTTTAGCAAGTTTTTCATTATTAAGTCTGGCTTTTTCATCATCAGGCATAATCTGTTCCTCATATGTCATTCTGACATCTCTTGCATCAAAGAATATGTTAAAATTATGTTTTGCCGTAAGATATGTTGCAAGTCCGACAATAATTACAACAATTCCTGCAAGAAAAAGCATGAACCCAATAAATGGCAGATAGCTTGTGCCAGCATGCTCTTCACTATTATAGAAATCCATTGCGGCACTGGTATCAGCTTCAAGTGCTATCCTGTTGATAAAAAATGTTAAATAACCCATACAGGTCTCCTCTCTTTAGATATTTTCTTAGGACATACATGATTATACATCATATTTCTTTGTATTAACACATAAATATCATATAAATATTCCTTTTCATTTTTAATGATATGAGATATAATGTTGTCATACAAAATCGTGCAATGGAGGTAAAGAAATATGTTAGTTTCAGCTAAAGAAATGTTAGACAAAGCTCTTGCCGGCAAATATGCTGTCGGACAGTTCAACATCAATAACCTTGAATGGACTAAGTCTATTCTCCTTACTGCACAGGAGATGAATGCTCCTGTAATCCTTGGTGTATCTGAAGGTGCTGGTAAGTATATGACAGGTTTCGAGACTGTTGCAGCCATGGTTAAGGCTATGGACAAGTCTCTTGGAATCACTGTTCCTGTTGCTCTTCATCTTGACCACGGAACATATGAAGGATGCTACAAATGTATCAAAGCAGGCTTCACATCTATTATGTTTGACGGTTCTCATTATCCAATTGATGAGAATATCAAGAAGACAACCGAGCTTGTCAATGTAGCTCATAATCTTGGTCTTTCTATTGAGGCAGAAGTTGGTTCAATAGGCGGCGAAGAAGATGGTGTTATCGGAATGGGTGAATGTGCAGACCCTGATGAATGTAAAGCTATTGCAGATCTTGGTGTAGACATGCTTGCAGCAGGTATCGGTAATATACATGGAAAGTATCCTGCTAACTGGCCAGGATTAAGCTTTGAGACTCTTGCAGCTGTTAAGGATAAGATTGGTGATATGCCATTAGTTCTTCATGGTGGTACAGGTATTCCTGCAGATATGATTCAGAAGGCAATCTCTCTCGGAGTTTCTAAGATTAATGTTAACACAGAGTGCCAGCTTTCATTTGCTGATGCAACAAGAAAGTATATTGAAGCAGGCAAAGACCTTGAAGGAAAGGGATTTGATCCTAGAAAGCTTCTGGCTCCAGGCTGCGAAGCAATTAAAGAAACTGTTCGCGAGAAGATTAATCTTTTTGGTTCAGCAGGAAAAGCTTGATGATGATTGGAGCTTTTTATGAGTAACTTAAAGACAGATGAAGATGATGATTTTATAACATCTGCTTCACCTGAAACAGAACCAGACGAAGCGGATTTCGCTTTTGACGTTAAAGAAAAAAAGAAAAAGCGCTCAAGCATAATAAGCCGTATTATTTTAATTATATGTGCCTGCGTTTTTGTTTTTGCAGCAGTCAGGCTTGTATCCATTCTTCTTGAATATAAGAAGGGTAATGATATTTATGATAATATTGAAAGTAATGTCCTTGATGATACCCCTGTTAATATTACAATAGGTGAAGATAATCAGGATGTAACAATCCCTTTTGTCTATAATCATCAGGCTCTGCTTGATATTAATCCTGATGGTCTGGGTTTTCTTTATGTACCATCGGTAGATATAAGGCTTCCTATTGCCCAGACAACCGATAATGATTTTTATCTTACTCATACATTTGATAAAACTTACAACCGCAACGGATGCCTTTTCGTTGATTATCGAATAAAAGATGGTCTTAATGCCAGCCATGTTATTATATATGGACATAACATGGGTTCTGGTGCTATGTTTGGTACTCTTGCCAGATATAAGAATTCTGGTTTCTACCAGACGGAAGGTAATGATGTTTTTTATATATATACAGAGGATGTAATCCGTGAGTACAAGATTTTTACAGTATATATAACTGATCCAATAAGTGATACATTTACATTCAATTTCAGCAATCTGTCCGGCCTTCGCGAATACGCAAAGAATGTCCAGGCTGAATCACTGTACAATACCGGAGTCGATATTTCTAACGCAACACAGGTAGTTACATTTTCAACCTGCACAGATGATTCTAAACAACGTGTTATTGTATCAGGTACATATGTCGGAGAATCTAAGTTAGATAATGGAACATCTTCTGAAGCATCTGCATCCGCTTCAGAATAAGCATTTTAACACTCATATTTCATGCAGGCTTAATTTTTTTAATATTTTTAAAAAAGCACTTGCAAATTCATACAATATGAGTTATTTTATTTAAAGACAGTAGGCTGTCGCTAATTAAATAAGGTAGAACAAAGGCGTTCCATTTATATATTTGTATAAGTATATACTTGGGCGCCATTTTTTAGTTTTACTAATAAAAAGATAAGAAAAGGAAGGATGAGGAAGTTATGAGTGAAAGATTCAATGTAGCTGACATCTTCGGCGAGAATGTGTTTAATGACACAATTATGAAAGAGCGTTTACCAAAGAACGTTTACAAAAACCTTAAATTAACAATGGAAGGTGTGCAGGAATTATCTTTAGCAGATGCTGATGTTATCGCTAATGCTATGAAAGACTGGGCTATCGAGAAAGGTGCAACTCATTACACACATTGGTTCCAGCCTTTAACAGGAACTACTGCTGAGAAACATGATTCATTTATATCAGCACCTAAGTCAGACGGAAAGGTGCTTATGGAATTCTCAGGCAAGGAATTGATTAAGGGTGAACCTGATGCTTCATCATTCCCTTCAGGTGGTCTTCGTGCAACATTCGAGGCCAGAGGATATACAGCATGGGATTGTACATCTCCTGCATTCGTACGTGAAGGTGCCCAGGGTGCTACTCTTTGTATCCCTACAGCATTCTGCTCTTACACAGGTGAGGCTCTTGACCAGAAGACTCCATTACTTCGTTCAATGGATGCCATCAACGAGCAGGCTCTTCGTATTTTAAGACTCATGGGTAACACAACATCTAAGAAAGTTACTCCTTCTGTAGGCGCTGAACAGGAATACTTCATCGTAGACCGAGAGAAATATTTACAGAGAAAGGATCTTATCTTCTCTGGCCGTACTTTATTCGGAGCTATGCCTCCTAAGGGTCAGGAACTTGATGATCACTACTTTGGTTCTATCCGTGAAAGAATCGCAGCTTTCATGAAGGATGTTAATGAAGAATTATGGAAGCTTGGTGTATCTGCTAAGACACAGCATAACGAAGTTGCTCCTGCACAGCATGAGTTAGCTCCTATCTATGCACAGTGCAACATTGCAACTGATAACAACCAGCTTATGATGGAAGTTATGAAGAAGGTTGCTTACAGACATGGTCTTGTTTGCCTTCTCCATGAGAAGCCATTTGCAGGTGTTAACGGTTCTGGTAAGCATAACAACTGGTCTATCACAACTGATGATGGAATTAACATGCTTGATCCTGGTAAGACACCACATGAAAACTTCCAGTTCCTTCTTGTACTTGGTGCAATTATGAAGGCTGTTGATAAACATGCTGACCTTCTTCGTGAGTCTGCATCTGATGTTGGTAACGATCACAGACTTGGAGCTAATGAAGCACCTCCAGCTATCATCTCTATGTTCCTTGGCGAGCAGCTTGAAGATGTAGTTATGCAGTTAATCGATAAGGGTGATGCTACAAGCTCTATCCAGAAAGGTAAGTTAAAGACTGGTGCTTCTACTCTTCCAGACCTTAACAAGGATGCTACAGATAGAAACAGAACATCTCCATTCGCATTCACAGGTAACAAGTTTGAGTTCCGTATGGTTGGTTCTTCAGATTCTATCGCTCCTGCAAATGTTGTTCTTAATACAATCGTTGCAGAAAGCTTTAAGGAAATTGCTGATGAATTAGAGGGTTCTGAGGATATGCAGATGGCTGTCCATGATATGATTAAGAAGCTCTTCACAGACCATCACAGAGTTGTATTCAATGGTAACGGTTATTCAGATGAATGGGTAGCAGAGGCTGAAAGAAGAGGACTTCCTAATATCAAATCTATGGTTGAGGCTGTTGGTTCACTTGTTAAACCTGAAACAGTTAAGATGTTTGAAGGATTTGGTGTATTCACAGAAGCTGAATTAAAGTCAAGAGCTGAGATTAAGTACGAGGCTTACTCTAAGGCAATCAACATCGAAGCTAAGACAATGATAGATATGGCTGGCAAGGAAATCATTCCTGCTATTATCTCATACACAACAGAACTTGCTAACTCAGTACTTTCAGTTAAGGAAGCTGGTGCAGACGCTTCAGTTCAGGCAGACATCCTTACAGAAGTATCTGGTTACTTAAAGGAAATGAAAGCAGCTTCAGCTAAGCTTGCAGAGACAGTTGCTACAGCAGCTACATTTGAAGGAAAAGCACAGGCTGAATACTTCAGAGATACAGTAAAGGTTGCAATGGACGAATTAAGAGCTCCAGTAGATAAAGCCGAGATGATAGTAGATAAGGAATTCTGGCCATTCCCAAGCTACAGCGAATTATTATTCGAGGTATAATACATAACTAATTGTTATAAATCACTCTCATAAAAAGATAGCCGAAAACAGACAAGCAAAGCTGAATCTGTTTTCGGCTATCTTACTTTATATCCAGCCAGACAGGCGAAGCCGAATCTGGCTGGTTCTACTCACATCACAAAAAATCGCACTAATCAGACAGGCAATCCGATTCTGATTAGTGCGATTTTCACCCCTTGAAACATCCACTGTGTAGATTGCCAGTCTGGGGGTATCGGGCTGTGGCTTGATTTATTACGAGCTGTGCAGGAGTTAATGCCGCCATAGACAAAAGTTCAGCGTGCAAAAGCTCGTTCAAACGAAGTGCGTTTGCTTTTGCACGCTGTAAAAAGCTCTGTATATGGCGGCATTTACTCCTGCTAAGCGCAGTAATCCATGAAAGCCACAGCCCGATATCCCCAGACTGGCACCACCTACACGCTACTGTGGATAACTCAACCTCTCCTCAACCGGATTATCCAGAACCTCCTCCTTAAACTTCTTCATATATATCTTCGCAAGCTTAAGATTGTTATCCAGATAATTACCACAGTCTCTTGGTGAATATCCAGGAATTGGTGTATTATCGTCATAATTAAGAACATAGTCGGCAGCTTCTCTTAATATCCCGATAATATCCTCAGACTTTAAATCTCCTGCAAATATAACATAAAAACCTGTTCTGCAGCCCATAGGTCCGAAATATATAGTTTTCTCAGCCCATTCTGCATGATTCCTTAAAAATGTAGCAACAAGATGTTCAATTGAATGAATCCCAGGAGTATCCATAGGTGGCTCTTCATTAGGTCTTGTAAATCTTAAATCAAATGTTGTAAGACATACATCTCCGATATAATCCTTTCTTGATACATATACACCTGTCAGTAAATCAAGATGATTCACCGTAAAACTTGCTATCTTGTTCATTATGACTCCTTCTTTCTTATAAATACTATTCTTTTGTTATCTGTTGTTTCTATTAGCAGTTCTTTTATGCTTGATACAAATTTTGTCAGAGTTGAATATCCATATTCCTTTGCCTTGAATTTCGGATACTGACTATGTATTCTCTGTCCAAGTATTGCAAGCTCAACTCCTTTTGCCTTGCTTGCTCTGACATTATCTATTGCGTATTTAACAACCTGTTCTTTAATATTGTCATCTTCTTTGAGCTTTACCAGTACTGCATTATTAACCTTATATGTCTTGAACCCATCCATCTCATTGATAAATGTGGATAATGAGCTATACCCATAATTACGGACATCAAAGTCAGAATATTTTTTCTGCAAACGGCTTCCTATCTCTCCTAAATCCGTCTGCTTTCCCTTATTATCATTTTCCTGGATAATCTCAATAATAGCATTTTCGATTTTGGAAATTCGTATAATATTGTGTGATCTGTTAGGCCTCTGCTTATTATTAATAGCTGTAATTTCTTCATCCTCCTGATCCTGTAAAAGTTCCAGATCAGTAAATACTGAACATGCTGCCCTGAATGACCTTGGTGTTTTGTTCTCACCCATTCCAATAACTTCCATGCCAGATTCACGCAGCCTGCTTGCCAGTCTTGTAAAATCTCCATCACTTGATACAATACAGAATCCATCCACATTTTTCGTATACAGAATATCCATAGCGTCAATTATAAGTGTTGAATCAGTAGCATTCTTGCCTACTGTGTTGCGAAACTGCTGTATTGGTGTAATTGAATTCTCCATCAATTCTTTCTTCCATTTGCCCGCCTGCGGACTTGTCCAGTCCCCATATATTCGCTTGTACGTTATAACTCCATACTTAGTCATTTCATCTAATATATTAGAAATATATTTTGATGAAATATTGTCCGAATCAATAAGAACCGCATACCTCTTATCGTCCATAGATTCCCCCTTAATATAAACATTACATCTGATGACGTACTATCTTATATTCGTCATTGCTCTGATAATATGGACACTGCTTATATGAAGAACTTAAAAGTCTTGCGTAATCGTCCTCGTCCATATCAACATCACATACATATCCTTCAATCTCCTCGTCATATACAAGGTTATTGCAGTAATCGCAATTATATTGTGATGACATATTTATTCCATCTCCTTATTATCTGCTGTCTGACTGCCTGATGCGCCATTGAGTCTTCCCATTTCATCATATCTTTCAAGGAAATTATGCTTAACACCGTACTGCTTATACGCAATAACTGTATCAAGATTAACATTTTCAACACTTCTGAATATGTTCTTCTCAATGTAAGGGCTTACCTTAGTCAGGTCTTTGATAAGCTGCTTGATCTCGCCTCTCTTAGAACCCTTTTCTGTGCCACCACATGAAGCACAGCTCTCTGTAAGCCTGCATGCACACTGTATAAATGCAAGATTATTATAATCTCTCCAATGTATTATATCAGCTTCTCTTATAAGGTAAAGTGGTCTTATAAGTTCCATGCCCTCAAAATTAGTGCTGTGAAGCTTTGGCATCATAGTCTGAATCTGCGCACCGTATAACATTCCCATAAGAATTGTTTCAATAACATCATCATAATGATGACCTAACGCAATCTTATTGCAGCCCAGTTCTTTAGCCTTACTATACAGATATCCTCTTCTCATTCGGGCACACAGATAACATGGAGACTCCTCTATATCTGCAACCGTATCGAATATCTCTGATTTAAACACAGTTATAGGAATATCAAGTATCTTCGCATTATTAAGAATAACCTGATAATTAATATCATTGTATCCCGGATTCATAACCAGGAATACAAGTTCAAAATTATTCTTTCCATGCCTCTTAAGCTCCTGAAAAAGCTTCGCCATAAGCATAGAATCCTTACCGCCTGATATACAGACTGCAATTTTATCTCCATCCTGTATAAGGTCGTATTCATTGAGTGCCTGTGTAAACTTTCTCCATATAGGCTTTCTGAACTTCTTGACTATGCTCCGCTCTATTTCCTTAACTCTTTCTTCACCTGAAAGCTCATTCTCTGCCTGTGCTTCCTTGACATAATTCTCGAACTTCCACTTCATATAAGCGCCCCAGCCGCCATACAGACTGTAGACCTCATAACCCATTTCTTCAAGAATATCTGCCAGATCATCACTGTGCAGACCTGTATAGCACAGAAGATATATAGGAACACTCTTATCAAACTGCTGTGTGAATTCCTCAGGTGTTTCTTCAAGCACCTTAATCAGTTCCTCCCAGTACCAGTTTCTTGCTCCGGGATATGTTTCCTTCTCGAATTCCTGCTTGTCTCTTACATCAAGCAGAACCTTTTCTCTTTCATCATTCTGGTAATCAATTATTGTTTTCATCATCAACCTCTTCATCCTGCGAATCCTCAAGAATACGCAGTCCTGCCGTACTTGTAACAGGAAGTGAGAACACAATAGTTCCTGCCTTGCTGTCTACGCCGGCTTTGTCCATTATAGCACGCATAATAGCATTTTTCTGTGATGACTTTGCAACAATAAGAATTACTTCCTTCTCTGAAACAAGCGAAACTCCAAGGAACTGCTCTGCCCGCTTCATTCCAACACCTTTTCCATGAAGCACCGTTCCACCTGTTGCACCGCCTTCTTCCGCTGCTCTCATCACCTGTGTATTATATCCATAATTAGCTATTGCAACAATAAGTTCATGTTTAGTATCCTTCAATGTGCTCTCATCTCCTTTCTTATATTCCTGCCCGTCAATTAAGAATCCCAGCTCTCTCTTGCCACCAATACTGCTTAGCGACACTATAAATGCGATTCCGGTTCCTGGCACATCTATTCTTAACTTACTCTGAAGCCCCTTCTTAACATTCTTCCATGTATCCTCTGTAACAAGTGACATATGGATACCCTTCTCGTCATCCTCAAGTCCCAGTAAATCAAGTACATCACTTGATGCTGTTCCCCTGCCTAACGATATATTAGCTGCTTCAACATTATAATCCTTATAGCAATCAACAAAACGCGGCATATTCTTCCTGCTGCATATTGTTACCATTACATATACTTCACTCATATCCGTCACCTCTACAATTCAATAATCGCATCATCTGAAAGCTCTGCAAACATATCCACAACAGGTGTAACAGTCTGTGGCACATTCTCTTTCCTGCTGTCCTTGATTCTGTATATAACACCAAGTATCTGCAAAGTTATAAGAGGTGTCATGGCAACCATGGCAACAACACCGAATGCGTCAGTTACAATATTACCGCCTACTGCGAGACATGCTCCCTGTGCCAGTGGCAGTAAAAATGTAGCTGTCATCGGACCTGACGCAACTCCTCCGGAGTCAAATGCTATGGCAGTGAATATCTTAGGAACAAAAAGCGTAAGTATCAGTGCTATTCCATAACCCGGAATAAGAAAATATAATATTGAGATGCCTGTCAGCACTCTTATCATTGAAAGGCCAACAGATACTGCAACGCCAACAGAAAGACTTATCTGCATTGATTTGCCTGATATACTTCCTGATGTAAGTTCCTCTACCTGGTGCATAAGCACATATACAGCAGGCTCTGCCTTAACAATGAAATATCCTATTATCATGCCAACAGGAACGATAATCCATTTAAATGATAATGAAGCAAGTACCGAACCAAGATAATTACCTGCTGGAATAAATCCAACATTAGCACCTGTAAGAAAAAGCACAAGTCCAATATATGTATACACAAGTCCAACACATATCTTCATAAGTGACTTCTTATTCATCTTTGGAGCAAATATCTGAAACACTCCAAAAAATACAACTATTGGAAGAAGTGACAATGCTATCTCTTTCAGATATTCAGGTATCTCATACAGGAACAGCTTACCAAGTTCAACAGAATCGCTTACTTCAGAAATTGCTGTTGTTGTAAAATTACCCTCTGTACTATAAACCATTCCAAGAATAAGAACAGCAAGGATTGGACCGATTGAACATAATGATACAAGACCAAAACTATCATTGCCGGCATGTTTATCGTTTCGGATAGAAGAAATACCCACACCAAGAGCCATTATAAATGGTACAGTCATCGGACCGGTTGTTACTCCCCCTGAATCAAATGCAACTGCAAGAAAACCTTTAGGAACAAACATCGCAAGTGCAAAAACAATTGCAAAAATCGCTAGCAAAAGCGGCTCTAACGGTATTCCACAAAGTATTCTTAAAAGTGCAGCAACAAGAAATACACCCACTCCAACTGCTACAGATAATATAAGCACCATATTAGGAACTGCTGCCACCTGTCCTGCAAGCACCTGCAAATCCGGCTCAGAAATCGTAATTATAACTCCAAGAATAAATCCAATTGCTACAATCATCCATAATTTCTTAGTCCTTAACATACTTCCGCCAACTCTTTCACCCATTGGCGTCATGGACAATTCTGCCCCTAAAGAAAAAAACACCATGCCAATAATAACCAGCACGGCTCCAACAATGAATTCAACCAGTATACTAGGTGAAAGAGGTGCTATTGTGAAGCCAAGAAGCAACACTATAAGCATTATCGGTACTACCGCACTAACAGACTCCTTTGTCTTTTCCTTCATCTTCTCTCTTACCACTGTATTCTGGTAACTAAATTGTGTCCTTAATAATCCAGCCTTCAATAAAATCTCCCTTCGCTCTTAAATATCAGTTTCGGGTTACATAGTAATATATTAACATCTAATAATTGTACTGGCTACTTAAAATTTTATAAAAAGTGCCCGGATCAGAACACTTTTTATAAATTAAAACTCAATTATAAATTGTCATTTTCTTTCTCTCTGAGCAATTCCTCATACTTTAACTGGTATGCAATCAGCCGTGGAATGTATTCTGGTGGAGTTCTCCTTGATGCCTCCCAGTCCTCTAATGTACGCACAGGAATACCTGTGTGCTGTGAAAATTCTTTTCTTGTCATTCCTACGCTTTCTCTGAGCTGCTTTATTGTCTCTGCTATAGTCATAATATATCCCCTCTTAATGCATTTTTATTATTGTAACATAGTCTTGTATGTTACGCAATGCGTTGTTTTGTCGTATGCTTTATTTCAATCACATACTTCTCTTTTAATTTTGAGCATCTATTCTGTGCAATGATACCTTCATGCTGCAACATTAATCAATTGCCGGCTGTTCTTTCAAAATCAGTGCCACACTCTCTACATGGCCCGATAGCACTAGAAGTCTACTATATATACGCGGGCTTATGCAGAAACTGGTCCACGTACCCTTTAACGATTGCTCCATTTTTGCACCCACCTGACTACTCGTTATACATTAGCATAAACTCGGAAGCAAACTTTGCTACCAAGTCGTGATCTAATGCTGTTGCCAATGTTTCATCATTATTATTCGCTGTTGGCGTCCAATTATATGATCCATGCATAACGTAATCCATATCAATAATACAAAACTTGTGGTGCATTCGATTGTATCCTCTATTGCCCCAGTGCTCAATTATTTTATAATCGAATCCTTGAGCTCGTAATTGGGAAATCATCGAGCTATTACTATCCTCTCTGGATACAATTACTCTAATGCTTAGTCCTTGATTCTTTTTAGCTAATAACTCCTGGAAGATAGACACATCGGTGAACCATGCAACCGCAGCCCAAATAATAAATTTTGCGTCACGTATACCCTGAATCACCGTATCTCGATATTCACTAAAAATGACATCATATTCCTTATAATCCTCAGGATCAGCCATTACTAATGGGCGTATCACAATTGACTTTAGTGCATGTTCTTCAGATTCCTCATAAACAAAATCAGCAAGTTTGTCTAACTGATCTTTAAATCCATTTGCCTCATCCAATAATGGAACCGGAAATCTCAACTCTACAATTTCCCATCTTTGGTTTGATATACCTCCACCAACAAATTGATATTGCGGCAAGAAATTAGCTTTTGCCCTACCCAATAATCTAATTAGCTGATCTCTTCCTTCAATGCTTTTATATGTACTATCGTACTTGAGAACCTCTATCATAGTTCTAATAAAGGCTGACTTATCCATTTATTTCATCTCCTCCTCAGCTAAATTCTTTCTGATCTTGTCAATCAAAGTAATGTCTGCCGGGAGCCACTCAACGGAATCAAGTTCTTCCCTACTTAACCATTTAGCTGCTTCCGCTTCCTTCAAGACAAGCTGACCACTCTTTATTTCAGCCCAGAAGCAGTCCATTGATAGATGGAAGTTTGGGTAGTCATACTCTATGGTATCAATCAACTGACCCACCTCAATCTCCGCTTCCAGCTCCTCTTTGATTTCTCTTACAAGTGCTTCCTGCGGTGTTTCACCTTCTTCGATCTTTCCTCCTGGAAACTCCCAGCCACCTTTAAATTCACCATAGCCTCTGGCTGTAGCGAATATTTTATCCTTGTCGCGTATTACCGCAGCAACAACACGTATTGTTTTCATTAATTCAGTCCTTCAATTCTTTTATTCCTACTCTTTCAAAAATAGCTGCAATCTCGTCTCGGCCTTCAGGAATATATACAATGAATCCTTCACGTCCTCTTGTAAGTAAAACCCTGTAGCTATTATTTCTGTAGGTCACTTTTTCATCATCAGTACCTTTGAAATCCCAGTGTCCATCGATCCACTTTGCATCCTCTCCCCAACCGATAATAGGCATGTCGATTTCCAGGCCCTGACAGTCAAACTCAGTAACTGCAACCGTAAGCGCACAGCATGAATCTGGGTGATTTGATTCTTTATTAAACCAAGGTGCTACCTGCCAACGTCGTCCAGAACCGTCCGGATACATTTTTGCTCTACTCGCCCAGACCGGCTGAGGCATCCCAAGTCTCGATAAACCGGACGCCTTTGACGAAACAATCATTCCATATCTTTTCTCAGGCTGATGATCATATTTTCCTCGGCAGTAGCTCTTTGCACGAGATAGGTCTCTCGTATAATACATATGGAAGTCCTGCTGAGGAATCTTTTCTACAAGCGCAGCCGCTTCGTCTAATTCCCCCGCAATGAACTTATTTACAAAGTTGCTTACTTCACCTGCAGTGTGTGATCTGATAGAGACTTTCAGCTCCAAATCATCATAAGTCTGTACGTCTGCTCCCTCAAATACCTCAGCAAGTTTGTCGGGACAAACAACACTCCAACTTTTATCTGAACGCGCGATGGCATTGTACCACTGAACCATGCCACCGTTTTCTCCGGTATTGATTTCCTGGCCCTCACCAACAAGAACCAAAAATACACACCATTCAAGTTTCTCATCACAAAGTTGAATAAGAACATCCGGCTCTGTTCTACCAGAGCTTTTGGTCCCATAGCTCTTTGTCATGCGAGGTTCATCCCAAGCACGCTGGCCTTCATCAAAGACCATAATATTCTTATTAAATTCAGTAGCTTTGTAATCAATAAACTGACGTACTACCTTATTTACATCCATTACAAAGTTACGGTTTTGAAGTGCATCTTGCAGGACTTCAACCAGCGGACCGTTTCCAGAAAGGAACACAGAGTTCTGATTATCATTTGCCTTGCACACGTCATATACAAACTGCAATCCCAGAAACGTCTTACCTGCTCCGGGAACACCAGTTACAAGAGCAAGGACATTTTTTCTGTTACTCTCTGCTTCTTCTGTAACGCTTTCCAAGCATGCGATAGCTTCATCCAGATTGGTTCCGGCATGAACTTGTTTTATATTAGGAAGTTCTTCTCCATTCCAAAATCTACGAGCCGCCTCAACCATAGTAGGTAAAGGCTCATACTTAGAATCTATCCACTTATCTATATCACAGGATGTAATTGAACCAATGCTGCTTATAGCCGCATTGAGATTTTCCATCAACTGGTCCGAAGAGCAAATCCGTACATCCTTATCAATGTAGCTAATATTATCAGCCCTTGTTAGCACAAGCATCGGAATGACAGTCTTATCACGAGATTCAAAGTGATACTCTCTTATATCTCTTCCGTAATCTGCAGCCTGATCCAGATCCTCTACGTATACAACTGGCTTTCTTTTAAACTCAAGGATTATTACAGCCTCATTTGAAACCAGTAATACGTCAGGCCTTCTTCCATTTTCATAAGGGAGAACATACTCAAATACGATACTGAATCCTGATAAGTCTCCTACCAGTTCCTTTTGAAGAACATCATAGCAATCGGCCCATGCATCAATCTGAGACTGTCCTAAAGGAAGGTCGCTCTCCTCCTTAAAAGCACTACGCATTTCCTTTTTCCATGCAGCTTTTTCTGTCCCCAGGAAGTTTTCAATGCTATCTGCATAACAATACTTTCTGGTCATAGGCGGCTCAACATCAACAGCCACATTTACAACAGGCGTCGCAACAGTCTGCTCTTGCTGGCTTTCCGCTGTACCATCAACCATTCTCTTTGCAAGCGCTACTCGTTCCTCTGTTTGTTTAGCGTACCAACATTTCTTAGCACGATGCCACTGAAAACCTGCAGCCTTTATCTCCTCACGAACAGCCACTGATGGAATACCATCGAAATAAATCTCCACACCATTTAATGATTCATTCAGCTCATATCTTGCCATATAGCTTTCCCCCTATGTCCACGTTTCGTCTTTTAATTTCTCAGCAAGCTCCTCCATAGGTGGAATATCCTCTGTTCCAAGGACCTGTGTTAAGTCAAAAATCCTTGTTCCCATAGGGGCCCTTGGCGTAATTTTCCTAAAGTCTGTCTCATAGAACTTTTCAACAAAGAAATATCTGTGCTCAATGGTTCTCAAATCATAACCATGTGAGTCGCCATCAGCCATTGCCTTGGCGATAGTCTCTTTTCTCTCCTGCGTAAGCTCACCGAACTCGGCGTTGTATTTCACACCTTCTTCTGTTTCAACAGCGGTGATCCTTGCAACAACCTTTCCTATTGCCCTTACACTCTTATTCTTATAAAGGCCTAGCGTATCATGAGCCCTGAATCCACGCTCTGCATTATCGTAATAGACATTAGCACTCACATTAAAATCAAGCGTCGTACCAGCAAGCTGCATTCTCATATACTTCCAAGCATCAGAAACAGGAATAAGACCATCTGTATAACAGTAGTTCAAATAGTCGGCCAAAACATCCTGCATCTCATAATCCCTATCGTCAAGAACATCGCTGATGGCATTCGCCATCGCTTCAAACGTTGTATTAATATGAATAATCGGGTGATGCTGTTTCTCGTTATATTCTTTCAGCTTCTCTTCGAAGATAGCTTTCTTTCCCTCTTCCATGAGCTCCGGTGCCAGAGTAATCATTACCTTATATTTTTCATCTCCAAATGAATTTAGGTGATGAAGAAGCTGATCATCATGAAACCAATCAAACATCTTTGTTTCGACAACGACCTTAAAGCTCTCCTGTGTAATAGTTGCATCAGGAATGCTGTCTACGCTTTTTTCCTGAAGCCGAAACGTAATCTCAGGATTGAAAGAGTCAGAAAAATACTCTGTTTTCAAGAACCTGAAAAACTTGTCTGATGAATATGAGTAAAGCCTGGACAGCAACAACATTGTGTTTGCTGTAGCCACGTTCTCTTTTGCATGATATCTCTGAAAATAATGAATATTCACGAACCGTCACCCCATTTTCTTTTAAATGAATTGCAGAAGCTTGTTCTTCATACAAACCTCGTATCCCATTTTCTTCTCGCCAACCTTGTCAAAATTGACAATAATGGTACCTCCATCAATGCCGGTAATCACTCCGGTGCCAAAAGACTTATGGCCGACTTTCTTACCTACAATATCCGCAGGTATAACTACCGGCGTTTTCGGTTGAGGCTTCGGAATAACCGGCGGAACATACGTAGTCTTGCTTCCGCCTTTCTTCTTTGCTGCAAGAACCTTCATATACTCAGCATCAACATCTTTGCCTCTATTCTTGAAATCCTCCATATCCTTAAACACGAACATTGGCGGCTTCTTTACGTCATTGTCAGGAACCGGCCTAATAGGGAACATCCATACCTTTCTCGGATTACCATCCTCTCCCGGCTGCGTCTCTGTGTAAGGCTTATCAACAAGTTCTATGCGACCACAGTAAATGTATTCACCTGCATCTATAACCTCAAAAAGGTGTACATCGACACCGTTATGACCGCAACCTGCAAGAGTAGCATTCTGGGCCCAGTTAATATCTTGGTCTCCGTTTTTACCCATACCGGTATAATGAAGTACGCCACCGATCCACTTATCGTGGTAGATACCCTTCGTGTAATCAGATACTATAACCAGAGTGTCAGTAGTTTTTGACCGGCGCATGCCACCCATATTACCGCACTTGAACTTCTCAACAATATCCGCATTTTTTAGTATCTGCCCTATGCTCAAACCTGGATTGAAAGCCATACCATCACCCCGCCTTTCTATCTATTTTTGTACCATACAAACAAATCAAACTTCCTTTTTCTGAACTCAACAGTAATACCAAGTTCATCAAGCTTTCTGGTAATGTAATCGTTATACGCTTTATAATTGAAGGAATCCTGCCATTTTTGAATCTGATTCTTTGTAACGTCATCAAAATAACGCGGAAGATATTCCTTCAAAACTGTATCTAAAATCGAATAATCGTCTCGCTCATAAAGGTTCCTATTGTGGTAGCAGCAATATTTTGAAGCAAAAGAAAACAGATTCCTTTTTCCATTACTCCTTGCAATCAGGTTTACCACCTCAGGATCACCGGTCTTAATCCTTTCATCAATATCCGGAATCGAAGCGATTATATTTGAAAGCTCAACCATACTGATATAACTCTTGTGCTGTGATAAGTGCGTCGAATTTGTTATATCTATCAGTCCTATCTTCATAGCAACCACATCTGGGTCAGTGTTATCCGGGAACTTACGTAGGCACCTTGTGATCATTTCCATTTCCGGACCATAGTTATCTGTTTCCGCAACTATCCGGCCAGCTTCTTCAATAGTCTCATTTGTTATCTCATCACCAGAGATATCCCTGACTCCCTTTTTAGGCGGTGTTACCTTTTCAGGGATCACAATGTCAGCCCCGGATAACGAATAATACGCAGGCTGACTTCCTGTTCTTAAAACAGCGCCACTATTAACAAGCCCCATCAGGGCACCATAAATATTCGGTCCATGATTCTTGTCGCCATAGATGGCCTCAGCCAAGGCAAGCTGTGTCATGGTCCCGTTTGTTTTTAATAAATCAACAATTGTTTCCTTCTGCCCCATACACTACTTTTCCTTTATGTATTTTCCACTTTTTATCCGCTCATCGCTCGGTTTTTCTGCATCAGCAGGTATTGCCCAGTAAGAGCCTATCTTCGTTGCTCCTGGGATGCGTCCTTCTGAACATAAAACTTGGATTCTCCTGACGGAAATCCCCCACTTCTCAGATGTTTGTTTTATAGATAAGTATTCCATACAGTCCTTTCTTAAACTATAAAAAGCACATTATACAACTTAAATTTAATTATATGCCAAAGTACGAATAAAATCAATTAAAAAAGCGGCAAGGTGTACCGACCCCCAAAAGTTAGACCTAAAAATCTAACGATTGGGAGGTCGGTATTTTTATGGCTAAATATAGCTTCGAATTTAAGAAAAAAGTTGTTATGGCATATTTAAATGGTGAAGGTGGTGAAGACTACCTTGCATCTAAATTCAATGTTGCTTCTCCGCGAAACATTAAAGTGTGGATAAAATCATATCTTGCCTTTGGTGACGAAGCATTGAAGCGTTCTCGAAAAAATGATGTTTACTCTTTTGAAAAGAAACTTTCTGTTGTAGAATTATATTTATCAAGTGAAATCTCATATCAGGAATTAGCAATTCAAGAAGGTATAACTAATCCGAGTATGATTGCTAACTGGGTTAATCGCTTTCGTGCTGCAGGTCCTGATGCTTTGAGACCTCACAAGAAAGGTCGGAAGAAAACATTGGATAAGCCTAAGATAGATAATAAGCCACAAGTTCAAGATGAAAGAGTTGTTGATACCAGCGCAGAACACGTAAAAGAATTAGAAGATGAACTTCTTAAATTAAAGATCGAGAATGCATTTTTAAAAGAACTGAGGAGGCTGCGTTTAGAGGACGAGGCAAAAATGAGAGAACGGCACTCGTCATCAACAGCCTCCGAGGAGAGTTCAAGTTAAAAGACCTTCTCTCTTATACTGGTATGCCGAAGGCAACGTATATGTACTGGCAGAAAAGATTCGATAGAGAAAATCCTGACAAGGAAATCGAAGAAAAAATACTTAAAATTCGCGAAGATAATAAGGATTATGGATATCGCCGAGTGTTAGGAGAATTAAGAAATCAAGGCTATAGCTTTAACAAAAAGAAAGTACAACGTATAATGCAGAAGTTGGGATTACAGGTTACATCATTTACCAGAAAGAGTCGTAAATATAGCTCATACAAGGGGAAAGTTGGAACGGTTGCTCCTAATCGTATAAGAAGACGTTTTAATACCCATATTCCACATCAGAAAATTACAACAGATACCACAGAATTTAAGTATTATGAAATTGACACTAAAGGTCATATGACAATGCATAAGCTTTATCTGGATCCGTTTATGGATATGTGTAATGGTGAAATCCTAAGCTATGGAATTGACAAGCACCCTTCAGCAAAGAACATTATGGATGCACTGGAGCAAGCGATTGCGTTAACATCTGATTGTCCATACCGCAGAACGTTTCACTCTGATCAAGGCTGGGCTTATCAAATGAAGGCATACTCAGTTCGTCTTAAAAAAGAAAAAATCTTCCAGAGTATGTCACGCAAGGGAAACTGTCATGATAACTCTGTTATGGAGAACTTCTTTGGCTTACTTAAGCAAGAAATCTATTATGGTGTTGTTTATTATAGTTTTGAAGAATTAAAGTCAGAAATTGAACGATATATAAAGTATTACAACGAACAAAGAATTAAAGAGAAACTAGGATGGATGAGTCCTGTTCAATACAGGCTTAGCCTCTTGGCTGCATAAAAAATGCGTAACAGATATAAAAATCTGTTACGCAATAAAAGTCTAACTTTTTGGGGTCACATCAAGAGTTAATTTGCCGTCGCTCTTTTTTTGCGCGGACAGCGATGAGAATGTACAAGAACAAGTGACAGCCATGCTTGCATGGGCTGGGACTTCTTCTTGTATATTCGAGGAGCGTCGTGACAATGCCAGAACGCAGTTCTGGCATATGAGCTGTCCGTGCGGACAGCGATGAGAATAGATAAGAAAAAGTGACAGCGATGAGTATTTCAAATTATATATGGCAAACACCGCCATATTAGTGATATAATAATTAATATTTTCAGTATTTCAGGTTCAGTGATATCTAAGGCAATGAGGCTGGAATAATATATAACACAGAATAGGGAGAAAATTATGGGAAAGAAAATTGCCAGAATTATAGGCAGAGTATTACTGGTGGTACTTGTTACTATAGTAATGCTGGTAGGAACTTTATTCATTATGATTAAGAGAATATGCAGCGATTCAGCACCTGCAGCCAGAAATCTTTTTATATCAACAGTTCTTGAATCAGGTCAGATGAAGTTTCTTGCTTCGTGGTTCTGTACAGATGCACAGATTAATGAGGTAATTAATGCTAATAAGATGGAGTCGATGGATTCAGATATTGATACATCTCTTATTAATATATCGTCAGACACAGATACACAGACGGTTGATAATAACGGAGAAGTAGAGCAGTTTGATGGGAATGGAATAAGAATGGTTGAGATTTCAGGAAGGTCATTCTTTGGAAAAATGCTGATTATAAAAGATCCGTCACAGGTTAAGGTCGGAACTACATACCCATGGGGAGATTACGGTAAGGAGCTTCATGAGATTGTAAGCGGAGCAGGAGCTGTTGCAGGAGTTAACGGAGGTCTGTATGTTTCATCAGGAAACAGAGGCGGCTCACCACTTGGAATTGTAGTGCAGGACGGTAAGATTACATATAACAGTCCTTCAGCACTTTCAGGTCTTTACTTAATTGGACTTAATAAGGATAACCTTTTAGTTGTTAAAGATATAGATGGTATGTCGGCAGCAGATTTTGAAAGCTATGTAAATGAAGCCGGGATCAGGGATGCTGTTGCTTTCCAAGAGGAAAGCTCTGATTCTAATAATCATTTTGTTCCGCTTATTATTAACAATGAAGCAAGAGTATTAAAAGGTCAGGGAAGCGGGGCTAACCCTAGAACAGCAATCGGACAGAGAGCTGACGGAGCAATACTTCTTTTAGTTACAGATGGAAGAGGTGCTTCAGGACATCTTGGTGCAACTGCGTCAGACCTGATATCAGTCATGCAGGAATATGGAGCAGTCAATGCAGCCAACCTTGATGGCGGAAGTTCTTCAACAATGGTATATAACGGTGGCTATGAGATGACAAGCGTAACATTTTATTATCAGAATTCATCATGGAAGCTGCCAACAGCATTTGTTGTAATGCCTAAGTAATTGGAAGGAGAACTGTGTAGATATGAAAAATAATACTAAGAAGTCTATAAATATAGGCAAAATCAATATACCATTAAATTACTGGACAGGGCTTGCCGTATATGCAGTGATTCTTCTTATTCTTGCAATCTGTATGATTGCATATACAGGTTCATGCCTTAAGAAATATGAGAATTCACAGTCGGACAAGGTAATGAATGATTTCCTTAATGACTTTACAAAGATGGCTGCTGATAAGACATTGGCTGATAATATTGAGCTTCCAGCCAGCAGTGAATTTGAGGGAAAAGATACATTTGTCAATATGTACATGTCCGAATTAGATGGTACAACTGACTATACATATAAGAAATCAGAGGGCAGCTATAATACAGAAGAGCCTATGTATGACATATATGCTGATGACAAGAAGGTTGCCAGAATGACACTGGAAGCTAAAGACCAGCATGTTGTTCTTGGAATACTCACAGTGTTTGACTGGAAGATTAAATCAATTGAGCCTGTATTTTCAGCAAAGACTAACGATTATACCGTATCAATTCCGGAAGGATATACATTTACAGTTAATGGAATAACCGTGTCAGATGATTACAAGACTGGCAAAGTTATAGAGAATCCTGATTTTGTGAATATTTCTAAGTATGTCACAATGCCAAAATCAGTAGAATATAAGCTGACAGGATTTGTCAATAAGCCGGAGATTAAGATATATAATGCATCAGGCAGTGAAGTTACTGCAAATGTAGATGCTAAGGGAAATGTATCTGTAGCTGCAAGTGGCAATTCTGTCGATATGCCATCAGAAAGAAAAGAAGAAGCTCTTAATATGGCAAAAATATGGGATAATTTCCTTACTAATGATTTAAGCGGTTCAGGTCATGGACTTGCAACAGTGCAGCAGTATCTTATCGAGGATTCTTATTACTGGAATCTTGCGAAAGATTATGCTTCAAGTGCAGATATTACATTTATCAGTGACCATACATTGTCAGGAAATCCGTATACAGGAGTGACAGTTGATAATTATATTGAATATAATGATGACTGCTATTCATGCCATATTGCATTTACAAAGAATATGACACTTACCTCAGGCGGTGCGAGAAAAGATGTTATTGATTCGACATTCTATTTCGTGAAGTATGAGGGCAGATGGGTAATTGCGGATATGATTGCGACTACGAAGTGATTTATTCCATACAGAAGTGAAGTAGAATATTAAGAAAAATGTGCAGGATGCCAATTAAGGGGTGTCCTGCACTTGTCATGTGTGCTACAATGATTATTGAGAAGAATTATCAATAATGATTTGGGCAGATTATTTAGAAAAGGAAAACACACATGAAGTTAAATGAACTTAAGATTGGACAATGTGCAAGAATTACCTCAGTTGGTGGTGAAGGCGCATTAAGACAGCATTTTCTTGATATGGGCGTAATTCCCGGAGCGGAAGTTACGCTTGTAAAACTGGCACCTATGGGTGATCCAATGGAATTACAGATACATGGCTATGAACTTACACTTCGTGTTGCTGACGCAGGAGAGATTACTATTGATCCTATAGATGAGCGTACAAGAAAACACGAAAGACCAGACCGTATATATAAGTCTGACCATCCGGGACTTGGTGAGACTGGTAAATACCATGCTAAGGGAGATGGAGAAAAGCTTCCTGAAGGAACAAAGCTTACATTTGCACTGGTTGGTAACCAGAATTGTGGAAAGACAACTCTGTTTAATCAGCTTACAGGTTCTAACCAGCATGTCGGAAACTTTCCGGGAGTTACGGTTGACTGCAAGAGTGGCATGATTAAGGGGCATGAGAATACATCAGTTACAGATTTACTGGGAATATATTCTATGTCTCCGTACAGCAGTGAGGAGATTGTTTCGAGAAATTTCGTACTTAATGAGAAGCCAAAGGCGATTATTAACATTGTTGATGCAACTAATATTGAGAGAAACATGTATCTTACTATGCAGCTTTTAGAGATGGATGTGCCTATGGTTCTTGCACTTAATATGATGGATGAGGTAGTAGGCAATTCAGGTTCTATTGATATTAATGGTATGGAAAATATGCTTGGAATCCCGGTTATTCCTATATCTGCTGCCAAGAATGAAGGTGTTGATGAGCTTATAAGGCATGCACTTCATATTGCAGAGTATCAGGAGAAGCCGGAAAGAACTGATTATTGTGATGAGAATGATTTCGGTGGAGCAGTACACAGATGTATACATGCAGTAATTCATCTTAT
>OMGQ01000783.1_pt1 | contig 24580 bp, 19 predicted proteins | sample 1646071 | NCBI WGS metagenome assembly OMGQ01 (sample SAMN05578585, study PRJEB25193) | human gut metagenome | biome: Human Microbiome; feature: human-associated habitat; material: feces | host: Homo sapiens | place: USA:Birmingham
GGTAGATAGGGCAGAGGTGGAAGTGTGGCAACACATGGAGCTGACTGTTACTAATCGGGTGAGGGCTTGACCAAGAATCGCAGGAAGAATGAATCTCAAGGAAATGTCAACATGTATGTAGTTTTGAAGATACAGTAGAAGCCAGCTATCATCTAGCTGGTTTTTTTGTGCGTAAAAATAAATAGAATAAAAAATATTCAGAGTTTATAGATAATCCCCTTGCTATTACGTTAATCGCAAAATTATTTAAGACATCAATTTAGCGGTTAAAATAACAACAAGGAGATATTGTAATCGAAATTATTTATAAAATAACTCGATAATCTTTAATCCTATATCTACAGCGATATCCATTCCTTCAACGGTGATGTGTTCATAAGGTCCATGATAAGCATGTCCTCCTGTTCCGAGATTCGGGCATGGGAGTCCCATAAAGCTTAACTGGGCACCGTCTGTGCCTCCGCGGATCGGGGTGATAAGCGGCGGGATATTGCATTCTTTGCATGCTGCAGTTGCATGCTCAATCAGTTCCATGCAGGTGTCGATGATTTCTTTCATATTTCGGTACTGTTCTGTGATGGTAAGTGAGACAGTTCCTTTTCCCCATTTTTCATTTAAAATTTTAGTGATGTGTTCCATAGTTTTCTTACGGACATCAAAAGTAGTTGCATTGTGGTCACGAATGATATATTCGAGAGCAGCATGTGAGACATCTCCCTTTATGGAATAGAGATGGAAAAATCCTTCATAGTCTTCCGTATCTCTTGGTGTGTCAGCGGAAGGGAGCATAGAATTGAACTCCATGGCAACAAGTGCTGCGTTGACCATTGTATTTTTAGAAGAACCCGGGTGTACGTTTACACCGGTAAATTCTACTACTGCTTTGGCAGCATTAAAGTTTTCATACTGGATTTCACCTTCTGTATCACCATCAAGTGTATAAGCAAAATCAGCTCCAAATTTTTTAACATCAAAATGGGCTGGTCCCATTCCTATTTCTTCGTCAGGGGTAAATGCAATGCAGAGAGGACCATGCGGAATAGTATTGTCATTGAGGGACTCGATCATTGTCATGATCTCGGCAATTCCGGCTTTGTCATCTGCACCGAGGATGGTGGTTCCATCGGAAGTAATGAGAGTTCTGCCTTTTAATGTGGAGAGATGAGGGAACATTTTCGGGGAGAGAACTCTGCCGCTGGTTCCAAGTGCAAGGTCTTTGCCGTCATAATTCGGAGTGATAACCGGAGTAACCGGATGATCGCAGAAATCAGAGACGGTATCCATATGAGCGATAAAGCCCAGTTTTTGGCGGGATTCATATCCTCTGGTTGCTGGAATATGTCCATAGACATAGCAATGTTCATCTACATCGGCATCTTTCACACCCAGTTCTTTTAATTCCTGAACCAGCAGTCTGGCAAGGTCAAACTGATACTGTGTGGATGGGGAAGTACCGGTTTCTTCACTGCTTGGAGTGAATACTTTTACATAAGATAATAAGCGTTCGTATGCTTTCATGAATTAATCCTCCTGGTATTGGGCTGAGCCATAACTCAGCATTGTATGTTAAGTATAACATGCGACTGAGATTACGTAAAAATATTTCTTGCATTTTGTAAATAGTTATGATATGATGCTGCTCAAAGAAAAGGGAGTAGCGGCCATCGTTATGAAGAACTGGACTTGTTTTTCCTATAAATGGTACATAAATGCGTCAGAACGGCAGATTAAGAATGCCCGCATTATGATATAATCGGCAAGACTTTTGTTTTAGACATTAAGAGAAGAGCTCATGTTATGTCTGAAATGAAAGTCTTTTTCTTTTCTTCAGAAATTTTTAGAAGCAAAAAATTTAATTATGTCAAATGGTGAAACGGAGGAGAAAAGTGAACGAAAGAGTAAATCCATTTAAAAAATTACAGAAGCCGGGAAAACATGTGAAACGTATTGTAATAGGAGCAGCAGGGTTGGTGATTATTGCAGGGCTTGCAGGAGATGCTACCTATCAGATCCAGGAGCAGGAACAGGCAGTATTGACAACTTTCGGAGTGCCGAAGGCAGTGGCAGAAACAGGACTGCATTTTAAGATTCCTTTTATACAGAAAGTACAGAAAGTAAATACAACGATCCAGGGATTTCCTATTGGATATAGTATGGGAGATAATTCGGTGGTTGAGAATGAGGGCATTATGATTACCTCGGATTATAACTTTATTGATGTAGATTTCTTTGTTGAGTACAGAATTTTAGAACCGGTAAAATATCTTTATAATTCAGAGGAACCGGAAGATATTCTAAAAAATATTTCTCAAAGCTGTATCCGTACAGTAATCGCAAGTTATGATGTGGATGAAGTGCTTACCACCGGAAAAGGTGAGATCCAGAGTAAGATTAAAGAAATGATCCTGAAGCAGATGGAGGAACAGGATCTGGGGATTCAGCTTGTGAATATCACAATCCAGGATTCAGAACCGCCCACACAGGAGGTTATGAAAGCATTTAAAGCAGTAGAAACTGCCAAGCAGGGAAAAGAAACTGCTTTGAATAATGCCAATAAATACAGAAACGAAAAGCTTCCGGAGGCTGAGGCAGAAGCAGACCAGATCATTCAGGATGCTGAGGCGCAGAAACAGGTAAGGATTAATGAAGCAGAAGCTGAGGTTGCACGTTTTAATGCCATGTATGAGGAGTATGTTAAGAATCCGGAGATCACAAAGAAGCGTATGTTCTATGAGGCAATGGAAGATGTGCTGCCGGGAATGAAGATTGTGATTGATAATGGAGATGGAGTGCAGAAGGTTCTGCCGTTAGATTCTTTTACAGGGGATAGTTCAGAGAATTCAACAGAAACACTGAACACAGACCCGCAGAGTGCTCAGGATACACAAAATATAAATGATTCTGAGAACGAATAAAGAAATGACAGAAAATATTTCATATAAAAGTGTTTTGGTAAATGAAATACGAAGGATAGAGATATAATTTGGAAAGGACTAATTTATGAAAGGTAAGAAAATTGGAATATTAATTGGTGTGTCTGCAGTGGTTGTAGCTGTCGGAGCGTCGGTAACAGTAACTCAGCAAAATGAATATAAGCTGATCCGTCAGTTTGGTAAGGTTGACAGGGTGATCAGCTCATCGGGAATCAGTTTTAAGATTCCGTTTATAGAGAGTACACAGTCATTGCCAAAGGAAACACTGCTGTATGATCTGGCAGCATCTGATGTAATTACAAAAGATAAGAAAACGATGATCAGCGACAGCTATGTTCTCTGGAAAATCAGCGACCCGCTTAAATTTGCACAGACATTAAACTCTTCTGTGGAAAGTGGTGAAAGCCGAATTAATACTGCTGTGTATAATGCCACTAAAAATGCAATCAGCAGTATGTCACAGGATCAGGTGATCACAAGCCGTGACGGAGAACTGTCTGATATGGTTATGGAGGCAATAGGAACAAACATGGATCAGTATGGAATTGAGCTTCTTAAATTCGAAACCAAGCAGCTGGATCTGCCGGATGATAATAAGGAAGCTGTGTATGAACGAATGATATCTGAACGAGATAATATTGCAGCGACTTACAAGGCAGAGGGAAACTCCGAAGCAAAGGTGATTCGAAATAAAACGGACAAAGAAGTAGCAATCCAGATTTCCGATGCCAAAAAACAGGCAGAGATCCTGGAGGCGGAAGGGGAGCAGGAATATATGAAAATTCTTGCGCAGGCTTATGGAGAAGAGGACAGAAGTGAGTTTTATTCATTTGTGAGAAGCCTGGATGCGCTGAAGACATCTATGAAAGGTGAGGACAAAACAGTGATACTGTCTGCAGATTCACCGATCGCTCAGATCTTTGAAGGAAAATAAAAGAAAGTAACAATAATACACTCTAATTTTTCACCAGATAAATGGAAGATAGACATAGAAGATAAGGAATGTTATAATTTTTTTACAAAGAAATCCTGAAGCAGAAAATGTAAGCATAATCTGGAAATAATATACAGAGAAAACGGAGGAATAGAAAATGCTGACATGTATCAGATCAAAACGGCAGAGAGATGCAGCGGAGTATGCTTTACGAACTATTCAGTCATCATGCATAAGGCCTTATATTAAGACAATATATCTGTATGGCAGTTGTGCACGGGGAGAAGAGAAATATAGCAGTGATGTTGATCTGTTTCTGGAACTGTCAGAGTCATTCCGCTCCCGGCCGGAACTTAAAAAATATCTTTATCTTCTAAAATCAGAAGTATCCTCTGAGGAATTGGATGATGCAGAAACGGATCTGAAAATTGTAGTTGGCGATGACTGGAAAAGGAACAAAATGCTGTATTATACAAATGTGCGAAAGGAAGGAATTCAGATATGGCCTTGAACAGTTATTTTGATTTTGCAGAAAATGATTTTCAATATTTTAAGGTCTCTTATGATGCGGGGATAGTGGCAAATATGATGGGTGCCATGGCACAGGGAATATGCGAAAAATATATGAAGCATCTGATCTCAGAATACTATAAACCGGATGATGCTATGCAACAGAAAGATTTTGAAAATATTTTGCGTACACATAGTCTGAACAGACTGATGAAATTTCTAAAAGGAAATATGGGAGCAGAGTTTTCAAAAAATACGCAGACACATATGAGAATGATAGATGGTTTTTATTTTTCAACCAGATATCCTGGTGACGATAGCATAGAGATAGATGGTGATGATGTGGAAACCTGTAATGATGCAATAGAATTGTGCAGAACAGAAGTTTTAGAGTTAGAACGAGAATTAAAAAAGTGTGAGGTATAAACAGAAATTACGTTACGTAACACAGAAAATCTACTATGAATATCGTTGATACTGTATTTGAAATGAAAGACGGCAAGATCTCATGAGCCTGATCTCAGAGAATAGAAAAGAGGCTGTTACACTAATTGCTTATGTAGTGTGACAGCCTTGTGTATTGTGAACTGAGAATTTGTTACTGAAACGTAAGGAATAAATTTTCAAAAGTAGTGTTGATGTGTCGAAAACTATTGATTGACGGAACAGCATGCGTTTGTTACACTGAATTTATATATCTGAGTTCCAGACCAGCCGGTCATCTATTTCCCTTTATGAAAGCATGTACGAAAGATAAAGATTATCCGATTTATGATATTTGTGCAAATTGGGTATTCAAACATTGTTACCGTATGTTAGAATAGAAGTGAGGTATCTAATGAATAATACGATATTTGATGATGTATTTCGTACAATGATTGAGAAAATGCCATATCTGGCAGTACCTTTGATTAATGAAGTATTCCATACTTCTTATCCGGAGAATGTACCGATTGTGCAGTTGCGCAATGAACATCAGCAGGAAAACGGAGAGATTATCACGGATTCCTGTTTAAAGATTGCTGGTAAATTGTATCATATTGAATGTCAAAGTGTAGACGATACAACTATGGCAATTCGTATGATAGAATATGATTTCTCCATAGCAATCGAAAATGCACAGAAACAGGGACGCAAATACAGGATGGATTTTCCAAAGTCCTGCGTATTATATTTGAGAAGCGGAAAGAATACGCCGGATTTTCTGGAGATAGAGATGGTGCTTCCGGATGAGAACATAGTACATTATCGGGTTCCGACAATGAAACTGGAGACATATACGAGAGACAGTATTTTTGAAAAAAATTTACTGATGCTTCTGCCGTTTTATATTATGCGATATGAAAAGGATATTCATGAAATGAGTGAGAATCCGGAAATGTTCCAGAGTTTGCTAAATGACTATGAGGAAATCCGGATAAATCTGGAAAGAGAACTTTCAGGAGCAGATAAGACGGCTTTATACATGAATTTAAATAAACTGATCATAAAAATAGCGGACTATATATGTCAGAATGAAAAGACAGTCCGGAAAGGAATAGGTGAGATTATGGGTGGAAAAGTTCTTGAACTGGAATCTGAAAGGCTTGAACGGCTTCAAAAAGAGGCGGAAGCAGAGGCAAAAGCAATTGGAGAAGCAAGGGGCAGAGCAATTGGAGAAGCAAGGGGCAGAGCAATTGGAGAAGCAAAGGGCAGAGCAATTGGAGAAGCAATCGGCGAAGAACGGTTAAGCACTTTGCTTAATCGTTTGATTATGGATGGAAGAAGTGCAGAAATACAGTCTGTTGTGACAAACGCAGAGACTCGAAAACGGTTATATAAGGAATATGGAATTCTGTCAGAATAGATATTAAATAAAACTATAGTATTACTTTTTATATGTGAGTTAAGGGATGAAATTTTAGAGATAAAATGCAACTTGACGAACGATATGAATGTGGATATAATAGGTTCAGAAATAAAAAAATTGGAATTTTTAACCGGATTTGACCGGCCCTGATATCGCTAAGGAGGAACATGTTATCATGAAAATCGGAAATGATATTTATTATGTAGGTGTAAATGATCATCAGATAGATCTGTTTGAAGGCCAGTATGTAGTGCCAAACGGTATGTCCTATAACTCATATGTGATCATGGATGAAAAGATTGCAGTTATGGATACCGTAGATGCTAATTTCAAAGATGAATGGCTTGAAAATGTAGCCAGAGTTCTGGACGGTGCGAAACCGGATTATCTGGTAGTACAGCATATGGAGCCGGATCATGCCGCAAATATCGAGAACTTCATGAAAGCATATCCTGACACAACCGTAGTTGCAAATACCAAGACCTTCACTATGATGGGAAATTTCTTCAGAAACCTGAATCTGGACGGAAAGAAACTGGTGGTTGCAAACGGTGACAGTCTGACACTTGGAAAACATGTGCTGACTTTCGTATTTGCACCAATGGTTCACTGGCCGGAGGTTATGGTTACCTATGACAGCACTGATAAGGTTCTGTTCTCAGCAGACGGTTTCGGCAAATTCGGAGCACTTGACGTAGAAGAAGACTGGGACGGCGAAGCACGTCGTTACTATATCGGAATCGTTGGAAAATACGGTGCACAGGTTCAGAAGCTTCTGAAAGCTGCCGCAACTCTGGATATCCAGACAATCTGTCCGCTTCATGGTCCAATCCTCACAGAGAACCTGGGACATTACATTGAGAAATATGATATCTGGTCCTCCTACAAAGTAGAGAGCGAAGGTGTTGTGATCGCCTATACATCTGTTTACGGAAACACAAAGAAAGCAGTAGAACTTCTGGCACAGAAACTGGAAGAAAAAGGATGCCCGAAAGTAACTGTATTTGACCTTGCAAGAGATGACATGGCAGAAGCAGTGGAAGATGCTTTCCGTTACGGCAAGCTGGTACTTGCCACAATTACATACAACGGAGATATTTTCCCGTTTATGCGTACCTACATAGAGAACCTTACAGAACGTAGCTACCAGAACCGTACTATCGGTCTCATCGAAAACGGAAGCTGGGCACCTGCAGCAGCAAGAATCATGCAGGGAATGTTTGAAAAGAGTAAAAATATCACATGGCTTGAAAATAATGTAAAGATCACTTCTTCCTTAAGCGAAGCAAACGAAGCAGAGATTGAGGCTATGGCAGAGGAACTTTGCAAATAATTGATAATTGTAAACAGCAGGATCGAAAGATTCTGCTGTTTTTCAGAATAAGATAAACCCGGTTACTGAGAACGGAGTGCACAAGTAACTAAACCCGTAAGAGAAAGGCAGGAACAAAACATGACAGTAGCAGAAGTTGTAAAAAAAATGGTAGAGTATTCCAAGGGAGATCTTCATGACATCAGCCATTTCATGAAAGTATACGCATATGCAAAAACAATCGCAGAAGGCGAAAATCTGTCACCGGAGCAGCAGAAGCTGGTGGAGGTGACTGCGGTTGTCCACGACATTGCCTGCCCTCTCTGCAGAGTAAAATACGGAAATGCCAACGGCAAACATCAGGAAGAAGAAAGTGCGGCACTGCTAGAGGAATTTTTCGCAGATTCAGATCTGCCGAAAGAATTTGTAGATCGTGTTTCTTATATTGTAAGTCATCATCATACAATAACCGGAATCGATGGTATTGATTATCAGATTATGATAGAGGCAGATTATCTGGTAAATGCAGATGAGAGTAATTTTTCCGGAAACAATGTGAGAAACATGCTGGAAAAAGTATTCAAAACAGAGACAGGAAAATTCCTGCTCCAGTCTATGTATCAGAAGAGATTGAATGCTGAAGAATAAAAGGAAAACATTAAGAAAGATTATGAGTGATAAAAACCGGTGCAGAAATGTGCCGTTTTTTTTTGTGGGAAAATTCAGGGCTTATAATTTGTTTGTATTACAATTATATGCGGATGAGAGGTTATAATAAATATAAAAAATCTCACACCTGAAAATTTAGTTAAAAGATATGAAACTTTTCTTTATATTTCCCCATCTAATAAGTGTAAAACAAAACAACAAAGCTTCATTCGAATGAAACATATTTGTAAAAACATAAGAGCTACTGGACATGAAGTAAACAGTAACACATAAAACTTTAAGCAAGGAGGATCAGCATTTGATACAGTTGGTAAAACGCTCCATCTCAGGAGATGCGGATGCATTTCTGGAACTGATGGAAAAGAATTCTCTGGCAATGTACAAGGTGGCAAGGGGAATCCTGGATAATGATGAGGATGCCGCAGATGCCATACAGGATACCATACTTACCTGCTTTGAAAAAATACATACACTGAAGAATCCGGAATATTTCAAAACCTGGATGATCCGTATCCTGATCAATGAATGCAATAAAATCCACAGACACTACAAAAATTTCAGCAGAGCCGAAGAACTTCCGGAAGTCCCCGGACAGGATATGTCCATTGAGGAATTTGAGTTCAAGGAAATGCTTGGAATGTTGGACGAATCCTACAGGATCATACTGGTTCTGTATTATGTAGAGGGATTTCGGATCGCAGACATTGCTTCTATATTAAATATGAATGAAAACACCGTAAAAACCAGACTGGTCAGAGCCCGTATGCAGCTAAAGCAGGAATATACTTCAGCAGAAGATAATATTCAGAAGAAGAGACTGCAGCAGAAAAAAAAGAAAAACAGAGAATTCACAGGTATAGCAGAAGGTTTGCAGAATATCAGAATGAAAATCTGAGAACAGGATCAGTAACAGCAGGAAACATAACAGTAAGTTCAAGAAAGGAATGAAGTGATCATGGCGAAGAAGTTGGATTTTGATAAAGAAAAGAATAACAGAAATGACAATGTGATAGAGGAAATCATGCAGGCAGATTTTCCGTTGCCAAAGCAGGCAGAAGATGCAAAAAACGAAGCATTTTCCAGAATCAGAGAAATGGCAGCAGCTTCTGGACATACGGAAAATACAGAGAATATGGTGCAAAGATTACAGGAGAAATCAACAGAAAAATCAACAGGAAGTTCCGGAAAGAAATCCACAGGAACAGCAAAATCGCACAAGAAATTCAAAACAGTATACAAAACAGCTTTGGGACTGACTGCAGCTGCAGCTGTATTTTCAACAGTATGTATCACAAATCCGGCATTTGCAGAGAACATCCCTCTGGTTGGAAATGTATTTAAGCAGCTCGGTAATTCCATGGGATTTTATGGCGATTATTCGAAATATGCAAAGCAGTTGACAGATTCTGCAGAAGATGGAGAGTTGGCAGATACTGATGAAAGTCAGGAGGACGGAGGTAATCCTCAAAGTGCTCAGGCTGAGGATCAGAATACAACAGAAAATAACAATGCAGATAAAACGAAAGACAATGAATCATACAGTAAAACAGTAGATGGAACAACTGTCACGCTTTCAGAAGTATACTGTAATGAAATGGCTCTGTACTTGTCCATGACAATCCATACAGAGGATAAATTTCCGGATACATTCATTACATCTGATGGAAAACCCAATATTAAGCTCAGCGAGAATTCTACAGTGAAATATGATTACATGGATGAAAAAAGTAATCTGTTCAATGCTTATCTGGATGGAAAAATGCTGGATGATAACACCTATGCAGGAGTTTTGCGTATTCCTGTAGAAGATATGACAGTGGATGATGCAGGATGGACAAAATTTTATGAGGTGCGTAACGCATTTTTCAAAGAAAAAGGGATTGATGTAGATTCTGAGGACTTTAGTTTTGATAAGTTAGCCCAGGCACTGGGAATGGATGAATACAGTGACGCGAAGCTTCCTCAGGTGGGAGGTCCGGCAATCAGCGATTATGTCAAAGACATAAAAGTACCTGACAGGTTTACCATGGAGCTGGATCTGAAAGATATTGTGGGCGCTCTTCCGGAGAATCAGGATACCACCCCGGATATCCCTCAGGATCTGCGGGATGAATATAATCAGAAAATGGAAGAGCATGGAATCAGCACAGACGATGCAGATTATGAGAGCCTGACAGAAGAGCAGAAGAATCTGGAGCATCAGTTTTTCACTGAGATGTGGAATGAGTATTATGAACGATATCCTGAGGCAAACGAAGGTGATAACAGATATAACTCATGGACACTAAAAGGTGACTGGAAGTTCAACGTAGATGTAGAGAAAAATACTTCCGATACGGTTGAAAAGGATGTAAATGTGGTAGATGAAAATGGAGATGGTGTTCTCTCCATTACGAAAACACCATTTGAGATCACTATGAAAATGCAGGATCCGGAAACAAAATATTTTGCTGTTATGCTGGATGCCAATGGAGATATCATGCCATATGGCGGAGTGGCAAACAGTAATGCGGACACATATGCAATACAGGACAGGGATGTTTCCACAGTATATATCTATCTTTGCGATTACTATGAGTATATGGACGAGCTGAAAGGCTACTACTGGTCCGATGACTACGAAGAAAAAGCAAAGACCAAGACTTTCAAACAACTCCTGGATGAGCGTGCAGTTGCCAGCGCAGAAGTGCATTTTGATACAGATAAATAATGATGTTAGGGTCAAAAGGTATTTTGCCCCTAACCTGATATCAAAAAATAAAGTATCATAACTGAGACAGCATCTTTCCAATTTTCTACAGAAAGATGCTGTTTTAATTATTTTGAGAAAAAAGGTCAGAAAAACAGTAGAATCTGAGCCAAGTTAATGTTACAATGTAGGCGTCTCAAAAAAAGAGTGCAGAAGGGAGCCAAAACAAAATGGACTACGCAAAAGAATCTTTAAAAATGCATTATGACTTAAAAGGTAAAATTGAGGTTGTATCAAGAGCCAAAGTAGATTCCAAAGATGCTTTAAGCCTTGCTTACACACCGGGTGTTGCTCAGCCTTGTCTGGAGATCCAGAAGGATGTAAACAAGAGTTATGATCTGACAAGACGCTGGAATACAGTTGCTGTTGTAACAGACGGAACTGCGGTACTTGGACTGGGAGATATCGGACCGGAAGCTGGTATGCCTGTTATGGAAGGTAAATGTGTACTCTTTAAAGAATTTGGCGGTGTAGACGCGATTCCGCTCTGCGTCCGCAGTAAAGATGTTGATGAGATCGTTAAGACAGTAAGCCTTCTGGCCGGATCCTTTGGAGGAATCAACCTTGAGGATATTTCCGCACCGAGATGTTTTGAAATCGAAAAGAAACTGAAAGAATGCTGTGATATTCCGATCTTCCACGATGACCAGCACGGAACAGCAGTTATCACACTTGCAGGTGTTATCAACGCATTGAAACTGGTTGGCAAGAAGCTTGATGAAGTGAAGATCGTTACTTCCGGAGCAGGTGCTGCAGGTATCGCTATCATCAAACTGTTAATGTCCATGGGACTTAAGAATGTAATCATGACAGACAGAAAGGGTGCGATTTACGAAGGCAGAGAAGGATTAAACCCGATCAAAGAAGAGATGGCTAAGATCACAAACTTCAACAAAGAGAAAGGTACTCTTGCAGAAGTGATCAAAGGCGCAGACATCTTCATCGGTGTATCCGCACCTGGAACACTGACACAGGATATGGTCCGCTCAATGGCAAAAGATCCTATCATCTTTGCATGTGCAAACCCGGTACCTGAAATCTTCCCTGACGAAGCAAAAGCAGCAGGCGCAGCAGTGGTATCCACAGGACGTTCTGATTACCCGAACCAGGTAAACAACGTACTCTGCTTCCCGGGACTTTTCCGTGGTGTACTGGACGCAAGAGCATCAGATGTTAACGATGAAATGAAAGTTGCAGCAGCATATGCAATCGCAGGTCTGGTAAGTGACGAAGAATTAACAGCGGAATATATTCTTCCGGCAGCATTTGACCCACGCGTAAAAGACGCTGTAGCTAAAGCTGTAGCAGAAGCAGCAAGAAAATCAGGCGTAGCAAGAATCTAAGCAAATAGAATAATGAAGCCCTCTGTTTTCATGTGAGCAGCATGCAGACGGAGGGCTTTTTTGTGTTATAGGAAATTACTCCGTAATGTTCCTATAACACAAAAAGGCCCTCCGGGCAGGATCGCACTGCGACGGAGAGGAATTATGTCGCTGAAGCGACCCGCCGCAGTCGGAGAATCCTGCGAGCAGGATTCTTTTACATAATATCCAATCTGACCTCTAAAAAATTCAAAAAATTGGTCATTGAAATAATGACACATTTCGCGTATGATAACTTCAACATATTGATGCGTCAATATATAAAAAATCTGATAGTGAGAATCAAACAGGCAATCTGGCTTATTGATATGGGCCTTCTATCAGATCATATGAGAGGGGACAGTTATTATGAATACTCAGAACAGCACAATTACAAAACTTGCAGAGACAGCTCTTATGGCTGCGTTATGCTATGTATCTTTTACATTCCTGCAGATTAAGATCCCTGTACCGGGCGGTGATGCAACATCCATCCATATCGGAAATGCATTCTGCGTACTGGCAGCACTTCTGATCGGCGGTGTGTACGGCGGATTATCCGGTGCCATCGGAATGGGAATTGCAGACCTGATGGATCCTGTATATATCACAGGCGCACCAAAGACATTTGTACTGAAATTCTGTATTGGCCTGATCACAGGACTGGTAGCACACAAGATTGCAAAGATCAATGAAAGCACAGATAAGAAATACGTTTTCAAATGGAGTGTGATTGCTTCTGTAGCAGGTCTTGCGTTTAATGTTGTGGCAGATCCGATCGTAGGATATTTCTACAAACAGTATATTCTCGGACAGCCTCAGGAACTGGCACAGGCACTTGCAAAAATGAGTGCTGTAGCGACATTATTCAATGCAGTTGTTTCTGTGATCCTGGTAGCAGTGATCTACAATGCAGTACGTCCGGTACTGATCAAAAGTCATCTGCTTACAGTTACCGGTAAGAAAAAAGAACAGGCAGCATAAATGGATACAAAATGAATAAGACATAATAAAACAGCATTTCGGGTGCAGAACCTGAAATGCTGTTTTATTATGTTACAGGAAATTATTCCGTAATGTTCTGCGCAGAAGTTTTTACTTGTCTGACGAAGGAAAAACAGGCACAAGCCATAGGATACAATTCAAAGAGGATGCACTTTTTTGACCTCAAAGTAGCACTTTTTTGGACATAGTGTAATAAGATAGAAAAAATAAATTGTGCATATTTAACAAATGACGAAAAAGAAAGATAAAAAAATTCAAACTTATGCGAAAAAGGTCTTGCTATTTCAGAAACAAAGTGGTATTATACAACTATCAAAAAACCTTATGCGCAAAAGGTAAAAAGAAACAGTTAAAAAAATGACGAGGTGACGAAAATGAAGAAAAAAGTATTTGCAACACTTTTAGCAGTATCTATGATCGCATCAATGGTTCCGGCAGCAGTATCCGTACAGGCAGCAGACGGTGACAGTATTCGTCTTGTAAACGGTAAGATCGAAGTTGACGCTCAGCTGAAGAAATTAGCTGAAATGTATGAGAAAGAAACAGGAACTAAAGTAGAAATCGAATCCATGGGTGGCGGAATCGATATCCAGGGTACTCTGAAAGGATACTATCAGTCAGATAATATGCCTGACATCTTCGTAAACGGTGGTGCTACAGACTTCGCTAACTGGACAGACCTTTTAGTAGATATGAGTGATCAGGAATGGGCTTCTGACACAGATGCAGCTTATGTTGATGAAAAGCAGGGTACAATCGGTTTCCCATATACAACAGAAGCAATCGGTCTTGCTTATAACAAAGACATCCTTGACAAAGCAGGAATTGATCCTTCTACATTAACAGGTCCTGATGCAATCAAAGAAGCATTTGAGACAATTGATTCCAAGAAAGATGAGCTTGGACTGACAGCAGTCGTAGGTTATGCAGCAGAACCAGTTAACCTTTACTGGTCAACAGGTAACCACTTATTTGGAAACTATCTGGATTCAGGTCTTGACAGAGATGACACTACTTATATTGATATGCTCAATGATGGCGGTAAGGTTGACGAAGATCGTTTAACAGATTTCGCTAACTTTGTAGGTCTTCTGAATCAGTATTCAGATCCGGCACTTCTTGTATCCGGTACATATGATCAGCAGATCCTTAACTTCTCATCTGGTAAATATGCATTCGTTACTCAGGGCTCCTGGATCGGTGCAACTATGACAGGTGATGATGCAGATGCTTATAAAGAAGCTGGTAATTTCGAAGTTGGTATGATTCCATACGCATTTGAAGATGGAATTGATACAATCCTTACAAACTCTCCATCCTGGTGGTCAGTATATAAAGATGGTAATGTAGAAGCAGCAGAAGCATTCCTTCAGTGGCTGACAACAGATGAAGCTCAGGAAGTTCTTGTTAAAGAAGCTGGTTTCGTAAGCCCGTTCAAGTCCTGCACAATCGTTGGTGATGATCCATTTGCTCAGACAATCACTGATTATGTATCTGCTGGAAAGACATCTGCTTGGCATTGGTTAGAGCAGAAAGAAGGACTTGCACAGAACTATACAGGTCAGGTATTTGCTGACTATGCATCTGGCAGCCTTGATGAAGCCGGATTCGTTAAGACACTGGAACAGGTTATCCAGAGTGCATACGCAAACTAATAATTGAAACTTATGGGCGGCGCTTATGTTGCCGCCCACTTTTATTTGCGCTGCATACCTGAGTAAAGGTCCGACAGACCTTTATCCAGGTACGCAAAAAAGTCTAAGACGCATTGATTTTTGCTTTGAAATAAGAAATAGGAAGGATGAAGGCAAAATGAATACAAACAGTGCTAGTAAAAAAGCAATTTCCATGGTATGCCTGATCGCCGGTATTATTTTACTGGCAGCATCATTGATCCAGGATATTTCCGGAAGCGGAGCAGGCTGGAGAGGTCCGGCGCTGATCATCGGTGCAATCGGCATCTTACTGGGAATGTATTTATTCCCGACATTAAAACATCACAGAAGCATCGTTAACTTTATATTTGTATTTCCATTGTTATTTACATTTGTAGTAACAGTTATTATTCCATTATGCCTTGGTGTGTTTTATTCCTTTACAGACTGGAATGGAATCAAGATGACAGGATTTGTAGGATTTGCAAACTATAAGGCAATGTTCAATGAACCAAGTTTTCTCTGGTCACTGATCATCACAATTCTGTTTGTAGTTCTGAACATGGTTCTGGTAAACGTAGTAGCGTTTATGCTGGCCTTACTCTGTACCTCTAAGGTTAAGGGACTCTCATTCTTCAGAGCTTCCTATTTCCTGCCAAACCTGATTGGCGGTATCGTACTTGGTTATGTATGGCAGTTCGTATTTAATAACGTACTGATCAAGATGACAAATAATATTTCACTTCTGTCAAAGACAAACACAGCTATGATGGCTATCATCGTTGTTTATATCTGGCAGTATGCAGGTTATATCATGCTGATCTATGTAACAGGTCTGACACAGGTACCTAAAGATGTACTGGAAGCATCTCAGATCGATGGCGCAAATGCTGTTACAACATTATTTAAGATCAAGATTCCGATGATCGCAGCTACAATTACAATCTGTACATTCCTTACCTTAACATCTGCATTCAAACAGTTCGATGTTAACATGGCTCTGACAAATGGTACAGGTTCTGTCACAAGTTTCTTCGGAAACTATCTGACAAACGGTACTCAGATGCTGGCTCTGAATATTTATAATACAGCGATCTCCAAGAACAATTATGCACTTGGTCAGGCGAAAGCTATTCTGTTCTTCATTATCCTGGCTGCTGTATCTATTATTCAGGTTAGAATTTCCAATAAGAAGGAGGTTGAAATGTAATGGTTACGAAGAAAACTCCAAAGGTAGTGCTTACAGCTGTTGCGATTGTTATCGCAGCGTACATATTATCTCCTTTCTATCTGGTACTTATTAATACATTTAAGAATGCAAACGGTATTGTTGCCAACCCTGTAAGCTTTGCAGGTGCAAGCTTTGCACAGTTTAAGACAAATATTTCAAACGTTGTCAACAATTCTAACTTCAGTTTCTGGAGTGCATTCGGAACATCTGCGATCATTACAGTTGTTTCCCTTGTATTACTTGCTTTATTCGGCGGTATGGCTGCATGGGTTATCTGCCGTAACAAGACAAAATGGTCTACAGCTATTTACATGACATTTATCGCATCCATGACAATTCCTTTCCAGGTAGTTATGCTTCCTCTGGTTTCTACATTCCGTGATGTAGGTAAATTCCTTGGAATCAATATGCTTCAGTCTATTCCTGGTATTGTATTTGCATACTGTGGATTCGGTGGTGCTATGACGGTATTTATCTTAACTGGTTTTATTAAAGGTATTCCATATGAACTGGAAGAAGCAGCAGCGATTGACGGATGCTCTCCTGAGGGAACTTTCTTCCGCATTATCCTTCCGCTTCTGAAACCGGTTATTGTTACTGTTACTATTTTGAATGGTATGTGGATCTGGAACGATTACCTTCTTCCTTCTCTGATGTTAGGACAGAATGGTAAGGTTAAGACTCTTCCGGTTGCTGTACAGGCGTTTGTTGGTTCTTATGTTAAGCAGTGGGATCTGATCCTTACTGCAGCACTCCTGGCAATGATTCCGATGATCATCGTATTCCTGCTTGCTCAGAAGCAGATTATGAATGGTATGGTTGAGGGTGCTATTAAATAGGCTTGCAAATACTTTTTGAAAAGCTGTCGTTTTCCTCATTATTGGGGAACGGCAGTTTTTTAATGGTTTCAAAGGGGACGCGAAGAAAAATAAATGTTTTGAACCACGGCTGCGGGGGCAGGAACTCTAAGAGTTGCTACACCCCCTGTAGGACGCCACTGAAAAAGTCTTTATTTTGCATAAAGCAGTACAATATAAAGTGTTTTTATTTGTTTTAATCTACTATATAATGTGTATAAAAATAGTTTTTCAGTGGCGTCCCTGTAGATGTGGTTAAAAACATTTATTTTTCTTCGCTGTGAACTGGCTGGGACTGTGAATGATAGGTATGGAAGTGTGTTATTGGAGATGGAATGGATAGAAACGGAACATAAACGGAATAGAAAATGATAGTATAAATTTTACAGATATGGGCTTGAAATGTTGGGGCTTTTATAGTAATGTAGATGATACAACGCTTAAGGCGAGGGCTGTCTCCGGACAGTCTGTTTTTGTGAAGAAGGATGAGGAAAAATTTTATGGAGAGGACAAAAGAAAGGTCATCGTTTCGTAAGAAGTTTATCGGTGACAGGAAGTTTTATATGATGGTTCTGGCTGTGGCTGTTCCGATCATGATCCAGAATGGAATCACGAATTTCGTGAGTCTGCTGGATAATATTATGATCGGGCGGATCGGCACGGAGCAGATGTCGGGGGCTTCCATTGTGAATCAGTTGATTTTTGTCTATAATCTGTGTATTTTCGGAGGGGTGTCCGGAGCGGGTATTTTTACGGCACAGTACTTTGGGCAGAAGGATCATGAGGGTGTGAGGCAGACATTCAGGTATAAGTTCTGGATGGCTGTGATCCTGACAATCGGGACGATTTTGCTATTTCTGACTGTTGGAGAGAATCTAATCAGTATGTATCTTCAGGGAGAGGGTACTGCGCAGCAGATTGCAGATACGCTGAATTATGGAAAACAGTATCTGGATATTATGCTGTTGGGATTGCCGCCGTTTATGATGGTACAGATTTATTCCAGTACTCTGAGAGAGTGCGGAGAGACTGTTCTTCCAATGAAAGCAGGAGTTGTGGCAATCTGTGTGAATCTGTTGTTTAATTACCTGCTGATCTATGGTGTGTTTTTCTTCCCGAGACTGGGTGTGAGAGGTGCGGCAATCGCAACTGTGCTGTCACGTTATGTGGAGGCTGCAATTGTAATAGGCTGGACACACAGGCATACGGAGAAAAATGCATTTGCAAAGGGGCTGTACAGCACGCTTAAGGTTCCTGCGAATCTGACAAAGAAGATTCTGGTCAAGGGTACACCGCTGTTGTTTAATGAGACTTTATGGGCTTCTGCCATGGCGATGCTGACTCAGTGTTATTCGATTCGAGGGCTGAATGTGGTTGCTTCGCTGAATATTTCCAATACCATCAACAATGTGTTTAATATTGTGTTTATTGCGCTGGGAGATTCTGTTGCGATTATTGTGGGACAGCTTCTGGGTGCGGGAGATATGAAGAAAGCGAGAGATACAGATAACAAGATGATTGCGTTCTCAGTGATGTGCTGTACCTGTGTGGCAATGGTGATGTTTGTTATGGCGCCGCTGTTTCCAATGCTTTATAATACCAATGATGAGGCAAGGGAGCTGGCGAAGTATCTGATTATGATCACTGCATTCTTTATGCCGCAGAATGCGTTTTTGCATGCAACCTATTTTACTCTGCGTTCCGGTGGAAAGACGATTATTACGTTCCTGTTTGATAGTGTGTTTATCTGGTGCGTCAGTGTGCCGATCGCGTTTGTGCTGAGTCGTTATACAGGAATTCATGTGCTTGTGATTTATGCATGTGTGCAGCTGGCGGATTTGATTAAGTGTGTGATTGGATTTGTGTTGGTTAAGAAGGGTGTGTGGCTGCAGAATATTGTTTCATCATGATAAAAAATTTCAATAACATTTGGCTTGACTAACCGATATACTATAGTGTATTATCAGAAAAAATATTTATATTCTCTTTGCACTGCATTACATTCAACAGAATGCGAGATCAACAGTACAAACTGAGCAGGCGATGCCCGAGATGCTTGAGGGCGTGGGGCCGGGCCGCGCGAAGCGGCAGCAGATATGAAAATTTTCAGACATATCTGTGGGACAGTGTATGTTCCGCAGGTGTGTCTTTTTGTTTTCTGAAAAGTATGTTTTGGAAAGATTTTCTTTTAGAGGGATTTTTTTAGGAGGATTTTCTGAGACAGGTGCAGTTCCGAAATACAAAAAGACCCCTGTAAGACCGCACTTTGATAAGTCACAGAAAGGAAATATGTTTTCTGACTGTGGCGCAATGTATGTGACATAGGAAGAACCTGTAAACTCAAATATAGGAAAGTGCAAAAGCTTATATATTTGAAAAGAAAATTTAGGAGGTCCTGGTTATGGAACAGACAAAAAAATTAAACATGACAGCAATGTCAGACAAGACAAACAGTAACATGACAGCTAAGAAGGAAGAGCCTGCATGGGAACATAAGGTGGCAATGAAGGTATCAGGTGTGAGTATTGCAGTAAACCTGTTACTTTCCTTATTTAAATTACTTGCCGGAATTCTGGCACATTCAGGTGCCATGATCTCAGATGCGATTCATTCAGCATCTGATGTGGGAAGTACTTTCGTAGTAATAGTCGGTGTGAATTTATCCAGCAAAAAATCCGATAAGGAGCATCAGTATGGACATGAGCGGATGGAATGTGTATCTTCCATTATTTTGTCCGGGTTACTTCTGGCAACCGGTATCGGAATCGGCATGAGTGGAATTGAGAACATTATTAAGAGTACTTCAGGAGCAAGCATTGCAATTCCCGGAACATTGGCACTGATTGCGGCAGTTGTTTCTATTGTAGTGAAGGAGTGGATGTTCTGGTATACCAGAAGTGCTGCGAAGAAAATAAATTCCGGTGCACTGATGGCGGATGCATGGCACCATCGTTCAGATGCAATGTCTTCTGTTGGTGCATTTATCGGTATCTTGGGTGCAAGACTTGGCTTCCCGATCCTGGATCCGATTGCCAGTGTTGCAATCTGTGTACTGATCGTGAAAGCATCTGTGGATATTTTCAGAGATGCAATTGATAAGATGGTTGACCATTCCTGCGATGAGGCAACAGAAGAGAGCATGAGAGAAGTGATCATGGGAGTGAAAGGAGTGAAGGGAATCGACCTTCTCCAGACACGATTATTTGGTTCTAAGATGTATGTGGATATTGAAATCTCAGCAGATGGTGAGATTCCACTGAATGAGGCACATGACATTGCGGAAAATGTTCATCATAGTATAGAGAAGAATTTTAAAAATGTAAAACACTGTATGGTTCATGTGAATCCGGTGAATGAGTAAATAAAAAGCGAGACTGTCCGAAGTATAATCTGGGCAGTCTTGTTTTTTATTGGATAATCATCTATGCTATAAGCAAAACTCGTATTATCTGTTCTTTGTATGGCAGTAAGTCTGGGAAGCGTACAGAAAATACAGGTAGCGAAAGGACTGCTATAGAATAGCAGAAATCACTTTTTTATTGAGAAACAGATAAATTTATTTGTTTGACTGGAAATTTTACGTAAATATAACATGGACATTCCATGGAATTGATATTCAAAGTTTATAATTCTAAACGTTATGGGATGTCAGAGTCAAAAGGTTTGATAAATTTTGCCACTGATATCACGAATAAAAAGAGTGAGGAATTATCCGAATGAAAAAACAACAGAAAAAGACAAAAGAAATTACGGTACCTGTATATATGATGAACAGAGAACTGTCCTGGCTGAAGTTTAATGAGAGAGTTTTAAATGAGGCGGGAAATCCAAGAGTTCCGCTTGCAGAGAGACTGACATTTGCCGCTATTTATCAGTCAAATCTGGATGAATTTTACAGAGTCAGAGTCGGAACTCTGATGGATCAGATGGAAGCATCTGAAGTAATACGTGAGAATAAAACAAACATGACCAGTGAAGAACAGGTAACTGCAATCATTCAGGCCACCAGAGATCTGGATCAGAAAAAGGCAGCTATCTATGAACAGCTGATGGGAGAACTGGAGCCTTACGGAGTGCGTCTGATCAATTTTAACAGATTATCGGCAGAGGAAGGCAAGCTTCTGGAAACATATTTTGATCAGGAGATCGCACCGTATCTGTCTGCAAATATTGTGAGCAAACAGCAGCCATTTCCATTCCTGAAAAATAAAAATATTTATGCAGTGGCATCACTGATGAGCAAGGGTGGAAAAACAAAAACAGCTATTATCCCTTGCAGTAATACTGTATTCAGACGTTTGATCGATATTCCTACAAGAAAAGGGACTTTCATGCTTTCAGAGGAACTGATTCTTCATTTTCTGCCGAAAATGTTTAAGAGTTATGAGATCAGGGAGAAAGCGCTGCTCCGTATTACCAGAAATGCAGATATTGATACAGAAACCATTTATGATGAGGATCTGGATTACAGGGATGCAATGGAGAATCTGATCAAGCAGAGAAGACGAATGAATCCTGTAAGAATGGAATTATCCAGAGAATTAAATAAAAAGATGATAAGTTCACTCTGTAAGGAGCTTCATGTGGATAAAGAACACGTATTTTTGACCAGGGTTCCGCTTGATATGTCCTTTGTATTCGGACTTCAGGGATATCTGAGGAATACTGCCCAGGACAAACTTTTCTATCAGAGAAGAACTCCCAGAATGACACCGGAGCTAGATGACAAGAGTGCCCTGATTCCACAGATCATGAAGAAAGATGTACTGTTATCCTATCCATTTGAAAATATCAGATCTTTTATTAATCTTCTGAATGAGGCTGCAAAGGATGATTCTGTTGTATCCATCAAGATGACATTATATCGTCTGGCGGACAAGAGCCAGATTGTAGATGCTCTGGTGGAAGCAGCAGAAAACGGAAAAGAAGTTGTTGTACTTGTAGAGCTGAGAGCCAGATTTGATGAGGAAAGCAATATTGAATATTCCAGAAAACTGGAAGAGGCAGGCTGCAGAGTAATCTATGGACTGAATGGATATAAAGTACATTCCAAGCTGTGCCTGATCTCCAGAAAAACAGATAAGGGTGTGTCCTATATTACACAGATCGGTACAGGTAATTATAATGAAAAAACATCTGCACTTTACACAGATCTGTCGCTGATCACAGCAAACCAGGAAATCGGAAAAGAAGCAGCAGAAGTGTTTGCGGCACTTCTGAAAGGGGAAGTTGTTGAGAAATCCAATCTTCTTCTGGTTGCACCGAAATGTCTGCAGAACAGAGTTCTGGATATGATACAGGAAGAAATCGACCAGGTGAAACAGGGAAAGGAAGGCTATATTGGAATCAAGATCAATTCCCTGACAGATAAGGTGATCATCAATAAACTGGTGGAAGCATCTCAGGCAGGAGTAAAGATAGAGATGGTCGTCAGAGGTATCTGCTGTCTGATTCCGGAGATTAAGGGATATACAGAGAATATCAAGGTTGTAAGTATTGTAGGCCGTTATCTGGAGCATTCCAGAATCTACCGTTTCGGTACAAAAGAAAGAGAAAAAATATATATTGCATCTGCTGACTTTATGACAAGAAATACAGTCCGTCGTGTGGAGGTGGCTGCTCCGGTTCTTAATGAGAAATTAAAGGAACGTCTGGACTGGATGTTCGAGACCATGATGAATGATGATGAAAAAGGAAAGAGACTGACAGAAACAGGAAATTATGCAGACAGAAGCCTGAATGATGTCAAACTCAATTCCCAGGAAATCTTTTATGCCATGGCATACAGCAATGCGGAGAAGACCCAGAAAAAAAGAGAAGATTGAAAAGTAGAAGATTAAGAAGAAATATTTGTTGACAATATTGTAGATTGCCTGAAAAAGATACTATGTGGATCAGTATAATAGATTCATATAGTATCTTTTTGAGAGGGTGTAAAAATTCTTGTGTCTATGGAAAGTAAATCTTTCTGATAAGAAATAGATATGTAAAATTTTGCTGTCGAATTAATGATTATGCGGCTGTCGAATATATCTTTGTACTTACAGTATTGCCATGTAGGAAAATTATATACATCATTTTCGATTTTTTTGCATGACAAGTAATGCATCATGATTATTGCCTTTTGTGGGCTCTGCCCACACCCGACCTCTGGAATAGGATCGGAAATTTCTGGCAATAATATAAATGCCGAAGGAATAGACAGAAAGCAGGAATGAGGGGCTTAAAAGAGCTTCCCCATTCCTGCTTTTCTTTTCTCTTACAGATAAGCAGTAAGCCGTTCTCCGTAAAGGACTATCAGCTGATTCAATACCTGATCCCAGTTCCGGTATCTCTGCGTCCACTTTTTGACTACGTTCTCGCTGGCAAGATACAGCATCTTTTCCAATGCAGGATCGCTTGGGAATACGCTTTTCGTTTTCGTGACTTTCCGATACTGGCGGTTCAATCCTTCTATGATATATGTCGTGTACATAATGCGTCTGATATCATTAGAAAACTGGAAAAAGGAACTTACATCTTCCCAATTATTTTCCCAGTTACTGATCGCGTACGGATATTTCTTCCCCCATTTTTCTTTCATGTTCTCCAGCTCTGTTAAAGCGGCTGTTTCGTTCGGAGCATTGTACACTTCTTTGAAATCCGAGGAAAACTTTTTCAGATCATTATAATTTACATATTTGAAAGAATTGCGTAGCATATGGATCACACATCTCTGGATCTCTGCCTGCGGATAAACTGCCTGAATAGCTTCTTTAAAACCTGGAAGACCATCCACACAGAAGAAAAGGACATCTTTTACTCCGCGGTTCTTAAGATCATTAAGCATCCCAAGCCAGAACTTGCTGGTTTCATTTGCGCCTGCTGTGATGCTGAGGATATCTTTGTATCCCTCCACTGTAACGCCAAGAACTACATACGCAGCACGACTCAGGATCCTGCCATCCTCACGTACTTTATAATGAATACAGTCCATAAAGACAAACGGATAAACCGGGTTCAGAGGACGGGACTGCCATTCCTTAACCTGAGGAAGTATCTTGTCTGTGATCTTGCTGACCATTTCAGCTGATAGCTCAATTCCATAAAGATCCTGGAGCTGGTCGTGGATGTCACGTGTACTCATACCACGGGCATATAAAGAGATCACTTTTTCCTCAATCCCGGAAATATCTCTCTGGTATTTAGGGATGAGTTTTGGTTCAAACTCACCGTTACGGTCTCTTGGTACGTCGATTTGAAATTCACCGTATTGACTCTTTAAGTTTTTTGTAGAATGACCATTTCTTTTATTGTCTGTCTGTAGATCTCCCTTATGGTTTTTCTCGTAGCCAAGAGTTGCATCCAGTTCTGCCTCCATCAGCTCCTGCAGGATATCCTTGAAACTGTCTTTCAGAAGCGTGTATATATCTGCAACGCTATTAATGTTGTTTTCTGAGATGATCTGTCGAATTTGTTCTTTTGCAACTGCCATAAAAAATACTCCTTTTCGATAAGAATTGTCATATCTGAATT
>OMGQ01000789.1_pt1 | contig 24434 bp, 29 predicted proteins | sample 1646071 | NCBI WGS metagenome assembly OMGQ01 (sample SAMN05578585, study PRJEB25193) | human gut metagenome | biome: Human Microbiome; feature: human-associated habitat; material: feces | host: Homo sapiens | place: USA:Birmingham
ACGAGGTAGGCGCTGGCAAAACCTTTGAAATGGTGGCTGCCGCCATGGAGAGTAAGCGCCTGGGCTTGTGTCAGAAATCCCTCTTTGTGGTGCCGAACCATCTGACCGAACAATGGGCGTCGGAGTTTCTGCGCCTCTATCCTTCCGCCAACATTCTTGTCACCACCAAAAAGGACTTTGAGACCCACAACCGCAAGAAGTTCTGCGCCCGCATTGCCACCGGCGATTATGACGCCATCATCATGGGACACAGCCAGTTTGAGAAAATCCCCATCAGCCGAGAGCGTCAGGAACGGCTCCTTCAGGAGCAGATCGACGAGATCACCGAGGGCATTGCCGAGGTGAAGTACAGCGGCGGTGAGCGTTTCACGGTCAAGCAGTTGGAACGCACCAAGAAGTCCCTGGAAGCCCGGCTGGAGAAATTGCAGGCCGAGAGCCGCAAGGACGATGTGGTAACATTCGAGCAGTTGGGTGTGGACCGCCTGTTCGTCGATGAGGCGCATAACTATAAAAACCTGTTTTTATACACCAAGATGCGGAATGTGGCAGGTCTCTCCACAAGCGATGCCCAAAAGTCCAGCGATATGTTTGCAAAGTGTCGCTATATGGATGAACTGACCGGAAACCGTGGTGTGATTTTCGCCACTGGCACCCCCGTATCGAACAGCATGACCGAACTTTACACCATGCAGCGGTATCTCCAGTATGACCGCCTGCAAGAGCTGAACATGACCCACTTCGACTGCTGGGCCAGCCGCTTCGGAGAAACCGTCACGGCGCTGGAGCTGGCACCGGAGGAGTACAATGCAATAGGACGATGAAATCATCGCTCCTAAATGCATAAGCAACGATCAAAAAACTTTCGGCGAAAACTTCAAAAACTTACGATTTTCTGTGAGAAATGGTTCCGGTTTGACCCCTGATTTTCTCCTATTAATAGAGAACAGTCCATGCCTCAACCAGATTACATAAAGAAAGGAGGGGGTAAACCATGCAGAGAACAGCAGGAAAAGCAAAAATGACAGCACTCTATGAGAGACTGTCGAGAGATGATGACCTTGTAGGTGAGTCGAACTCGATTACCAATCAAAAGAAGTACCTTGAAGACTATGCCCGCAGAAACGGTTTGGGAAACATCATCCACTTCACGGACGATGGATATTCCGGTGTGAATTTCAATCGGCCCGGCTTTCAGTCTCTGATCGCCGAGGTGGAGGCCGGGAAGATCGGCACCATCATCGTTAAGGACATGAGCCGGTTCGGACGAAACTATTTGCAAGTTGGATTCTACACCGAAGTGATGTTCCCGCAGAAGAATGTGCGGTTCATCGCCATCAACAACGGAATCGACAGTCAAAATGCTTCCAGCAATGATTTTGCCCCGTTCCTTAATATCATGAACGAGTGGTATGCCAAGGACACCAGCAACAAAATCCGAGCCATCTTTGACGCTCGAATGAAAGATGGGAAACGCTGCTCCGGCAGCATCCCCTATGGCTACAACCGGGTCAAAGACGATAAGCAGTCGATTGTTGTTGACCCGGAGGCCGCAGAGGTGGTCCGGCACATCTTCCAGCTTGCGAACGAGGGCAAAAGCCCCCGCGCGATTGCTGAAATCCTCTCGGAAGAAAAGGTGCTGATTCCCTCCGCCTATGAGAAGGAGAATCACCCGGAGCAGTACAATGGCCAGCAGTTTGAAGACCCATATATCTGGTCGGTATCGACTGTCAGGACGATTCTCAGCCGACAGGAGTATCTCGGGCATACGGTTCTTCACAAGTCTACCGTTAAGGATTTCAAAAACCATAAGCGGCAGGAAACAGGGGCAGATGAGCACTATGTATTCCCCAACACTCATGAGCCAATCATCTCGCAGGAGCTTTGGGACAGCGTTCAGAAGCAGAGAAAGCGGGTGCAGAGAGCTTCTGCGTGGGGCTCACACAGCCACCGGCTGAGCGGTTATCTCTACTGTGCCGACTGCGGCAGAAGAATGACCTTGCAGACCCACTACAGCAAAACAGATGGTTCTGTGCAATACAGCTTCCGCTGCGGCGGCTATTCCAGAATGACAGATTCCTGTACAGCACACGGCATCTCCGCGGGACAGGTGGAAGCCCTAATTGCGGCCACGATCAAGAGGATAACCCGCCATGTTCTGACCGATGAAGAGGCATTTGCCGAGGAGATTCAATCGCGCTGGAATGCCCAGCAGGAGGCAAAGCCACAGCAGAAAAAGTCCGACATAAAGCAGCTGCAAAAGCGATACGGGGAACTGTCTGACCTTGTTCGCAGCCTGTATGAGAACTATGTGTCCGGTATCCTCCCTGAACGCCAGTATCGGCAGCTCATGAAGCAGTATGACGATGAGCAGGCGGCAATCGAGGTCAAAATCTCAGAATTGGAGGAGCACATTTCTGAGGAAAGTAAGACGCAGCTCAAGATCGACCAGTTCATTGCACTGGTTCACAAGTATCAGGAGAGTGACGAGGTGAGCGACGTCATGTTCCGGGAGATGATTGATAAAATCATCGTGCATGAGGCGGAGGGCGTTGGCAATGCCAGAACACAGCAGGTTGATATTTATTTCAACTACGCCGGACAGATCAATATTGCCTACACCGAGGAAGAACTTGCACAGATGAAGGAGCAGGAAGAACGCGCCCAGGCAGAGCGCATCGCAAAGGAGAAAGCACGCTCCAAAGCCTACCGGGAAAAACGCAAGGCGCAGAAGATCGCCGAAAACGGCGGCGAGATCGTAAAGAAAAAAGTCTGCCCCCACTGCGGCAAAGAGTACGTCCCAGAAAGCAATCGGCAAATTTTCTGCTCCAAAGACTGCCGGAAGGCTGTCAAACAAGCCGAGAGACAAAAGCGGCGTGAAGCCGAGCGTGGGGACCATTTCTACCGTCAGCGCACCTGCGCGGTCTGCGGCAAGCTCTATTGGCCCACCCACAGCCAACAGAAGTTCTGCTCTGAGGACTGCCAGAGAATAAAACACAACAAAGTCACCCTGGAATTTTATCACAGGAGAAAAGAACAGGAGGTATCAGCATGAAGCTCAAACCGAACATCCATGAAAACGGCATCGACTACACGCTGTCTGGCGACTGCTATCTGCCGGAACTGAGGCTGCCGGAAGATAATCGCCCCATCGGCCGCTGGGGCCGATTACATAGAGAATATCTGAAAACTTACCGCCCTCTCCTTTATCAATCACTGCTTCTGTCCGGGAAGCTGTATACCATCCTGGCTGACCTGGACAATCAGGCCGCCGAACGGTGCCGCCTGATTGTCCAGCAGATGGCCCAGGCCCAGGGCATTACTGAGGAACTGAAAGAGACTGATCCGATACGCTGGGTACAGGCCATGAACTCCATCCGCAGCAGGGCCGAGGAAATCATCCAGACTGAGATGATTTATGTGTGAGGAGGGCAGGACGATGATTCTGGAAGCGATTTATAACGGGAACTTTTACCCCAGCGAAACGGTTGTTCCGATTCAATGAAAAAGGGTGCGCCCCAAAGGACGCACCCCATAAAAGGAAATTTTGGCAGGACTTTTCCAAATTGGTAAAGTCCTGTTTCTATTTGATTAGTACTGTGCAGAACTACCTTTTTCAAGCATGCGGCGGATAGTCGCCCGGAACAAACCAAGCCCAAAAAGGAACCAGAAACAGGACAGGCTGGATAATGCCCAAAATTCCCGGCCGAATTCGGCTTTTCGGATGGATTCCACGCACCAGTAAAAAGGCAATACACGGGCAGGAAAAGAGAAAACCTGCGGGATAGCCTGCAAAGGCACAACGGCTCCTGTAAAGAAAAGGGTAAAATAACTTACCGCATTTACCAGGGCGTTTGCTTTTTTATAGAGCAGACTTACGCCGCCGATTATGCAGCCCATGCCAGCTACCCCTACCAGAAAGAGCAGGATAGACAGGAGTAAAACAAACGCGGAGACATCCCTATCCGGCTGAATCTGAAAAATCCAGCCGATCAAAAGAGAAACCGCACCCAGTTTTACTGTTTCTACCAGCAACCGTACAAATACCCGCGCCATTAAGATGCGATCAAATGAACACCGGGTAAGCATCAGCTGTTCCAATGTGCCAAGACGGATTTCTTTTTCCACAATGCTGCAAGAGGTCTGGAGTCCAACCGAAGCGTAGCGCCAAAGAATCATTCCAATCCAGGCATAAAAGATTGATTGACCTGGGAATAAATCCCTGCCCATGCCGGTAAAGATTCCCAAACAGATGAGCAGAAGGTCGAAAAAGCTGATCATCTGGTCGAACTTATAATACCGAATTTCTCGCAGAAGGCGCTCGGCTTCCACTCTAATCAAACGAACAAAATTCATTTCTCATTCCTCCTGTCAATAGCTTGCGGTGGTTCCGCTGCGATAGACCCGGTTCAGGCAGCGATGAAAGATCCATACGCCGCCGAAAAGCCAGACAAAGAATTCCAATGCCAGCATGAAAAGACAAAATGCCAGGGAATCTGTTTGGCCCAGCAGGATCTGCCCAATCGCCTGATTGCTCCAATAAAATGGAAAACACTGAATCAGAAACTGGATTGCAGAAGGAAAAGCACTGATCTCAATGGTAGTTCCAGAAAAGAACAGGATCAGCGAAGAAGAAAGGGAAGCCAGGGAAGATGCCTGTTTATATACAAGGGAAAATCCAGCAACGATATAACCGGCACCATACATGGCTGCCAAGCTCCAAAAGAAAACCACAATGGAAAGGAGGAAACGAACATTTGCAGCCAGCGCAAAATCGATTCCAAAAGACCACATACATAAAACAAAAACCAGCAACCCCTTGCATAGATCAAACAGGACCTGGGCTGCAATTCGGAAACCAAAGGAAACGGCCAGCGGGATACGGGTCATCAGCAGCTGTTCCAGGGTTCCCTGCTCGATCTCCTCTTCCATCAAAAGACTGACAAGATCGATCGCATGAGTCCCGAAATACCAGTACATCAATCCAAATAGAAACAGGAGTTTATCCAAAGAGGCACCTTGGTTTTTGGAAAAGGTAAAGAAAAGGCCGAAAAACATAAAAAAGACATTAAGGTTTCCCAGCAGATAGTTAAACCAGTAATTCTTTACGTCTCCAAAAACGCGGAGGCATTCGGCACGCAGCAGTCGAAGCCCATTAAACATGGCCCATCACCCCCTTATAAATTTCAGCCACAGATTGATTGCATTTTTCAATCTGCACCAGTTGAGGGGAGGCAATATGATGTGCCAGCCAGGAGATATCTTCGGTTTCAAAGATTACAATATCATTCTGCTGTTGTTGCGTCTGTGCATCAGTCGGGAGCGGTTCTGTCTGCATCTGCCAGGTCACACGGTATCTCGCATTTCGGGATTCCTGCTTGAGTTTGGACAGGGAGCTGTCACAGCTGATTTTTCCGTGATTCATAAAAATCAGTCGGCAGTTCAGCTGTTCAATCAGGTGGATGTCGTGGGTTGTAATCAGGATAGAAAGCTTCCGCTCCTGGGCCAGATCTTTCAGCAGCTGGATTACTGATTCAGAAGAAAGAATATCCAGCCCAAGAGTAGGCTCATCCAACAGCAAAATTTCCGGCTGCTTCATCAAAGCCACCGTAATTGCCAACTTTTGCTGCATTCCGCGGGAGAAGGCACTGGCAGGAACATTTCGAAACGCTTTCAAATCAAATAATTGCAGATACCGCTCGGCATCGGTCTGAATTTGTTTTTGAGTTAGCCCATTCAGAATACCGAAGTATTGGAGGTTTTCGTAAGCCGTCAAATAATAATAGATATTTGGCGATCCTTCTAGAACGGTGCCGCACTTGCGGTGAGCGTAAGCGGTATCTTTAACAGAGGAAATCCCGTCGATTAACACATCACCGGAATCTGGTTTTAACAGCCCACAGATTGACTTGATCAGTGTGGTTTTTCCTGCGCCATTATGCCCTAAGATGCAGAGGATCTCACCATTGTCTACCGAAAAGGTGACCTGTTCCAATGCATGGGTTGTTTTAGTACGTGTGGAATAAGATTTGCTCAGGTTACATACGTCAATTTTCATTTTTGGCATCTCCATTTAAATCAAACTTTAATGATTTTGCAGATGATTTACACCAATATCATCTGTAAAAAGGTCAAATCCATAAATAAATCAGAGATGCACCAGAGATCACCCTCTTCCATAAATGTAATTTTGATGCTATAAGCTAGAATGACTTGCTAGCAAAAGAAGTGGTGTAAAAGTTCGATTCAGTAAGAGATGGCAATAAAAATTAAACAATAGAATTATATCATGAAGAGGAAGGCGTGTCTATAAAAACTGGACGAAAAGAAGGATCGAATTAGAGGAGAATCAATTTAAACAAAAGGAGCAAACAGCTATGAGTGAAAAACTGAACCGCATGAAAGCCCAAAAGGAAAAGGCCAAACAAAAGCTCCGGTACTACCAGCACCAGGAGAAAATGCTGGAGCACCGGATACCGGAGTTAACCCGCAAGGCTCGCACGCATCGTCTCTGTACCCGAGGCGGGATGCTGGAAAGTTTCCTGATCTGCCCGGGGGAGCTGACCGATGACCAGGTGATGGAGCTGTTGAAACTCTCGTTCCGTCAGCAGGAGGTCGTACTGGCCCTGGCAAAAATGATTCACGATTTGCAGGAGGCTCGAGGAGATCCAACCCTATTGTAATAGGGCGCAATTATACACCGTTCCGGTGCAATTGCGGTCTTGCAGACGGCTTGATGAAACCGGTCTGGCGTTCCGTTCGCTATCCCGGTTCCATCCCAAGGAAAATTGCATTTTCCTTGCGCTGCTCCGCAGCTATCCTTTTGCAGCTCTCGCCCAGGGCCGAAGCGCACCCCGCTGCATCCCTGGACAGAGAGCACAACCGAATACGATTCCAGACCGTTCGTCAGGAGCAATTCTGACGGGCGGTCTTTTTGTTTAGGAGGTGATGCCTATTCCGTGTCCACATTTTCAAATCACCATCACCCAGCGCAGCAAAGGCCAGTCTGCTGTCGCCGGTGCCGCCTACCAGAGCGGCGAGAAGTTGTTTTCGGAATACGATCAGAAAACTAAAAACTACTCCGGCAAGCGCGGCATCCTGTACACCGAAATCATGCTGCCCTCCAACGCCCCTCCGGAGTACGCCAACCGGGAAACTCTCTGGAACTCGGTGGAAGCGGCTGAGAAGCAATGGAACGCCCAACTGGCCCGGCGCTTTGTGCTGGCCCTGCCCAAAGAAGTCCCGCCAGAGCAGTACCCGCAGATGGTCCGGGACTACTGCGAGAAGCAATTTGTTTCCAAAGGGATGATCGCCGACTTCGCCATCCATGACCCGAATCCACCCGGACACAATGTTCACTGCCATGTAATGCTGACCATGCGGGCCATGGACGAACAAGGCAAGTGGCTCCCCAAGAGCCGAAAGGTGTATGACCTGGATGAAAACGGTGAACGAATCCGTTTGCCTTCTGGTAACTGGAAAAGCCACAAGGAGGATACTGTAGACTGGAACGACCAGAAGTATGCAGAGATCTGGCGGCAGGGCTGGGCCGATACCGTCAACCGTTACCTGGAAGCAGCAGACCGACCAGAGCGGCTGGACCTGCGCTCCTATGAGCGGCAGGGCTTGGATGTGATTCCCACCGTTCACATGGGGCCTGCGGTAGTTCAAATGGAGCGGCGCGGTATTCAGACCAACATCGGTAATCTGAATCGGGATATCAAGGCTGCCAACCAGATGCTGTCTGCCATCCGCAAAACCATTCGTGGCCTGCTGGATTGGATTGAAGAACTGGTTCAAGCGGAAAAAGAGCTACTGAAAGAGGAGGCGGCTTCCACAGACCTTGGGGTACTTCTCAATGATTATCTGAACCAGAGAAAAGCGGAACGGAGTGATTGGTCCTGGTCCGGCCAGCAGAAGGGCGATATTAAGGATTTGAAGGATGTATCCAGGGCGATTGTCTATCTCCAGCACCACAAGATCTCGAACCTGGAGCAGCTGAACGCCGTCCTGTCTAGCGTGAAGCAAAAAGCCAGCCAGGCCCGTACCGGAATGCGAAAGGCTGAGAAGCGGATGAAGGATATTGCCGGGATTCAGAATGCCATTGCGGTTTGCCAGGAGCAAAAAACCGTCCATGACAAGTACCTGAAGATCGGCTGGAAAAAGAAGCAGGCTGCCTTTGCTGAGAACCACCAGGAGGAACTAAAAGCCTACAACAAAGCCTATCGCTATTTGAAAGCGCAGCACGTTGACCTGAACGTGAATCTGGATGCCCTGGAAGCTGAATACAGTAAGCTGCAAACGGATCACGCAGCCTTTGCCCGGCAGCTGGAACAGGTACAGTTGGAGCTGAAGCCGCTGAATGAGGTCCGCTATTGGATTAGTCGGGTTCTAGGACCCGAGCAGGCGGAGGTGCTGGGCAAGGCAGAAGGCAAGCAGTCGGCGGTGGAGAAGCTTCACACCAAACAGAAGGAAACCGAAAGAACAAAGGAGAAAAGCCAGAGTCAGAACAACCAGAATAGGGGAAGATAAACGAAAATGGCACCTGGCTTCCGTAAAAAGTCAGGTGCCATTTCTATCTATAAATATTATATGTTTTGACGAGTTTTATTGATGATAAAGACTGCGATAAAGGCGATAATAATCAAACCGGGAATCGCAATCATGAGAAAATACTGTTTGCGCTGGCCAGCTACATAACTCTCAGCGCTCTCACTGGGGTCAATCGTAACGGTAACAGATTCATCGCGGACGTACAGCACGCGCCGCTCGATGTCTCCTTCTGCGGCCAGCAGCTGGGCGGATGTCTCGGTGGAACCAGCTTCGCGGGAACAGCGATAACCTGAACCGTCGGTTGCCTCATAACGCACTTTATATACGGTGGTAGTGGGATTCATCCGACGGCTGCGACCGTATGATGAAGTGTTCTTTTTCTGAACAGGATAGATTTCTACCGGTGTGAAGGTATGTACACCTTTGTCTTCATAGGCCGAAGCAGGCCGCACTGTCAGCATGTTTTTGATACCAAGGCCCAGAATAATGACGGCTACCATCAAAAGGATCATACTGGATGCGCCGAGCATATCACGAATTTTTTCGGGCATAGTTTATACCTCCTTGCTGGTCGGAATGACTTCTGTTAGATATAAAAACAATTAATTAAACCTGTTTGCTGTTTTCTTCCATCTCATGGCGCAGGCCCTCGGCGTCGTAGCGGTTGACCTGGATATTGCCGTCAAAGGTCTCCACCTGGATGGTGCGGTTGAAGGCATCGTAGCTGTATCGGGCCTTATCGTCCGACAGCAGGTTGCCTGCATGGTCATAGCGGAAAAGGGTAGTGGCACCGTTTTTGGTGTAGGCCGTCAGGCGGTTGCGGGGGTCGTACTGGTAGAGCTCCTCTGTGCCGGGTGTCACTCTGCGAGTGCGGTTGCCTGCTTTGTCGTAGAACAGTTCTTCGGTATAGCCGGGGTACTGGACCTTCTGCAGCTGGTTCAGCGGGTCGTAGTGGTAGAGTGTCTCACCTCCAAGCTGTTGTTTGCGGGTACGGTTGCCGTTGCCGTCGTAGAGGTAGCGGTTATTGGCCAGGATGGCGTTGCCGGACTGGACAAAAAGCCCGGTCAGGTTCTTGTCCTGGTCGTAGTGATACTGTTTGAGCACGGGGCCGTGCTGCTCCTGGCGGATGGTGCCATCAGAATTATAATAAGATTTATTTGAATTGTAAAACCACTAAATGATAATAATTTACCAGACATCAATTCTTGAAACAGTAAATTGAACGTGGTTTCCGTCTATAAGATCCTTTGGAAGCTTTTTTTCGTCAATGTGCAAGTAAAAACTGTAGACTTTAATAAGTCCGGCTTGAGCGTTTATTAATTCCCCCATCAATTTATAATTAAGAGTTCCTGTCTTAGATTTAATGTCATAGATATTAGCTCTAGAAACAATAATATCTTTTACATCTAAGCATTTAAGAGGTTCAGATACTGTATCATTAATATGATAAAAACATGGATGACAGAAGCACACTAATTCTTGTATGCCGTCACTTACTGTCAAGATAGCTTCACGTGCATCTTTGTCCATCCACTCAATGGATTTGATATACATTCATTGCACCTACTTTCCGAATCCTAAACTAGGAGCTTTTTTGATTAATTCAGTAACATCTTTAATGTGGAATGTAGTTATATCGCCAGTGGAGCGATCAAGACCAACAAAGCCATATTTGGGACCTCTCATAAATTTTACATATGTTTGCTGCCGAGGCATATGGCGGAGCCCTCGTTTTCATAGTAGCAGAAAACGGTATCCCCAATATCCGGCATACAGTAGAAGTCGTTGTTGAAGAAATTGCAGTAGGGAATCCAGCGCACGCCTGCCCCAGACCCGCCCACATCTACGTCAAACAGGACCTGGACATCTGTGCCGGAAACAGCCAGGACCTTGCCGAAAAGAGCACTGGGTCCAGTCGGCTGATTGGTAGGCTGTTTGAAAGCAGGGGGGACAGCCTCGGTCTGGATATGGGACTGAGGTTCTGTGAAATTGCTGGTCTTGGAAAGCTGCGCATATACGCCGTCCTTGTAGGTGAGCAGGATACGGTTGTAGAGCAGGCCGCCGGAAGCGTAGATATCGTTTCTGGTGACGAACATCTCGCGGCCGTTGGCGAGGAACATATGCCCGGCACCTGCGGTCAGGTTGTCCAGAGTAAAGCCTTTTTGCAGGAACTCATAGGCGGAAGCCTCGGGGGCGATCTGATTCTTTACTTTCCAATACTGGGAGATATCTTTCTCGATCCAGCTGGTATCTGTGCAGGATGGGAGCTCTGTGGAAGAAAAGGGGACAGCGCCAATGGAAAGCTGGATGTAAGGGACTTTGCTGTTGACAAAAATGGGATACCCAAACTGGTTGCAGATACGTTTGATAAAATCCCAGTCTGTCTCGGCCTGCTGGGAGAGCATCTCGGGGATGAGCTTATCTTCCTGGATCTGGAAAAGAGCGCCGTATGGTTCCAGCATCTGCTCCAGGACCTGGGACAGCATTTTGCCGGGGTCCTGGAAGGTCCTGCTGTGGGCTGCCACATCCATTTTCTGGGAGTGAGTATGCGCTTCGATTTGGACTTCGCAGTACTGGTTCAGGTTATGCGTGCTGATCAGGGAACAGGTGCCGCAGAAGATGGGATTACCCTGGTCATCCAAGATACGGATGGGGGAGTCCGCATAGCGGATACAGTCCTGCTCAGAGACAGGCCCTCTGGCGACAAAAAGGAGTGACAGAGAGCCGTGAGCATTTGCCTCCTCATGGACATGGAGGGACTTGATGGTATATGCTTGGATGGGAAAGTCAAGAATGACTCGCCCAAGTTCAAGGTGGTTCTGCTCGCTCATCTCATGACACTCCTTTTGATGGCTATTCTGACAATTTCACTTACTGGATGCTTACTGGATCTAGCGTTGCAGGAATAGGGCGATATTGATAATGCTTGTCCCCATCTCGTTGCTTCCACAGTGGTAGTACGTTCTGAGGAATCAGTATGGCAGGCAATCAGATGGATGCAGCAGGTATGATTATCCTAAATTATTCACGGAACAGTATCTGAATTGATAACAATACCATGAATCTGAAAATTGATCCATGCAGCCATAACATCACTCAATTAACCCGTCAAAAGGGTATAAAATCCCTGTGGCAGAGTTCAGAGCAGTTGTTAAGCTGTCAATGTTCGTTAATAGTTGCTATTCCAGCTGTACATTCAGCTTGCCGATATTTGAAAGTGTCTCATAGAATTCATTCTTATAGGGGCAACTGCTGCACAGTTTGAATGTGATATATCTTGCTGAATGAACTACTTTTGCAGCAATCTTCAGCAATTTTAAACGGACGGTATCAATGCGTTGCTTTCGCATATTTGCTGATAACACCAATCTTCTAAACCAATTAAATATGTTATACGCAAGAGCATGTACCTGCAGTCTATTGGCATTTACCATTCTGGTATGACTGCTTACGGATGCAAAATCAAAACCGGATTTGCTTTCTTTAATGAAGTTTTCCATCAGCCCTCGCTTGCAGTAAAATTTGATGAGATACTCTGGTGAGGAATCCATGTTTGTGACAACAAATGTGTACATGTAAACCATTTGGTTTTCCGGCTTTTCAACCTTGCATACCACACGCCTTTCATAAGGCCATGAACTCGCTCTATACATGAATTCGCCATAGGCTACTGCATAATCGACTTTATTATTTTTGGTGATCTCATCAAGCTCATCCACAAGATAGGATGCTTTTTTGCGGAGAATGCCATTCTCCTTCAGCCGGATCACATAGCTTGTGCCGTTTTCCTCACACTGCTTATAAAGATCAGGTGTAGCGAAACCGCTGTCACCACGAAGCAGAATACGGATCGCCGGATAATCATTCAGGTATTCATCAAGTATCGGCTGCAGGAAGTCAACCACTCCGGTACAGGAATACTCGGTTCCATCACGAAGCTGGATTTTTACCAGATCTCCGGTCATTCCATCATAACAGACAAGTGGATGGTATCCATTGCTTTGATAATGAAAGTTAAAGGCTCTGCCTTCCTGTTTGCCGTATGCATCAAGAAGAGTGGAATCCAGATCCAGAATAACAGCCTGTGGCATCTGAATACGATAAACTCTCTTTCGGAGTATTCTGCCAATCATAAGTAACTGATTTAAGGTATCTTCATCCATACGGTTAAAGAATCTTGATAGTGTAGGCTGTGATGCAAGGGTGTCTTTTTCAAGTACAGACTTGAATACAGGATCATTTGTAAGTTCATCGGAAGTATCATCTTCGAAGTAGCCTGCAATGATCATATATATCATCTGGAGCAGGTTTTTCTGATCTGTATGATATCTGAATAATGCAGAATCGTTGGTCTTGAAAACTTTGCCTAAAAGATTATCAATACCAAGTTTGCTTACGAATTCTTTGATGAGAAGCAATCCTGCATCGGAGGATAAATCTCCTCCATCAAAATTTATTTTAATTTGTCTATTGCTTTCTAGTGATAAGGTGTTTACAATACTCATAAAGGGCTCCTTTGTTGGTATTTATTTTGATTAGACACCTTAATTTTACCACAAATGGATGCTCTTTTTTCATTCACTTGATAGGTGAAAAGCAATATTCAGTTAAAATACAGTAACTATGTGGCTTTCAGCCACATTCGTGGCAAAGTCGTGAATAATTCAGGATTATTATTACAATGAAAAAGTTTAATTAATAAAATAATCTGTTTCTTTTTGCATTTTTATTATAAAATCATCAAAGTCGGAAGCTATGATATCCCCAAAATAAATTATACTTCCTTTGTTTTCACCAGTTAATTTAATTACAAGATAATCAGATTCGCCACCAAGATCAAAAAATGGAAGGACATCATTAGATGAGTAATATTCTAAATCGTCAGTTGACATATTACCATAAAAGTCTTGACCAAGCCTGAGCTTTACAATTTCTTTTGGGCGCATGATCTGATTCCTAAAATATGGGTTATCAAGTCCGATATAACCATAACCTACCTCTAAATAGAACTTTTTAAGTTGAGGCGGAAAGCATATTCCTAATTCATGCTCAGCTTGAGTAACTTCGCTAGCAGTAAGAGAGGAAAAGTAGTATTTTGATTGATGGATTTTAGTGGGTGTTTTATCGGGTGAAATATACTGCTTAAAAAAAGTATAGTTTATCATAATAGCTCCTATCATTGCTGTACTTTATCTTGGATAGATTTTGTATTTATGACTTTGTTAAATTCATTTTGAATCAGTCCTTGACTTTCAGCCAAATCACGTAATCGCCAAAATTCATTGCCGAAAGTGTGACCAATATGAGTACATAAATTCAGCCCATCGCCGCGATAAGTATCTTCCTGGGGAAAGCGAGCGATGACTGGGTTATAGAACCGTGCGTGCAGGTAGTATTGCTAGGGCACCGGGTTAGATTGCCGTTTTCTTCTACCTCATGGTGCACAGTTGTTAAGCTACAATATAATGGGTCTATACTCACTTCTAGCTTTATGAAAAAGTTCTGTTGGAGACAATATTTCATCGCTCCAGAATAACAACTGATAAATTTGATTGGCAAAAGGTACACTTTGAAATATTTCGTTTACCCATTCTTCTTGCTGAGAATCTGTCCCTTCGCCTTTTTGCAATTTTTCTATAAGTTGTATGATTTCAATTTCGCTTAACCTCATGGTGATTCTCCTTTATTGCGAATTGGTATGAAGATGGGATTTGTGATCAAGTGTGTCTACACATGCCATAAGTGGTATGAATGGTTAAACTCATCTCAGTGCTGGCATGATGGAAGTACGTCCTGGTGCATCGGCATGGCAGACAGAGTGAAAAGTTCTGAGCTGCATTTCGTTGGGGGCGATATTTATAAATTAATGATAGTGGAAAACAAGAAAAAGGTCAATAAGCACAAAAAATATATCAAATATTTATAAACGTTCAAAATAAAGGCGAATGCAAATTGCCTTATTGAGGATAAGAGCATTTTGTTACATAACCCGAATACGACAAAAAGGCATCTGCTCTCCAAAAGAGTCAGGTGCCTTTTGTTTTTAGATTTTAAAAGGAGGGATGCAGACATGGAACAACCTAAACAAACTGGAACACCTACGCAGGCACTTTCAGCATGAAGATTGAAAACACCACCTATGTGGTAGGGAGTCACTTCAGCCGGACGGCAAAAGACACTTTGAAGGACAAAATGAAGCGTTTGATACAGGATGATGTTAAAACCGCCAATTTTTGAGGCAAAAATTCGGAAGATATTTCCTTTGAATATCTTGACAATGTTCCCGCAAGGGGAGGAGGAATAGAATGAACAATATCGAACGTGACGGCGCTAACGCCGTCAATACACTGGATCGTCAAGCCGCCATCACCGGCGGCTCTTTTTCTGTGAAGATCGGAAAAACCCGGTTTGTCGTGTGTGTTTTGACAACTGAAAACAACGGAAAAACGCTGGAAACTGCACTTCGTGAAGCCTGTGCACAGGACATTTTGAACGAAGCCAGACGCTCCAATTTGGATCATTTAGAGAAAATGCGGAAAACCTCTTGACAACTTGCTTCCCGAAGGCACCGGCTACCGGGCAAGAACGAGATTCAGCAAGTTTTTCAACCTCCCGGAGCTGATGAACTTGTTCCGTGAAGTTGCCGACATCAAAACCGCCGATCAGCTGAACTTGCCCACCCCGGAGGTGGAATACCACAACATCGTGGCCCAGCCTACTGAACACCAAAAAGAGATGGTGCAGGTTCTCTCCGAGCGCGCCTCCAGGGTACACAGCGGCAGCGTTGACCCCTCAGAGGACAATATGCTCAAGATTACCGGCGATGGCCGCAAGCTGGGTCTGGACCAGCGTATCATCAACCAGCTGCTGCCGGATGAACCCGGCACCAAGGTCAATCAGTGTGTGGGTAATATCATGCAGATCTGGCGGGACGGCGAGGCTGACAAGCTGACCCAGCTGGTATTCTGCGACATTTCCACGCCCCAGGCAGCCCCCTCCAAAAAGGCAGCCAAACAGCTGGATAATCCCACACTTCATGCGCTGGAACAGGCTGTGCCGTTGGATGAGCCTGAGCCTGCCTTTACCATCTATGAGGACATCCGCCAGAAGCTCATCGCCCAGGGAATGCCCGCCGAGCAGATTGCTTTTATCCACGAAGCCAAGACCGAGGTGCAGAAGAAAGAACTGTTTTCCAAGGTTCGCACTGGGCAGGTGCGCGTCCTGCTGGGCAGCACCTCCAAAATGGGCGCTGGCACCAATGTGCAGGACCGGCTTGTGGCGCTCCATGACCTGGATTGTCCGTGGCGTCCGGGAGACCTTGCCCAGCGCAAGGGCCGTATCGAGCGCCAGGGCAACCAGAATCCGCTGGTCCATGTGTACCGCTATGTTACCGAGGGAACTTTCGATGCCTACCTGTGGCAGACGGTGGAGAACAAACAGAAATTCATTTCGCAAATCATGACCAGCAAAAGCCCGGTCCGCTCCTGCGATGATGTGGACGAAACGGTGCTGTCCTTTGCCGAGATCAAGGCCCTGTGCGCCGGAGACCCCCGTATCAAGGAGCGCATGGATTTGGATGTGGAGGTTGCGCGTCTGAAGCTGATGAAAGCTGACCATCAGAGCAAGCAGTACCGCCTGGAGGATCAGTTGCTCAAATACTTCCCCCAGGAAATCGAAACTAACAAGGGGTTTATTAAAGGCTTTGAAGCGGATCTGGAGACCCTGGCCGCCCATCCTCACCCGGAGGATGGCTTTGCTGGAATGGAGATCCGGGGCGATGTGCTGACTGACAAAGAAAACGCCGGTGCAGCCTTGCTAGACGCCTGTAAGGAGGTCAAAGGCTCCGAACCGGTGCAGATCGGCAGCTATCGGGGCTTTACTATGTCCGTGGAGTTTTCCGCTTGGAAACAGGAATATACGCTCCTGTTGAAAGGCCAGATGACCCACCGGGCAAGCCTCGGCACAGACCCGCGCGGAAACCTCACCCGTATCGACAATGCACTGGCTCAAATGCCTCAGCGTTTGGAAGCCGTGAAAAACCAGCTGGACAACCTTTACCAACAGCAGGCCGCAGCCAAAGAGGAAATCGGAAAGCCGTTTCCCTTTGAGGATGATCTGCGAGTCAAGTCCGCCCGTCTGGTGGAACTGGACACGCTGCTGAACATTGACGGCAAGGGCCATGCCCAGCCGGAAACTGTGGTTGCCAAGAGCGCACGGCCTTCGGTGCTGGACAGCTTGAAGCGCCCGGTGCCACCCCGTAGCCCTGAAAAGAAACCGAAACAACATGAGGAGGTGCGATAACATGAATACCAACGATCTGAATACGGCCCTTTATGAGAAGATGGCCGCTGAACAGGACAAATACCGGGACTGGCTGAAAAGCCAGCCCCCGGAGGAAATCCTGCACCATACCTATGAGTACACCGTCCGGGAGGACATTGTGATGGCGATGGAGGTATTGGAGCTGACAGACGCCCAGGCCCAGGCGCTGCTGGATTCCCCTTCGCCGCTGGCTGATGTGTACCGCCATTTTGAAAAGCTGGAAACCGGCTATATGGATGTGATACGGGAAAGCATTGAGGAACGGGCGAATGAGATGCACAGGGCCAAAGAAGAACAGAGAGCCGCCCCAATCTATCCCCACTCCGCCGCCTATGCGTCCGAGCATGGGGAGATGGCGCAGTACCGCGCCTCCCTGCAGGTCAGTCTTGCCTGCAAAGAAGCCATTGAGCAGGCCATTAACGCCCACTATGGGGATAACCGCCTGAATACCGAGGCCGCTGTCAAAGAGGTGCTGGAACAGTTCGGGCCGGAGCGTATGCAGGTTATCCTTGCCAATACGGTGCTGAAAAAGGAGCATGACGGGCGTATCTCCCGCGACAACAAAGCCTGGGCGAAAACAATCCCCATGCCGGAGGATGGCGGCGATCCCCGCCACAGCTATGTCCTGGTGGTGGATAAGGTCAACCCCGGCCTGACCGACCTGTTCTTGAAGCAGGCGCGGAAAGTCCTTCAAGCCCCGGAGAAAGGCTCCGTCCTGGAAAAACTCAAACAGGAGCCGCCGGAACGCAGACCCGCCGCCTCTAAGAAACGGGAACCGGAACGATGAGCGCGGCAAAGCGGAAACGGGAGGTACAGGTGAATTTCCGGGTTTCCCCGGAGGAGCTGGCCCTGATTGAGCAGAAAATGTCCCAGCTTGGAACCGTCAACCGGGAAGCCTACCTGCGGAAAATGGCGCTGGACGGGTATGTGGTAAAGCTGGATTTGCCGGAGCTGAAGGAGCTGGTGTCCCTGATGCGCTATTCCAGCAACAACTTAAACCAGCTGACCCGTAAAGTGCATGAGACTGGGCGGGTTTATGATGCTGACTTGGAGGATATATCCCAGCGGCAGGAACAGTTATGGGAGGGCGTAGAGGAAATCCTTACCCAGCTTTCCAAACTTTTATAACAGGGATAGATACTCCATCTGCGGAGGGAGGAACGGCGTTTCTTCGCCGCACCTCCCTCCGCTTTTTCTTTTTGCCGGTATCCTTGTCTTTTGCCTGCCCATGCCGGATAATATGATTAGAAAAGATACCAAGAACGCTGCAAGGAGGAAATGACATGAAGATTTTGAAAGGACTTTTGATGATTATAACTGCACCGGTCATTTTGGTGCTGACGCTTTTTGTCTGGCTCTGCACGGGGCTGATCTACATATCCGGTCTGGTGCTTGGTCTGCTCAGCACTGTAATTGCTCTGCTTGGCGTGGCTGTGCTTATTACCTATTCCCCGCAGAATGGTGTGATTTTGCTGGTTGTGGCATTTTTGATTAGCCCTATGGGGCTGCCGCTGGCTGCAATCTGGCTGATGGGTAAGGTGCAGAGTTTGAAATTTGCCATTCAGGATTGGGTTTATGGATAAAAAATACGAAAAGCCACAAAATGCCAAACACCGTCTGTTAAATTTGGAAAGAGAAACTATATATCCACGACTTTACTTTTGAACTAATATTGCGTATAATATTAGTGCGAAAGGAAGTGATATGATGGGACAATTTGAACAGCTGGATCAGATGCTAACAGAACAAGAAGGAATGCTGCGAACATCGCAGGTCGTATCTTCTGGAATTTCAAAGCCGGTATTTTATGATTATGTGCGTTCACGAGATTTGGATAGAGTCGCACATGGGATTTATCTGTCCAAAGATTCCTGGGTGGATGCCATGTATCTGCTTCATTTGCGATTTGAACAAGCAGTATTTTCACATGAAACAGCTTTATTTTTTCACGATCTGACAGACCGTGAACCAATAGAATATACAGTTACGGTCAAAACTGGATGCAATCCAAGCAAAATGAAAGCAGAAGGCATTCAAGTTTTTACGATTAAAGCAGACTTACATGATGTAGGACTTACAACAGCGAAAACTCCGTTCGGGCATACTGTGCCGGTTTATGATATGGAGCGAACGATCTGTGATTTGCTCAGAAGCCGTAGCAGAATTGAAATTCAGACCTTTCAGGGAGCACTGAAAGCGTATGCCCGTAGAAAAGATAAGAACCTGCGAGCTTTAATGCAATATGCTGGGATGTTCAAGGTGGAAAAAATTTTACGACAGTATTTGGAGGTACTTTTATGATAAAAACAGCAAGGCAGCTTAAAGATTTAATACGAAACCTTTCCAGAGAAAAATCCGCAGATGCTCAGATTTTAATGAGGAACTACATGATGGAGCGTTTTTTGGAGCGTATTTCTCTTTCTGAGTATCGTGATAAGTTTATCTTGAAGGGTGGTATGTTGGTAGCGGCTATGGTTGGATTGGATGCCCGCTCTACGATGGATTTGGATGCAACCATAAAAGGAGCTAATGTTAATGTGGAGGATATTGAGAATCTAATTTCATCAATCGTAACTGTTCCGATTGATGATGGTGTTAAATTTCAGCTGAAAAGTATTTCGGAGATTATGGATGAAGCAGAGTATCCGGGGATTCGTGTCAGCATAAGTACAACATTCGATGGTGTAGTGACCCCTTTGAAAATTGATATTTCTACGGGAGATGCAATCACTCCAAGAGAGGTTCGGTATTCATTCAAACTTATGCTGGAAGATCGCTCCATTGATATTTGGGCTTATAATTTAGAAACTGTGCTGGCAGAAAAACTGGAAACCATTATTACCAGAACCACAACCAATACCCGCATGAGAGATTTCTACGATATTTACATTTTAGAACAGCTGCATGGAACCACGCTGAACCCGAAAATTTTACATGATGCGCTTCTGGCAACTGCTCATAAACGGGGATCGGAGAAGTATCTTAACCGGGCTGAAGAAGTTTTTGACGAAGTGGAAAATGATTCGGTTATGCAAAAACTTTGGGAGGCATACCGCAAAAAGTTTTCTTATGCTTCTGATTTGGAATGGAATGTGATTATGAAAGCAATTCGCAGGTTATATGTTCTTTGCGAGAAGGGCATCAGCTTATGAAAAAGCATGGACACTATTGTAAAGTTTGTGGTGAATACAAAGCCAACGAAAAATTTTCAGGCAAAGGTCATGCATCCCACATTTGTAAATCCTGTGCTTCGCTACCAGCAGAAAAGCAGGCTGAACTGATGACACTGAATCGTCTTTTGAATCTTCCATGGAGGCTATCGAAAGAACAGTTGCCCTGGCTGAAAAATCGACTAAAGGATAGGCGGCCTGATGTCCGTGCATTGGCGCAAGAGCAATATGAAATGAGATTTCCACCAAGACACTTAGAAGATGATGAGTTCAATTTTTTCGATGAAGAAAGTTTTATAGAATAGTGAAAGCGGTCTGCTATGGCAGGCCGTTTTCTTTTCGGGAAGGAGGTCTGACCTATGGCAACCACGAGAATCATGCCGCTTCATGTCGGCAAGGGCCGCACAGAAAGTCGGGCGATCAGTGACATCATCGACTATGTGGCCAATCCAAAGAAAACAGATAACGGCAGGCTCATTACCGGCTATGCGTGTGACAGCCGGACTGCGGATGCAGAGTTTCTTCTGGCAAAGCGGCAGTACATTGCCGCTACCGGACGAGTGCGTGGCGCAGATGATGTGATTGCCTATCATGTGCGCCAGTCCTTCCGCCCCGGAGAGATTACCCCGGAAGAAGCTAACCGGCTGGGTGTGGAATTTGCCAAGCGATTCACCAAGGGTAATCATGCCTTTGTGGTCTGTACTCACATAGACAAATCGCACATTCATAATCACATTATCTGGTCATCAGTCAGCTTAGAATATGACCGGAAATTCCGAAACTTTTGGGGCAGCACCAAGGCGGTTCGTCGGCTAAGTGACACCATCTGCATCGAAAACGGACTGTCCATTGTAGAGAATCCGAAACCTCACGGAAAGAGCTATAACAAATGGCTGGGCGATCAGGCAAAGCCCTCTCACCGAGAGCTGCTTCGTGTGGCGATTGACAACGCATTATCACAAAGCCCTACTGACTTTGAGGCGTTGCTGAAGCTGCTGCAAGAGTCCGGCTGTGAAGTATCAAAGCGCGGAAAATCGTATCGCCTGAAGCTCCCCGGTTGGGAGAAAGCCGCCCGCATGGACAGTCTGGGCGAAGGATATGGATTGGAAGATTTGCAGGCAGTTCTCTCCGGGAAGAAAGCGCATACCCCACGAAAGAAAACAGTCACACAGGCAGAGCCGCCGAAGGTCAATCTGCTGGTGGATATTCAGGCAAAATTGCAGGCTGGAAAAGGTGCTGGTTATGCTCGATGGGCTAAAGTTTTCAATCTGAAACAAATGGCGCAGACCATGAATTACCTGTCAGAGAATAACCTGCTGGAGTATGCGGTTTTGGAAGAAAAGGCTGCGGCTGCCACAGCACATCACAATGAACTTTCGGCGCAGATCAAAGCGGCTGAAAAGCGCATGGCAGAGATCGCTGTTCTGCGTACTCACATCGTAAATTATGCCAAGACCCGTGAGGTCTATGTGGCATACCGCAAGGCGGGTTACTCTAAGAAATTCCGGGGGGAATATGAGGAAGAAATTTTGCTCCACCAGGCTGCTAAGAATGCCTTTGATGAGATGGGAGTCAAGAAGCTTCCCAAGGTCAAAGAGTTGCAGACGGAGTACGCGAAATTGCTGGAAGAAAAGAAAAAGACCTATGCCGAGTACCGGCGTTCCCGTGAGGAAATGCGGGAGCTTTTAACGGCAAAGGCCAATGTGGATCGAGTGCTGAAAATGGAGGTAGAACAGGATGTTGAAAAAGAAAAAGACCACGGCCAGCGATAAGCTGGTCCTGGTCAAAAGCGTTCGTAGAACGCGCAGCCACAGAATGAAATTCTGTGTTCAAAGGGGCTTGGGGGCACTGCCCTCAACAAGCAGTTTGTGGCGAAATGGATAGCCACAAGCATTGCTTGCCACAATATGCTGCGCATAAAATAAAAAACTAACGACGGGACATTTACTGCCTCCTATCGTTAGTTTTCTGTGTTTAAGCGACTTATAAAACCAATCAGCATAATCAGATCGTCATCTGACATCTTTCTCATTCCGTCCAAAGCCTTCTTGATAAGCTGAGGGTTATTTTCCTGTGCATCAAAAAATTGAAGCGGTGTGATTTCAAAATATTCACAGATGTTGAGAAACTGCTTCATAGACGGCATAGAACGCCCAGAAGAAATCGCCTGAATATAGCTTCTGTTCTGCCCTAACTCCATGCTCATCTGATATTCTGAAACGCCTTTTTTCAATCGTAATTCTGTGATTCGATTGCGGATAAATTCTTCGTCCATACGCTCACCTCTCTGCTCTTTTAGCATAGCAGAAAGCAATTCTTGATACTTCGTATGTGTTGTGTTATAATTTTATAATACAACCTTTATACGCATTATTATTTGCGTTATTTTTGCTTTATATGCGTAATCAAGGCAGTTATCAAGGGTGATTTATATGAATCAGTATGCCTGCGCCATTACCGGCCACCGACCAACAAGATTTTGCTTTGGATATAATGAGGAAGATCCCCTATGCCAAAAATTAAAAGAATGTCTCCTGGAGCAGTTTCGGATACTTCATGACGAGAAATTTGTCCGTACTTTTTTTGTCGGCGGTGCTCTTGGTGTGGATATGTGGGCTGGAGAACAGCTGCTGACATTGAGGGCACAAACGGGATACGAAGATATTAAAATTGTCGTTGTAGTTCCCTTCATCGGTTATGACTCTAAATGGCCGGATCAGAGTAGACATAGATTGAAAAAGCTGATCCAAAACGCAAACGATTCCATTGTTATTTCACATTCTGCGGATGTTTCCAGTTATAAAAAAAGGAATTACTATATGGTCGATCATGCAGAGTACCTCATCGGTGTGTTTGATAATCAGAAAAAGCTGCGTTCAGGCACAGCACAGACAGTCAACTATGCCTTACATCAGGGAAAAGTAATCACTCTGATCCATCCAGACACTATGGAGATAACAGCCCCTGCGCCTTAACAAATTCACAAAAATTTTTCATTAGCATTTCCAACAAAATATTTTCATTGAAGGGGTGCTGTGATATAATAAGATATAAAACTACGCTCAGAATAAATGGTGCCGCTATGAACAAATATATTGGACAGCAATTTGCTGCTTTAAGATACGAAAAAAATATTTTGGTTGTTGAAGAAACTACATCTGCTGGTGGATGCGGCTCCTTCAACGCGGCTTCTTCATGTCCTGCGTCAGCCTGTCTTTATGACAGTGCGGCGTGGGGCTTTTTTATTGTTTGAAAAGAGTATGAAAAGAGAAATACCAGCAGGTATTTGCGTGAGGAGGAAGTAGAATGAACAGTGAACAGATCACAGCATTTTTGCAAGAGCATTGGTACATTGCCTCGGTGCTCATCGGGGCCGTGATTTTAATTGGGGCGATCCGCAACTGGAACTGGCTCTGCGACCCCACTGGTACGCGGGATGCCCACCGCCACAGCAGAGGATACCGGCGTGTGGTTTTCTTTCTGCTGGGTGTCCTCTTGATTGTGGTGAGTATCTGGGGATTTGTGCTGAAATTGAAATAAGAGGTATATCTATGAAACTGAATTGTAAACGCATTGATTTTACATATACACCCGGTGAGGAAATCTTCAACTTTCCCGAGGAATCGGGACTACCCTTTATCTTCGATGTAGAGGAAGAACTGACCGGCGATCCTGCTGTCATGGATGCGGTGGGAGAAATGCTGGATGAGGCGGAGAAATTGGCGGAGAAGGCCAAAGCCGCCATCAAAGCGGCGCTGGCAGACGAGGACAGCCGCTACCATAGCGTTGTGACATTTTTCATGGAGTTCCATCGGGACGATGTAGGCCCGGATATTGTGGCGGAACTTTTTCCGGGAACCGACCCAGCCAAACTGTCCTTTGCTGAGATGGTTGACTTTTTGAAGCTCAAGCGGTTCGGCAGTCTGGTGGATAGCGAGATGAACCAGCAAGTTTTCATTCTGGATCTGTCCTTTAACCCGGAGATTACCGACGAACTGATGGTAATCTACTTTGATTTGAACAAGGAGATTTTCTGTATCACACATGAGAGCTGAGCGTGACTGACATACACGAGGAAAGGAGCAATCCCTATGAAAGCATTTGACCCCAATTACAAGCTGCTGGACGAGATGTATCAGGACGATTACTATCCTGCTTTTCTGGTGGACAAGGTAAAGGACGAGCTTCAGAAGGTCATCGCCCTGCTGGAGAGTGGCGAAACCGACACCGAAGTGGTGCAGGAAACGCTGGACGAGGCGGTCTGCGGCATCAATGATCTCCAGGAGGAGTTTGACGAGAACGACAGCGAGATCGAAACGGTGGCGCGGGAATGTATTGCGGCAACCGTGGCCTACATTCTGGAGTGGTTTGGCATCCCCATTGACACCGAGG
>OMGQ01000792.1_pt1 | contig 24173 bp, 15 predicted proteins | sample 1646071 | NCBI WGS metagenome assembly OMGQ01 (sample SAMN05578585, study PRJEB25193) | human gut metagenome | biome: Human Microbiome; feature: human-associated habitat; material: feces | host: Homo sapiens | place: USA:Birmingham
ATAAAGCGCTTCTTGAGCAGATTCTTAAATACTTTCAAACAGGAATTTCACCTATCTCCAAAGAAGAGACAATCGAAATATTCACTTTTATGAAAGCATCCAATATAAGTAAAGCAGAGAATGGAAGAATTGTCACATTGGAAGAAGCTTACCAAAAAGGATGGAAAGACGCCCGGAAATTAATCAAAACCTATAATAAATAAGAAAATGAAATTTATATATAAAGGAATCGGGCTTATATCAATCTTATTTATAGTTGCTTCATGTTCTTTCTCCAAGAAACAGACTATGAATAAGGCGGAAGCCAATGATTCATGTAAAATAGAAGTAGTCGTTCTTGATCCAGGACATTTCCATGCCAGTCTGCTTCAGAAAGATACATTAGCTGTTATTAATGATACCATCCGGATATACGCTCCCGAAGGAATAGGCGTCAATCAATACCTGGAAAGTATTGACTCTTACAACCATCGAACAGAGTCTCCCACCACATGGAAGAAACAGGTATATACAGGCGAAGATTATCTCCAGAAAATGCTTTCAGATCATAAAGGTGATGTCGTAATTCTGGCTGGAAATAATCAGAAGAAGACACGATATATTATAGAATCTATCAAAGCCGGATATAATGTTCTTGCAGATAAGCCACTGGCTATTAACTCACAGGACTTCCAATTATTGACAGAGGCTTATCAGCTAGCACAACAAAAAGGGCTCCTTTTATATGATTTGATGACGGAGCGATATGATATTCTCAACATCATAGAAAAAGAGCTCTTACATCAAACAGAATTATTTGGAGAATTACAAAAAGGCTCACCGGACAACCCTTCTGTAATAATGGAAAGCGTACATCATTTCTTTAAAAAGGTTTCCGGTAAACCGCTGGTCCGTCCTGCATGGTACTATGATATAGCACAACAAGGAGAAGGAATTGCAGATGTAACAACACATTTGATAGATCTTATCAACTGGCAATGTTTTCCAGATGAAGCAATTCATTATCAATCGGATGTCAAAGTACTTTCGGCCAAACACTGGCCAACCCCAATCACATTGGCAGAGTTCAGCCAATCAACGCAAACAGACTCTTTCCCTATTTATCTGAACCAATACATTAAAAATGATGTATTGGAAGTTATGGCAAACGGAAGTCTCAACTACACCGTCAAAGGAATTTATATGGGAATGAAAGTCACATGGAATTATATGCCACCAGTTCATGGAGGAGATACGTTTACTTCTATCAAAAAAGGTAGCAAAGCAACTTTAAAAATTGTTCAAAATGAGAAGAATGGTTTTGTGAAAGAATTGTATATTCAGAAAAAGCCAAACATTGACAGCCATGCTTTTGAGACTCAATTACAAAAGACGATAGAACAACTTCAAGAAAGCTACCCGTTCTTATCCGTCAAAAATAAAAGTAACGGGATTTATCTTATTGATATACCACAGGAATACAGACTAGGACATGAAGAGCACTTCAGTAAAGTAGCAAAAGCTTTCCTGCATTATATACGTAACAAAAACATCCCGGAATGGGAAAACGAAAATACATTAACCAAATATTACATTACTACAACTGCTGTAGAAATGGCAAAGAAAGAAAATAAATAAGACAATAGGTGTTAGAGACAGGATGTAAATATTATAAAGATGAAGCCATGTTTCATGGCTTCATTCCTCATATCATGGGGACACGATTCGATATATTGCTTATTCATTCTGATGCAGAACGTTTAAACGGACTTTGGTGCCATATCATCAACGGGCTGGAACGTTTGGATAAGATATTGAACCGTTTTGATCCCCACAGTGAGGTCTCCGGAATTAATAAACATGCTTTGCAAAGTTATATTCAAATTAGCAAAGAACTGGAGGAAATATTGCAACTTTGCCAATATTATTATGAAAACACCTTTCATCTATTTGACATTACATTAAAAGATTTCTCCAAAATACAAATTCACGACCTTCAACGCATTTCCTTTGCATCTTCCACTATTTCACTCGACTTCGGAGGTTTTGCCAAAGGGTATGCTTTGAAGAAAATCAAAGAACTCATAGAACAAGAAAACGTCAACCATGCATTTGTCAATTTCGGTAATAGCTCCATTCTGGGCATGGGACATCATCCTTATGGAGACAGTTGGAAAGTGAGTTTTCTGAATCCGTATAATCAGTCTCTTTTAAATGAGTTCAACCTTCAAAATACAGCATTATCCACTTCCGGTAATACGCTGCAATATACCGGACACATTATGAATCCGCTTACGGGTTTATTTAATGAACAACGAAAAGCAAGCTCTATCATATCTACAGATCCGTTAGAGGCTGAAATTCTAAGTACCGTATGGATGATTGCGAATAAAGAACAGCAACAATTACTCACAGAGAATTTTAAAAATATACAAGCAACCCTATATGATTTATAACATGAAAGACAATAAAAAAGAAGGAGTAGACTTAGGGCTCAGACAATTTATAAAAAGTCTGGGATATGTTGCCGGAGGAACCGCTTTATTAGCTACCACTCCCTGGCTTACCTCTTGTACCCCCGAAAAATTGAAAGAGATTAAACATGAAAAAGCACGGATTGCTTTAATTGGCACAGGTTCCAGAGGGCAATACCACATCCATAACCTCAAGGAAATACCTCATGCACAAATTGTAGCCGTGTGTGACAATTATGCTCCCAATCTTCAGCAAGCATTGGAGCTTTGCCCGGATGCCAAGTCCTATACAGACTACCGTAAGCTGCTGGAATCGAAAGATATCGATGGAGTCATCATATCCACACCACTAAACTGGCACGCACCTATTGTGTTGGATGCATTAGCTGCCGGCAAACATGTCTTCTGTGAAAAAGCAATGGCACGCACCCTTGACGAGTGCAAGGCTATCTATGACACTTACAACCAGTCTGAAAAAGTACTCTACTTTTGTATGCAACGAATGTATGACGAGAAGTATATCAAAGGGATGCAAATGATTCATTCCGGACTGATCGGAGATGTGGTAGGAATGCGCTGTCATTGGTTCAGAAATGCAGACTGGCGTCGTCCTGTTCCTTCACCGGAATTGGAGCGCAAAATCAATTGGAGATTATATAAAGACAGTTCGGGCGGACTAATGACTGAACTAGCTTGCCATCAATTAGAAGTATGTAACTGGGCAGCTAAAAGAATGCCGGTAAGTATCATGGGGATGGGTGATATTGTTTACTGGAAAGACGGTCGTGAAGTATACGATAGTGTAAATGTGACTTACCGATATTCCGATGGAACCAAGATTGCCTATGAATCTTTGATTTCCAATAAGTTCAATGGTATGGAAGACCAGATTCTAGGTCACAAAGGTACAATGGAAATGGCTAAAGGTATTTATTACCTGGAAGAAGATCATTCTACTTCGGGTATCCGCCAATTAATCGATCAGGTAAAAGACAAAGTTTTTGCCGCCATCCCAACGGCAGGCCCCAGCTGGCGACCGGAAACGAAAATGGAATACACTCCACATTTCATCATTGACGGAGATATTCACGTTAACAGCGGATTAAGTATGATCGGAGCAGATAAAGACGGTTCAGATATCATTCTATCCTCTTTCTGCCAATCTTGTATCACTGGAGAGAAAGCACAGAATGTAGTAGAAGAGGCTTATTGTTCTACAGTCCTTTGCTTACTTGGGAATCAAGCAATGGATGAACAACGCCATATCCTCTTCCCCGACGAATATAAAATACCCTATATGAAATTCTAAACTATGAAAGATATTATTATCACCTCAAAAAAGTTGAAACAAGAAAGGAATATCTTTCTTCTAAGTTTCCTGCTTGCATTTATCATCAATGTAATCGCAATCATTATCTATTCCCGCCCATGGATTGAAATAATATCCCAAATCGGGTATGTCATCGTGATTAGTTTTTTCTTCTATCTTATCTTATGGATTCCCCGAGGAATCCTGATATTCTTGAGTCACCTTTTCCGAAGAAAAAAATAAGAGATTTACGTTTTTTGAAGGAGAATTGACGGAAAAGCTCATTCACATATTCTAATAACAACCTAATTTTGGAGAAAAATAGATACTATGACAACAAGAAGAGATTTTATCAAAAAAACAGTAGCAGGTACAGCTGCACTTTCATTAGGAAGCATACTTCCAGGATTCGGTTCAAGCCGTTATCAAGATATTCTGGGAGCTAACGAAAAAATACGTATCGGAGTCATTGGAGTGAATTCGAGAGGTAAGGCCCTGGCGCAAGGATTTGCCAAACTTCCAGATTGTGAAGTAACTTACATTTGTGATGTGGACTCAAGAGCATTAGAAAAATGTCAGGCTGCTATCCACAAAATTACCGGACGTACTCCCAAAGGAGAAAAAGACATTCGTAAGATGTTAGAGTCGAACGATTTTGAAGCAGTGGTGATTGCTACCCCTGACCATTGGCATGCCAAAGCGGCCATTATGGCTATGCAGGCCGGAAAGCATGTTTATCTGGAAAAACCGACCAGTCATAATCCGGCAGAAAATGAAATGCTGGTTCGAGCCGCTTTGAAATATAACCGGATTGTTCAAGTGGGTAACCAACGCCGCTCCTTTCCCAATGTAATTAAAGCTATGGAAGAAATAAAATCAGGTTCTATCGGAAAAGTGAGATATGCCAAATCTTGGTATGTCAATAATCGCCCTTCCATTGGAACAGGGAAAGTTGTTCCTGTACCTGATTATCTGGATTGGGATTTATGGCAAGGTCCTGCCCCACGTGTTGCAGATTTCAAAGATAATTTCATCCATTATAACTGGCATTGGTTCTGGAATTGGGGAACAGGTGAAGCACTCAACAATGGAACCCACTTTGTTGATATACTCCGCTGGGGATTGGGCGTAGATTATCCTACAAAGGTTGATTCTATCGGAGGTCGGTATCGTTTTCAAGACGACTGGCAAACTCCTGACACACAACTTATCACCTTCCAATTTGGCGACGAAGCATCTTTTTCATGGGAAGGACGTAGTTGTAATACGACGCCGGTAGACGGATATGGAGTAGGAACCGCATTTTATGGAGAAACCGGAACTCTCTTCATTGGCGGTGGCAATGAATATAAAATTACAGATATAAAAGGTAAAACGATTAAAGAGGTAAAAAGTGATTTAAAATTTGAGACCGGCAATCTGTTGAATCCATCCGAAAAGCTGGATGCCTTCCACTTCCGAAACTGGTTTGATGCCATTCGTAAAGGAACAAAGCTAAATTCCGGAATTGTAGATGCCTGTATCAGTACCCAGTTAGTACAATTAGGTAACATTGCCCAACGTGTCGGACATTCATTACAGATTGATCCGGGAAGCGGACGAATTCTCAACGATTTGGAAGCCAATAAACTTTGGGGAAGAGAGTACGAAAAAGGTTGGGAAATACGGGTTTAAATCATGTACCCATTTCTCGTTTTTTCATCAGGTTATAATTTTACAGAAAGGCATGTCTTTGATAGGATATGCCTTTCTGTTTTCCTTCCGTAAAGCTGATTTATACCCTTTTAACACACGGAATATTCACCGTTTTTCATCGAAATCTCTTTTATTTTTGTATTTTTGCGTGCGTATGCGTTAAAATTATAGTATATACGAATTTTATGAGTGACGAAATCAACGAGATAACGGAAGAACATTCAGACTACAAACCGGCGGACGCGCGGGACGAAAGCGTAAAACATCAGTTAACAGGCATGTACCAGAATTGGTTTCTGGACTATGCTTCATATGTTATTCTGGAACGTGCCGTACCTCACATCAATGACGGTTTAAAGCCTGTGCAACGTCGTATCCTGCATTCTATGAAACGTCTGGATGACGGGCGGTATAACAAAGTGGCAAATATTGTGGGACACACCATGCAGTTCCACCCGCATGGGGATGCTTCTATCGGGGATGCCCTGGTACAGTTGGGACAGAAAGACCTGTTGATTGACTGTCAGGGTAACTGGGGTAATATTCTCACCGGAGACGGTGCGGCTGCTCCCCGTTATATCGAGGCGCGTTTATCCAAGTTTGCGCTGGATGTTGTCTTCAATCCCAAAACTACCGAATGGAAATTGTCATACGACGGACGAAATAAGGAACCAGTCACTCTTCCTGTGAAATTCCCGTTATTACTGGCGCAGGGAGTGGAAGGTATCGCCGTTGGACTTTCTTCCAAGATATTGCCGCATAACTTCAACGAACTTTGCGATGCTTCCATCAGCTATCTGCATGGGGAAGAATTCCAACTGTATCCCGATTTCCAGACAGGCGGATCGATCGATGTAGCCAAATACAACGACGGAGAACGTGGCGGAGCAGTGAAAGTACGTGCCAAGATCAACAAGATTGATAACAAAACGCTTGCAATTACAGAGATCCCTTATGGGAAAACCACTTCAACAGTGATCGACTCTATCCTGAAAGCAGTTGATAAAGGAAAAATCAAAATTCGCAAGGTAGATGACAACACAGCTGCCAACGTAGAAATATTAGTACATCTGGCACCAGGTACATCATCGGACAAAACAATCGATGCATTGTACGCATTCACCGATTGCGAAGTAAGTATCTCACCCAACTGCTGCGTGATTGACGACAGCAAACCTCATTTCCTCACTGTCAGCAAAGTCTTGAGAAAGTCGGCAGACAACACGCTGGATTTGCTAAAGCAGGAACTGGAAATCAAGAAAAACGAAATACTGGAAGCGTTACACTTTGCTTCGCTCGAAAAGATATTTATCGAAGAACGCATCTATAAGGACAAAGAGTTCGAGCAATCCAAAGATATGGACGCAGCTTGTGCACATATTGACGAACGCCTGACGCCTTATTATCCGAAGTTTATCCGCGAAGTAACCAAAGAGGATATTCTCAAACTGATGGAAATCAAAATGGGACGTATTCTGAAATTCAATTCGGACAAAGCGGATGAACTAATTGCCAGGATGAAAGAAGAAGTGGCCGAGATTGATAATCATCTGGCTCACATCGTAGATTATACCGTCAACTGGTATCAGATGTTGAAAAACAAATACGGCAAGAACTTCCCGCGCCGTACGGAACTGCGTAACTTCGACACCATCGAAGCTGCCAAAGTAGTAGAAGCAAACGAGAAACTTTATATCAACCGCGAAGAAGGATTTATCGGAACAGCCTTGAAAAAAGACGAGTTCGTTGCATGTTGTTCGGATATCGATGATGTCATTATCTTCTTCCGCGACGGTAAGTATATCGTTACTCCTGTTGCCGACAAGAAATTCGTCGGCAAAAACGTTCTCTATGTCAATGTATTCAAGAAGAACGATAAACGTACGATCTACAATGTAGCCTACCGCGACGGAAAAGAAGGAACGACATACGTAAAACGTTTCGCCGTGACCTCTGTAGTTCGCGACCGCGAATATGATGTCACACAGGGAACTCCCGAATCACGGATTACCTATTTCAGCGCCAACCCGAATGGAGAAGCCGAAATCATCAAGGTGACACTGAAACCGAATCCGCGTGTACGCCGTATCATTTTCGAGCATGACTTCAGTGAGGTCAGCATCAAGGGACGTCAGGCACGAGGCGTGATTCTCACCCGCTTGCCGGTACATAAGATATCCCTGAAACAAAAAGGAGGTTCTACGCTCGGTGGACGTAAAGTATGGTTTGACCGTGACATACTCCGCCTCAACTATGACGGACGAGGTGAATATCTGGGTGAATTCCAAAGCGACGACAGCATATTGATTGTTCTGAACAACGGTGATTTCTATACTACCAACTTCGACTTGAGCAACCACTATGAAGATAATGTAAGCATCGTGGAGAAATTTGATCCTAACAAGATATGGACTGCCGCGCTTTACGATGCCGACCAACAGAATTATCCGTATCTGAAACGTTTCTGTTTTGAGGCCTCTAACCGTAAACAGAACTACTTGGGAGAAAATAAGAACAACCGTCTGATCCTGCTGACCGACGAGTACTATCCTCGTCTGGAAGTCATATTTGGCGGACACGACAATTTCCGTGATCCGTTGAATATCGATGCGGATGAATTCATTGCTGTCAAAGGTTTCAAAGCCAAGGGAAAACGTATCACTACCTATGCAGTGGAGACGATCAATGAGCTTGAACCAACTCGCTTCCCCGAACCCTCACAAGAACAACAGGAAGTTCCTGAAGAGGAGCCGGAAAATCTGGATCCGGACAGCGGCAAAAGCGAAGGCGATATTATTGATGAAATCACCGGGCAGATGAAATTATTCTGATGAAGAAAAAACTAATATACCTGGGGCTGACAGGTTGCATCCTGTTCGCCCTTTGCACAAGATTACAAGCGCAGATCGACAGTCTGCAAGCCCATCGGTATGTAACACGTGCCACCATGTATGGTATCGGATTTACTAACGTTTTCGACACCTATCTTTCACCGCAGGAATACAAAGGTATCGACTTCCGTGTTTCCCGTGAGTTGATTCGGATGACCAAGTTGTTTGATGGAAATGTATCTGTGCAGAACTTCTTTCAAGCAGACATCGGCTATACGCACAACCGGGCCGATAACAATAACACTTTCTCCGGATTAGTCAACTGGAACTATGGATTACACTACCAGTTCCGCCTGACAGATAATTTCAAATTATTAGCCGGAGGATTGATAGATGTCAACGGAGGCTTTGTCTATAATCTGCGGAACACCAACAATCCGGCATCCGCACGGGCATACGTCAATCTGGATGCCTCCGGAATGGCTATTTGGCACCTGAAAATCAAACGGTATCCGATGGTGCTTCGTTATCAGGTCAATCTGCCGGTTATGGGAGTGATGTTCTCTCCCCACTACGGACAATCTTATTACGAGATATTCTCTTTGGGAAATTCGAGTGGAGTAATAAGATTTACCTCCCTGCACAATCAACCTTCGTTGCGACAGATGCTCTCTGTCGACCTGCCGATAGGATATACCAAAATGCGCTTCAGCTACCTGGCTGATTTGCAGCAATCCAACGTTAACAATATCAAGACACATACCTACTCACACGTATTCATGGTAGGATTTGTGAAAGACCTATACCGTATCCGAAATAAAAAAGGAACTGCTCTTCCTTCATCGGTTAGAGCTTACTAAGAGAACAAAATTTAATGTTGAAACTTCAAGTGAGAGATCAATTAATGATGAGAAATAAGATTAGACAAATACTTTGGCTGCTCTGCTGCCTTCCGGTGCTGACTGGTTGCATTGGGGAAGATGACTACGCCAATGATCCCAGAGGTAATTTCGAACAACTATGGAAGATCATTGACGAACAGTATTGTTTCCTGGATACGAAAGGTATTGACTGGGATGCTGTTCATGACGAATACAGCAAACTGATTATTCCGTCGATGTCCAATGATGACCTGTTCGACATCCTAAGCCAAATGCTTTATATCCTGAAAGACGGGCATGTCAACCTATCTTCTGCCAGTCGTATTTCTTATTACGATGCATGGTATCAGGGCTACCCTTGGAATTATAGAGAAGATATTCTTTATAACTATTATCTGGGTAGTGCCAATTCAGGCTATCGCACATCCGCCGGTCTTAAATATAAAATATTCGACAATAACATAGGATACATACGTTATGAAAGTTTCAGTGCCGGAGTTGGAGATGGCAATTTGGATGAGGTCCTTTACTATTTACAAATCTGCAATGGATTAATTATCGATGTCCGTGATAACGGAGGAGGTAATCTGACCAATTCTTCACGCATAGCTGCCCGGTTCACTGATAAACTGGCATTAACAGGATATATCCAACATAAGACAGGGCCGGGACACAATGATTTCTCAGAGATGGAACCCATTTATTTAGAACCCTCCAACAGTATTCGCTGGCAAAAAAAGGTCGTGATACTAACCAATCGTCGATGTTATAGTGCCACAAATGATTTTGTTAACATAATGCGCAGCTTAAACAATGATAACGAAGATAAAAGAATCATCCAGCTGGGCGACCAGACTGGTGGTGGATCAGGGCTGCCATTTTCATCAGAATTACCCAATGGCTGGAGCGTCCGCTTCTCTGCCAGCCCCCACTTTGATAAGTATGGAAAGTCATTGGAGGATGGAATAAAACCTGATGTATACGTAAATATGGATAAGATTCTGGAAGAAGGGATAGAGCAGGGTGACATAGAATCACAAAAGAAAGATCCACTGATTGAAAAAGCATTCGAAATCTTAAGTGAATAACTTTATTGCCGAATTATTTGCCAAATCAGAAAATCTTCCTATCTTTGCACCGCTAAACAAAAAAGCTACGCATGCGGCTGTGGCGTAATTGGTAGCCGCGCCAGACTTAGGATCTGGTGTCGTGAGACGTGTAGGTTCGAGTCCTATCAGCCGCACTAAAAATAAACTAGAAGCCTTCAAGATACTATCTTGGAGGCTTTTTAATTGGTTAGACATGAATAAACATCAACTTTGCTGCATCGGTCACATCACATTAGACAAAGTAGTCACTCCCCAAAACACTGTCTATATGCCAGGAGGAACGGCTTTTTATTGTTCACATGCCATCCGCCATTTTAACGACATCGATTACGCTTTAGTAACAGCAGTTGGTGCCACTGAAATGAACGTTGTGGAGCAACTACGTGAAATGGGTATTCATATAACCGCCTTGCCAAGCAAATATTCCGTATACTTTGAGAATATCTATGGCGCCAATCCGGACGACCGTACTCAACGTGTATTAGCGAAAGCCGATCCGTTCACTGCCGGTCAGCTGAAAGATATAGATGCGCAAATCTACCATCTCGGCTCTCTGCTGGCAGACGACTTCTCGTTGGAAGTAATCAAAGAACTATCTCAAAAAGGGTTGATTGCAGTAGACTCACAAGGCTATTTACGTGAAGTGCGTGACACCCACGTCTATCCGGTGGATTGGACAGATAAGCGGGAAGCTCTGCAATATATCCATTTCCTGAAAGTCAACGAGCACGAGATGGAAGTGCTGACAGGTCTTTCCGATCCGCATGAAGCTGCCCATCAATTATATGAATGGGGCGTGAAAGAAGTGCTTGTCACCTTGGGAAGCATGGGCTCACTCATCTTTGATGGAAAAGAATTCCATCGTATTCCGGCATATAAACCCAAAGAAGTGGTAGATGCAACAGGATGCGGAGACACATATACCATCGGATATCTATACCAACGGGTATCAGGTGCCGGCATCGAAGAAGCCGGACGTTTTGCAGCCGCCATGTCAACTTTAAAAATAGAGAAATCAGGTCCTTTCAGCGGCAGCAAAGAAGATGTCATTCAATGTATGACCACTGCGGAACAGATGTTTTAAAACAGGAAATCATAAAACGAACAACGTATACATAGGATATACCTCCCCCGACGGAGAATCCTCATCCTATTATTCAGGCACGAACAACACCGGTTCGTGCCTGAACTTTTTTTCAACAGTCACCTCTCTTTTAGTGTTAAAATCAACCATTCCCTCTTTTTTCCAAAATCTTTTTTGAATTTCGTTTGTTTCCTTTGTTACTCTTGCCAAAAGACGGCAGAAAAAAGACTTCAACCTAAATAATAACAAATGGAAAAATTTAATGCAATGAGGACTAGACTTTTACAACATCTTCAGAAAAAAGCCATCAGGTCAAGGAGCATCATGACGCTTGTTTGCCTGCTACTGGCCTCTGCATCAGCCTTTGCACAGACAAAGACGGTGACAGGAACAGTGACGGACGCTGCCAATGAACCATTGATCGGCGCATCGGTACTCGTACAAGGAACTTCCACCGGAACCATCACGGACATGGACGGTAAATATTCAATCTCTGTCACTCCGGAGGACGTATTGGCATTTTCATACGTGGGGATGACTTCGCAAACCATTAAAGTGGGGGCACAGAACGTCATCAATGTCACTTTAAAAGAAGATTCACAAGTACTAGCCGAAACAGTCGTTATCGGATACGGTAGTGCAAAGAAAAGAGACTTGACAGGTTCTATCACCAATGTCAAAGGAGAAGAGTTAGCCAACAAACCGGCAATGAATCCGCTGTCTTCCCTTCAGGGGAAAGTGGCAGGTGTGCAGATTGTAAACTCCGGACGAGCCGGATCGGACCCGGAAATCCGTATTCGCGGAACAAACTCCATCAACGGATATAAACCGCTGTACATTGTCGACGGATTATTCAATGACAACATCAATTTCCTGAATCCGGAGGACATCGAATCTATGGAAATCCTGAAAGACCCGTCATCTCTGGCTATCTTCGGTGTTCGCGGTGCGAATGGTGTCATCATCATTACCACAAAGAAAGCCAAAGAGGGGCAGACACTGGTCAATATCAATACGTCTTTCGGTTTCAAGAAAGTGGTGGATAAAGTAAAACTGGTGAACGGTTCACAATTCAAAGAGCTATATAACGAACAGCTAGCCAATCAAGGAGACGATCCTTTCGATTATACCGGCTGGGATGCCAATACTGACTGGCAAGACGAAATTTTCCAGACTGCTTTCATTACAAACAATAACATCAGTATTACAGGGGCTTCGCCCAAACATAGTTTCTATCTGGGTGTAGGCTACTCTTACGAACAAGGCAACATCGAGCATGAGAAATTCAGTAAGGTAACCATCAACGCAAGTAATGATTATAAGATTACGGACTTTTTGAAAGTCGGTTTCCAATTCAACGGTGCACGTATGCTTCCTGCAGATTCCAAACAGGTGTTGAATGCCCTACGTGCAACTCCTATCGCTCCGGTATATAACAACGAATACGGATTATATACGGCCCTGCCCGAATTCCAGAAAGCGCAGATCAACAACCCGATGGTAGACGTCGAATTGAAAGCGAATACTACCAAAGCGGAGAACTACCGGGCATCCGGTAATATTTATGGTGAGGTAGACTTCCTGAAACATTTCACGTTCAAAGCGATGTTCTCCATGGATTATGCATCGAACAACGGACGGACGTATACGCCGATCGTAAAAGTATACGATGCCGCTGTCAACGGAGGGATCTCTACTTTGGGAACAGGCAAGACCGAGGTCAGCCAGTTTAAAGAGAATGAAACCAAAGTTCAGAGCGACTACCTGTTGACATACACCAACAGCTTTGATAATGGAAATCATAACCTGACAGCTACCGCCGGTTTTACTACCTATTATAATTCGTTGAGCCGATTGGACGGAGCACGCAAGCAGGGGGTCGGACTGGTTATTCCGGATGATCCGGACAAATGGTTTGTCAGCATCGGCGATGCAGCTACCGCTACCAATGGAAGTACTCAATGGGAACGCAGTACATTATCCGTACTTGCACGTGTGATCTACAACTATAAAGGTAAATACTTGTTCAACGGATCTTTCCGCCGGGATGGTTCTTCCGCTTTCTCCTACACAGGCAATGAATGGCAGAACTTCTTCTCACTGGGTGGAGGTTGGTTGATGTCTGAAGAAGAATTTATGAAAGACATCAAATGGCTGGATATGTTGAAAATCAAAGCATCTTACGGTACGTTAGGAAACCAGAACCTGGATAAAGCCTATCCTGCCGAACCCTTATTGACCAATGCTTATTCGGCCGTATTCGGTAAACCGTCCATCATTTATCCCGGATACCAGCTTGCCTATCTTCCTAATCCTAACCTGCGTTGGGAAAAAGTAGAAGCCTGGGAAGCCGGATTTGAAACGAACCTGCTTCGCAACCGCTTGCATTTTGAGGGTGTTTACTATAAGAAGAATACCAAAGATTTGTTAGCCGAAGTTCCCGGAATTTCCGGAACTATCCCCGGTATCGGAAACTTGGGAGAGATTCAGAATAAAGGAGTGGAAATGGCTGTAACCTGGCGCGATCAGATTGGTGACTGGGGATATTCCGTCAGTGCCAACCTGACTACAATCAAGAATGAGGTAAAAAGTCTTGTTCAGGAAGGATACTCCATCATTGCCGGAGATAAGCAGCAAAGTTACACAATGGCAGGTTATCCTATCGGATATTTCTATGGTTACAAAGTGGCAGGCGTTTATCAGTCACAAGCAGATATTGACGCATCACCCAAAAATACACTGGCTACCGTTACCCCCGGTGACCTGAAATTCGCCGATGTGAACGGTGACGGAGAAATCACCCCGGAAGACCGTACCATGATAGGCAACCCGACTCCAAAGGTCACTTACGGTTTTTCTCTTGGAGTAGACTACAAGAACTGGTCGTTAGGCATCGACATGATGGGACAAGGCGGAAACAAGATTTTCCGTACATGGGATAACTACAATTTTGCCCAGTTCAACTACCTGGAACAACGTTTGGACCGCTGGCACGGAGAAGGTACGTCCAACACCCAACCGTTGCTAAACACCAAACATTCCATCAACAACCTCAACTCTGACTATTACATTGAGGACGGCAAATTCTTCCGTATCCGTAATGTACAATTAGCGTATACGTTCGACAAGAGCTTAATTTCCAAAATACGTCTGCAAGCTCTGAAAGTCTATGTCAACATACAGAACTTGAAGACATGGAAACATAACACCGGATATACTCCCGAACTTGGAGGAACTGCCACCGCATTCGGAGTAGATAACGGCAGTTATCCTGTACCTGCAGTCTATACCTTCGGTATCAACCTAACATTCTAGTGACAAGGTGCCACTGCCAGTTTTCCATGCGGAACACAACTTTAATCTTTAAAACTATCATTATATGAAACTGAATAAATATATATTTGCAACCCTTATTACTTCAACTACATTATTTCTAGGTAGTTGTAGTGACTTTCTGGATCGTAGTCCGCAAGGACAGTTCACAGAAGATGATAATCCGAACGCACTGGTCAACGGTAAGATTTATAATGTGTATACGCTGATGCGTAACTATGATGTCACTGCCGGACCTCCCGCGCTTGCCATCCACTGTTTCCGTTCCGAAGACTCGGAAAAAGGAAGTATTTCCAGTGACGGTTCTGACGTGGCCGAAATGTACGACGACTTCGTATACACACCGACCAACGGCCTGCTGGGTGCTTATTGGGGAAGGAATTATGCCATCATTTACCAATGTAATGACATTCTTACCGCTATTGCAGAGAAAGAGACAGCCGGACAGACAGAAGCTGAAGATATTATCAACAAAGGAGAAGCCTCTTTCTTCCGCGCTTATTGCTACTTCAATCTGGTAAGAGCTTTCGGCGAAGTTCCTTTGGTGACTTACAAAATCAACGACGCTTCGGAAGCCAATATCCCGAAGACAACCGCTGATAAAATCTATGAGCAGATTGACAAGGACCTGAAAACAGCAGAAGAGTCATTGCCGGAAACATGGAGTAGCGAATACACCGGACGACTGACTTGGGGAGCTGCCCGTTCCTTACACGCGCGTACTTATATGATGCGCAACGACTGGAACAATATGTACACAGCCTCCACCGATGTCATCAAAAAGGGGCTCTACAACTTAAAGACTCCGTATAATGAGATTTTCACGGATGATGGTGAAAATAACGGAGGTTCCATATTCGAATTGCAATGTACAGCCACTGCCGCCCTTCCTCAAAGCGATGTTATCGGTAGCCAGTTCTGTGAAGTACAGGGTGTGCGCGGAGCAGGTCAATGGGACTTAGGCTGGGGATGGCACATGGCAACAGAATACATGGCGCAAGCCTACGAACAGGGTGATCCACGCAAAAACTCCACCCTACTCTACTTCCGCCACTCGGACAGCGAGCCTATCACTCCGGAAAACACCAACGAGCCATACGGCGAATCTCCGGTTTCTCCGGCAATGGGTGCTTACTTTAACAAGAAAGCCTATACCGACCCGGCTTTGCGTAAAGAATATACCAACAAAGGATTCTGGGTAAACATTCGTCTGATCCGCTACGCAGATGTACTGCTGATGGGAGCCGAATCAGCTAATGAAAAAGGTATTCCGGGTGAAGCAATCGACTATTTGGAACAAGTACGCGCACGCGCCAGAGGCACCAATAGCAATATATTGCCTAAAGTGACGACTACCGATCAGGGAGAATTGCGTGAGGCCATCCGCCACGAACGCCGTGTGGAATTAGGGTTGGAATTCGACCGTTTCTACGACCTCGTTCGTTGGGGCATTGCAAAAGAAGTGTTGCACGCAGCCGGTAAAACCAATTATCAGGACAAAAACGCACTGCTTCCACTGCCGCAGACAGAGATCGACAAGTCTAAGGGAGTGTTGGTACAGAACCCCGACTACCAATAAGAAAGTTCCTCGGTGCCGAACGGTTGTTTCCTCGGTGCCGAAACTACTGTTCCTCGGTGTCGAACAATGTCCTCCTCGGTGCCGAACATTCAACGCATCAGGAGGACTTTATATGAATAGAGATAAAAGTAACCATAATAATATGATATACAAAAAGTTAAGCCTATCCGTCCTGTTGTTTGCCGCAGGTTTTCTAACCGCGTCGGCACAAAAGTCGCCACAGGATATGGATCGTTTCATCGACGTATTGATGAATAAAATGACGCTGGAAGAAAAAATCGGACAGTTAAACCTTCCCGTCACCGGAGAGATCACTACGGGACAAGCTAAAAGCAGCGACATCGCCGCAAAAATCAAGAAAGGCGAAGTGGGAGGATTGTTCAATCTGAAAGGAGTAGAGAAAATACGTGAAGTACAGAAACAAGCTGTGGAAGATTCCCGGCTGGGTATTCCGTTATTGTTCGGGATGGACGTTATTCACGGATACGAAACGATGTTCCCTATCCCGCTCGGTTTGTCTTGCACCTGGGACATGACAACCATTGAAGAGTCTGCCCGCATTGCAGCCGTAGAGGCAAGTGCTGATGGAATCTCATGGACTTTCAGCCCGATGGTGGATATTTCACGCGACCCTCGTTGGGGACGCGTATCCGAAGGTAGTGGCGAAGACCCGTTTCTCGGTGCCATGATTGCCGAAGCGATGGTACGCGGCTATCAGGGGAAAAACATGGAACGGAATGACGAAATCATGGCCTGCGTAAAACACTTTGCGCTATATGGGGCAGGTGAAGCCGGCCGCGACTATAACACCGTGGATATGAGCCGCCAACGAATGTTCAATGATTATATGCTACCGTATGAAGCAGCCGTTGAAGCGGGTGTAGGTAGCGTGATGGCTTCTTTTAATGAAGTAGACGGTATTCCGGCCACTGCCAATAAATGGCTGATGACGGATATTCTCCGCGGACAGTGGGGATTCAACGGTTTTGTGGTAACTGATTATACCGGCATTTCAGAAATGATCGACCACGGTATCGGTGATCTTCAGACAGTATCCGCCCGTGCCATCAACGCCGGAGTGGATATGGATATGGTAAGCGAGGGTTTTGTAGGGACACTGAAGAAATCCGTTCAGGAAGGAAAAGTCTCTATGGAAACATTGAATACGGCTTGCCGTCGTATTCTGGAAGCCAAATATAAACTGGGATTGTTTGATAATCCTTATAAATATTGCGATCCGAAACGTCCGGCACGCGACATCTTTACCAAAGCGCATCGTGATGCAGCCCGCAGAATTGCAGCAGAAAGTTTCGTTCTTCTGAAGAATGACAGTCCCGACGGTAATCCGAATGGAAATCCGTTGTTGCCTTTCAACCCTAAAGGAAATATTGCAGTAATCGGTCCGTTGGCAAACAGCCGTAGCAATATGCCGGGTACATGGAGCGTAGCTGCTGTGCTCGACCGTTGCCCTTCTTTGGTAGAAGGATTGAAAGAGATGACAGCCGGAAAAGCGAATATCATGTACGCTAAAGGAAGCAACCTGATTAGTGATGCAAGTTACGAAGAACGGGCAACGATGTTCGGCCGTTCCCTGAACCGCGACAACCGCACCGACCAACAGTTGTTGGACGAAGCATTGAACGTGGCCCGCCGATCGGATATTATCATCGCAGCTTTAGGCGAATCTTCTGAAATGAGTGGTGAAAGTAGCAGTCGCACGGATTTGAACATTCCCGATGTACAACAGAATCTGTTGAAAGAACTTTTAAAGACAGGTAAACCGGTGGTACTGGTGTTATTCACCGGACGTCCGCTTACGCTGAATTGGGAACAGGAGCATGTGCCTGCCATTCTGAATGTATGGTTCGGAGGTAGTGAAGCCGCTTACGCCATTGGTGACGCCCTCTTCGGTTACGTCAATCCGGGTGGAAAACTGACCATGACTTTCCCGAAGAATGTCGGCCAGATACCTCTTTATTATGCGCACAAAAATACCGGACGCCCATTGAAAGATGGCAAATGGTTCGAGAAATTCCGCAGCAACTATCTCGATGTGGATAATGATCCGCTTTATCCGTTCGGTTACGGCCTTTCTTATACGACGTTCTCTTACAGTGACATCGACTTGAGTCATTCTTCCATGGACATGAACGGTTCGTTGACCGCGGCAGTGGAGGTTACCAATACCGGAACATGGCCCGGCTCGGAAGTGGTACAGCTTTATATCCGCGACGTTGTGGGTAGCAGTACCCGTCCCGTCAAAGAGCTGAAAGGTTTCCAAAAGATATTCCTCGAACCGGGAGAAATGAAGATTGTCCGTTTCAAGATTGCTCCGGAAATGCTTCGATACTATAATTATGACTTGCAACTGGTTGCCGAACCGGGCGACTTTGAAGTGATGATCGGTACGAACAGCCGTGATGTGAAAACCGCGAAGTTCACGTTAAACTAAACTTTTATCACCTTGATTATGAACGATAAATATAAAAGAATAATAGAAATGAGTGCACTTCCGCTCATGTTACTATTTCTATCCGCCGTTGCCCTGACTTTCCAGAGCTGTAAAGGGAAAAGCAAAAGCAACAACCTTTCCGCAGCCACCGACTCGTTATCGGACGACGCCCTGATGGATACCGTCCAGCGACGGACTTTCCTCTATTTCTGGGAAGGTGCCGAACCGAATAGCGGCTTAGCTCCCGAACGTTATCATGTGGACGGCGTTTATCCAGAAAACGATGCCAACGTAGTCACTTCCGGCGGCAGCGGCTTCGGCATCATGGCTATCCTTGCGGGAATCGACCGCGGTTACGTCACCCGCGAGGAGGGACTGGCACGAATGGAACGCATCGTTTCTTTCCTCGAAAAAGCAGACCGTTTCCACGGAGCCTACCCTCATTGGTGGTATGGTGATACGGGCAAGGTGAAACCATTCGGCCAGAAAGATAATGGGGGCGATCTGGTAGAGACCGCTTTCCTCATCCAAGGGCTGCTGGCCGTACACCAATATTACGTCAACGGAAACGAGAAAGAGAAAGCCCTCGCCCAACGGATCGACCAGATTTGGCGGGATGTCGACTGGAACTGGTATCGGCAAGGCGGGCAAAACGTTCTTTACTGGCATTGGAGTCCGACGTATGGCTGGGAAATGAATTTCCCTGTACACGGCTACAACGAATGTATGATTATGTATATTCTTGCCGCTGCTTCTCCTACCCATGGGGTACCTGCAGCTGTCTATCATGACGGTTGGGCACAGAACGGAGCCATCGTTTCTCCGCATAAAGTGGAAGGAATCGAGTTGCACCTCCGCTATCAGGGCACCGAAGCCGGACCGCTTTTCTGGGCTCAATACTCTTTCCTCGGACTTGACCCGGTGGGACTGAAAGATGAATACTGCCCCAGCTACTTCCACGAAATGCGCAACCTGACACTGGTGAACCGTGCTTACTGCATCCGCAACCCTAAACATTACAAAGGTTTCGGACCGGATTGTTGGGGACTGACCGCCAGCTACTCCGTCGATGGATATGCGGCTCATTCGCCAAATGAGCAGGAGGACAAAGGAGTAATCTCCCCTACCGCCGCACTTTCATCCATTGTCTATACACCGGAATATTCCATGCAAGTGATGCGCCATCTATATGGTATGGGAGATAAAGTGTTCGGTCCTTTCGGATTCTACGATGCTTTCAGCGAAACGGACAATTGGTATCCGCAACGTTATCTGGCCATCGACCAGGGTCCTATTGCTGTCATGATCGAAAACTACCGGACCGGATTATTATGGAAACTCTTCATGAGCCATCCCGACGTACAGGCCGGATTAACCAAACTTGGTTTTAACACCAACAAGCAAGACGTGAGACAGAAATAAGAGGGAATCCCGGTGTGCGGAAGTGGTCTACTGACCACCTCCACCACCGGTGTTTCCACCTCCTCCGCCGCCACCTTTCACATCGTCATTGTCGATGCTTCGTGCGGCTTTCTTCACACTGGCTTTCAACTCACCAAGCCGATAGCTAATACTGAAACCGTAATACCGGCTCGGATATTTGCTCGAACTCTTCGAAATAAAGTTAGCTCCTTCTGTGTGGTTATTGTAAGTTCTGTATTTCTCCAGAACATTGCTGCAATAAATATTCAAAGAAAGACGTTCTTCTTTCAGGAAAGAACGGCTCAATCCCAAACTATAATAACTATATCCTGAACCTTTTCCCTGCAAACTGATTCGGGGTGTGCTACCTCCGCCGTTCAGGCTCAAACGTACTTTTCCCGGTAAGGTCTGCTGAATTCCTCCATAAGCAGAAGCATTCCATCCATAATTATGCAGCTCTTGGGCAGGACTCCGCAAATCGCTATAATTGCCACGTCCATTGACGTAAATTCGCGTTTTAGGAGAAGCGTTCCAGTTCAAATAAAAGTTCAATCCTGTTTCCCGGCTCTTTCCGATATTACCGTATGTGCTATACAGTGCACCGTAGGGAGCTTTATGCCCGCCTTCAAAGATTTCTCCGTCTTTATCAGTAATCAAGCGGCTGATTCTTTCAATTCCGTTGTTATTGAAAGAATGACGCAAAGAAAGATTGATGTTGAACTTGGACGTAAAACTGCTGTAAGACAAGTCGAACGAATGACTCTTCTCACTCTTCAAGTTCGGATTTCCCTGACTGATAAACATCGGATTCTGATTATCGAAATAAGGATTCAAATTCCAGATACCCGGACGCCAGATACGCATATTATATCCACCACGCAAATTCTGCGTCTTTCCTAGTTTTATTCCCAAGGAAACGGAAGGAACCAGATCACTAAAATTCGAATCAAAGTTCTCGCCCGGACCCACCAGATACTTCACCTCTTGTATGGTTTGCTCATAACGTAATCCAGGTTTGAAAGTAAATCCCTTGTATTTCAGCGTATATCCGGCATAAGCAGAGAGAATATGATTCAAATGACGGTACTCGCTACTACGATTCTCATTATATGCATAGTTTTCACTTGCTCCCTCGGCTTCATAAAACCGATTATCACTGGAGTTACGTCGGAAAATATATTTGGCACCGGTTTCAATTGTATGCAGCTTTCCAATCGGAGTAGTATAGTCCACTTGGAAAGTCTGCTCCATCGTATTTGTCTTTCCGTCCGAATGGAAATTCTTTAATGACAATTCTTTGATGATATCCAGTTTATTCTCATCAGGCTCGATGTCCAGATAAGTATTATATGAATCATTCGTTTGGGGTTGGGAATTGATTTTATAAGAAAGCGTAATCATTCGTTCTTTATTCTTTCGGGAAGTACGCTGATAGTCTATATTTCCGTTGATAGAATACCATGACCCTTTTCCATGATTGTCGGTTCTATAACGGTACGCAAAATCCTGTCGGTCAGCTCCGTGCATAATCGTATTTCCGCCACTGTTACTTTTGTCACTGCTACCGTACATTCCGAAAGCCACGGTCAGCAACCTCAACGTATCAATCTCGTAACTGGCTTCCAAATTGCCATACTGGAAATTCCCTTTCGACTTGGAGCTACTTTCCGATTCCAGATATTTTTCATTCTCCTTATCCGGTTCGTAGTTTTCGCGATAACTATCGGAATAGCTGCGCGGGCTATTATTATAATTGTAGTTATAGTTGGCAGAAACAGTCAGTTTACCTTGTTTCACCATTGCGTAAGTGCCGGCACCTACTCCGTTATTATTAGCATTTCCTCTGAAAGTAGCCGTGTATCCTTCAAATCCGGAACCTACTGTGACGATATTCAGAATACCTCCGATACCTTCCGCATCATATTTAGCTCCCGGTGAAGTTATCACCTCAATATATTTGATCGTGTTTGCCGGCATACTTTTCAGTACTTCCTTCGGATTATTACTCATCATATTATTGGGCTTTCCATTTACATGTATCTTGAAACTGCTACTGCCGTTTACTTGTACATTGTCTTCTCCATCCACCGTTACCAAAGGCACTTTCCGAAGCATCTCCAATATACTGTTCGATTTTGAGTCTGGGTCATCTTCAATATTATATTCAATCTTATCCACATCTACCTTTACCAACGGTTTTTGTGCGACTACCTCCACTCCTTTCAATACGTTATTGGCTTCTGAAGAAATCATTGTACCCAAGTCAACCTCCTTCGCAGACGGTTTTAGAGTAAATTCCTTTATTATCGGCGCTTTACCAATCGAAGAAATAGTGATGATGTAATTGCCCGCAGCGACATTCAGTTTCTCCTGAAATTTACCATTCGCCCCAGTCACCGCCATCTTGACTGCTTTATCCGGAGCATTTTTCTTTGCTATTTTGATGGTAGCATACGGTTCTCCCTCTTGTGTTAAAGAATCAATAAGTACTCCTTTGACTGTATAAGAAGGAGCTGTGGATTTTTGTGCCCACCCCGCCACGGAGGTAGCGAATACGAATAGAATTAGTAGTAACAGTCTGTGTTTCATGACTAGAAATATATTAGTTTATGTTTATTAGACGCAAGACATTCAAAAATGCTGCAAATTCGAGAGCCAAAAGTAGTTGGTTTATCTACACTTACGAATTTTTCGGAGTTAAGAATATAAAACGAATGGATAAAAAATCTTACTACAGTATATTTCTAGTATTTTTAAACATTTCTGTTTAGGGATATCTTTAAATATATCTATTCATGGGCATCTTTAAATTTTCTATTCAAGAGTACTTTTAGACATTTCCGCTCAACGGTATCGGTTATTCCTTATTTAAAAGAAGATAGAATGGTATTTACCGTCGTATCAACCATATCAGCCGCCTTAAGTGAGCGCAGATTCTTCCAACCCAGCAGGTACTAAAGTTCTCTTCATATTTCGTGAACACTTTCTCACAATCCCGGAGCCGGCTGTTTTGCCTTTTCATAGCTGTTTGTATCTCTTTCATTCGAGCTATTTGCTCTCTTTGATACAAGAGTTCTTTGTCTTGACAGCCAATAATTTCAGCATATAAGTTACAGATATTTGCTTTTTCAATACATAGGTCTTCCAATGTGTCGATATACTCGGCTGTAACTCGATCCTTATTCTGATGCAGGAATCCGATAAGGCTTTCTTCATCAACAGTGGTGATACCTTCTCATACGACATCGGGAATCTTTTCATATCCGCCCAAAGCCAGATTACTTCTTTGTTGATTCCATACTTGGCCGCCGCTTCTTCTACGCTAATCCATTTTGGCATAATGCTTTTGTTTTAATGTGTTCCACAATAAAAATGGAGTATTATTTTGTTTATGTGGAGCAACGGGCATTCACGTTTTCTGTATTTCGGGCGGACGGGGAATTGTTTAGGTTAGACTTTTAGGGGTAATCATAACCGACCGGACACAAAAAAGACGTGAATGCTGTTGCACCATTATCTCCACTCGAGGTCTTAGCATACCCTATAGAAAGACAATGATAACAACAGACATCCACGCCAATCGTTTATATATAACACATCTCCAACGGATATGTTGATATAAAGCCGTTCGCGTGGAATATCTGTTGAATCATCTCTCCTCTATATGAAATTGCTAAGTTTCGAGTGGGAGAGACAATACATTACATATTCCATTTAGTAATATATACCGCTTTCTACTAATTTCATCACGCTGATGAGCAGAAACCGTATGACAAAGATATACATATTTTTTTAAATGTGGTGGAAATATGGAAATAAATGCTGGAAGTTATGTATATTCAACAAGCCGACTCAATTGTAATTCTTGGAGGATTTGGTTTAGCACAGCCATATCCCTAAAATTAGATTCATTCCTGCACTGATTTGAGCCGAAATATGATCTCACAATATTTCACTAAAGATTTAAAAAGGGTTCTTCGTCAAATTTGGTGGTAATCTCTTTTTTATTTCAACTGTCTTCTTCT